>OQVP01000418.1_pt1 | contig 16453 bp, 14 predicted proteins | sample 1691541 | NCBI WGS metagenome assembly OQVP01 (sample SAMN03418258, study PRJEB22391) | human gut metagenome | biome: human-gut; feature: organic feature; material: feces | host: Homo sapiens | place: Tanzania | collected 2013-01 | reverse complement strand
AAGGAAAATGGTGCCGTAATTATCAAGTGAGGCCTGAATGATAGCCTTTCTCTCCAGTTTTTCTGTAAACTGTCCAATTTCTGTAACAACCTGATCAGCCAGTTCTCTGCTTGTGGTAATCAGGATCGCACTTGCCAGTTCATCATGCTCTGCCTGGGAAAGAAGATCCGCTGCTACATATCTGGGATTTGCACTTTCATCGGCAAGAACCAGGATCTCACTCGGGCCTGCGATAGAGTCAATACTTACAAAACCAAAGCATGCCTTCTTGGCAAGGGCTACGAAAATATTTCCGGGTCCTGTGATCTTGTCTACCTTGGGAATGCTTTCTGTACCAAACGCCATGGCTGCGATTGCCTGTGCACCGCCTACCTTGTAGATTTCATCCACACCGGCAATATCGGCTGCCACCAGGGTACCGGCATTGACTTTTCCTTCCTTGTTGCAGGGAGTTGTCATGACAATCTTGGGAACGCCTGCCACCTTGGCGGGAATCACGTTCATTAAAACGCTGCTGGGATATGCGGCTTTTCCGCCGGGTACATACACGCCCGCTTTTTCAATGGGGGTAATACGCTGTCCCAAAATGCTGCCGTCCGGTCTTGTTTCGATAAAGCTTTGACGGAGCTGCTTTTCGTGGAAGGTACGGATATTGGCTGCGGAATGTCTGTAAACCTCAATCAGCTCTTCCGGAATTTCCTTGTAGGCTTCCTTGATTTCCTCTTCCGTTACACGGATATTGCCGCTGTTCAATGCAAAATGGTCAAATTTTTCGGTATACTCAAAAACGGCTTTGTCCCCGTTTTCCTTTACATTGTTTACAATCTCGGAAACCGTCTGTTCATAGGTTCCGTAGCTGGAAGGACTTCGTTTCAGCAAATCCTTCAGCAGGTTCTTTTTGGTGCTTTCCGTCAATTCCACAATACGCATAGGTTTATTTTCCTTCCTTTCTCAGTGCTTCCTTCAGGTCGTTTACAAGCTTGCCGATCCGTTCCTTTTCCATCTGCATGCTGACCTGATTGACAATCAGTCTGGCAGACAGCGGGCAGACCTCTTCCAGAACAGCCAGTCCGTTTTCATGCAGGGTGGAACCGGTTTCCACGATATCCACGATGACATCGGAAAGTCCAACTAACGGTCCCAATTCCACGGAGCCGTTCAGCTTGATGATGTCCACGGTCTGGTGTTTTTTATTGTAAAAATAGTCCTTGGCAATTTCGGGATACTTGCTTGCCACACGGATTCTTTCGTGGTGCTTTAAAAGCTCCTCCGCCGACTTTGGACCGCATACGCACATCCGGCATTTGCCGAAGCCTAAATCCAGTACCTCGTAAACTCTTCTGTTTTCCTCTAAAATAGTGTCCTTGCCCACGATGCCGATATCCGCCGCACCGTATTCCACATAGGTGGGAACATCCGGTCCCTTGGATAAGAAAAAGCGGAGCTTCTGCTCTTCATTTACAAAAATAAGCTTCCGGGAAGCCGGATCCTTCATTTCCTCACAGGTAATACCGATTTCCTCGAATAATTCCATGGCTTTCTTTGCCAGTCTGCCTTTGCCAAGCGCAATGGTTAAATATCTGTCCGTACTCATGCTTTCAGTCCTTTCTGCGCATTTCCACTAATCTGCCCTGTTTTCTTAACTCCTCCGCCTTCTTTAAGACTTCGGGAAAGTCACTTTCCGTATAGGTAAGGATTTTCTTTCCTTCGGGAAGCTCCATAGCAATTTTCTGTCTGGAAAAGGCCTCTAATATATCATCCACTACGGCGGCAAAGCCGACTGCCGGCGCCTGTTTGCCAAAGTAGGAAATCAGTGTGTCATAACGTCCGCCCTTTACGATGGCATCGCCGATGCCGTAGGTATAAACCTTGAAGATAACACCGGTGTAATAACGGTATTTGCTTAACATGCCAAGGTCAAAGGATATGTATTTTTCCGTACCATACATGGAAAGCACCTCGTACAGCTTCTCTAAATTCTCAATGGCTTTTACGGAGCGTTCGTTGGAAACCCGTGCTTTGGCGCTGCGGATGGCATCCAGATTGCCGAAGCCTTCCGTGGTCGCCAAAATAAGCTCCCGCAGGTCTTCACTGACGCCGGCTTCGATTAAAAGATTTTCCGCTGCATAATAGTTCTTGGCGGAAATGTATTCCCGCAGAACGTAAATCACATCGTCTTCCAGTCCGGCTTCCTCGCAGAGGCCCTTGAAATACTCCACCTGACCTACACTCACCTGAAAATTCTCCAGGCCGGTATGAAGCAGGGATTCAATTACCATATGAATCATTTCCGCATCCGCATAAACGGAATCATCGCCTATAAGCTCCGCACCGAGCTGGGTAACTTCCTTTAATTTGCCCTGCAGTCGGGATGTATTGGTAAAGGTATTGCCGCAGTAACAGAAACGCAGAGGCACGGAATCCTCCATAAAATACTTTGCCGCGCAACGGGCAATGGAGGGGGTGAAATCGGGACGAAGCACTAAGGTATCGCCCTCTTTGTCAAAGAACTTATAAAGGTCCCTGGACGGTGTGGTGCCGATTTCATTGGAAAAAACATCAAAGTATTCAAAGGTCGGTGTTTCGATATCCTCGTAGCCGTAGGATAAAAGCTTTTCCCGGATTTTCTTTTCAATCATAAGCTTTCTGGCACATTCTTTTCCGTAGATATCCCTTACACCGTCCGGTGTATGCAATAAATTCTGGTTCATTTTTTCAGCCTTTCCGTTTCGCTTTATCAGATTAACGTGCTACCAAATTAGCAAAGTAGCATGTGAAACTGTATGTAGTATACAAAAAATAGCTTCTTCTGTCAAGAAACTTATTAAGCCCACTCTGTTTTTTTATTCCCGGTCATCCAGATCCTTTTTCAGGATTTCCAGATAGGGAATAAAAAGCCCGTTCTGGGAGGGTATGATGTAATCCGGATTCAGTTCTTCATAGCGGAAGCTCTTTCTGCCGCCGTTCTGTGCCCTGTCCCAGAAAAACTTAAGCATCTCATACGGAAGGTAATAAAACACTTCTCTGGATGTGTAATAAATAAGAAAGAACGCAATCCCGCCCTGCTGTTCAAACTGCTCCATGAACTTTACCTGATGGGCATGGATGTTCTGTAGAGAAAAGGTGTCCACCGCACATTCCTTGGCATCAAAGCACACCGGAATGCCCTGCACGGCACCGATATAGTCTACGGTACTCTTCTGGTCAAAATACGCCAGTGTGATATGACGGTGCTCCTTATCAATTTTAATGGGAGTAATCGGTGTGGGAATTTTCTGTATCAGCGCCAGATTACTCTCCGCATATTTTTCATTGGTCCGGTTAATAAGCTCCTCTAATGTGGAGCCTCTTAGTCCTCTTGAATTCCAGGTTGCCATACTGCCTTCCTGCTTTCTTTGTTATCTTCCCTTTTGTATTTCTGCTTCTTTCCGTTCTTCCTGCCTTACAACAGGTTTCAGAACCCCACCCGGTGAAACACCTCCGGCAGAGGGGCTTCTATGGTTTTTCCTAAAAAAGCAAGGTCCTTTGCCTTTTTTGCTTCTTCCTCCGGCAGTTCCCGCAGCATGGGAAATACCATTCTTTGCGCATGCAGAAGCTGGGATTTTACCCCCTTCTTCCGGTAGGCTTCGTTAAAGCTCCTGTCCCCGTACTTGGCATCGCCCAAAAGCGGATGACCGATACCTGCCATATGCGCCCTTATCTGATGGGTTTTGCCGGTCACAAGCTCAATGGACAAAAGTGTCAGACCGTCCGCATATGCCGCCGGTTCGTAAATAGTGCAGACCTCTTTCCCTTCACCCGCATCCTTTATGGTTACTTTGTTGGCTTTCTCATCCTTTTCCAGCACACCTCCCAGGGTGCCGGCTTTATCAACCCTTCCCTTTACCACGGCAGCATAATATTTGCGCACTGTTCTGTCGTGTATCATTCGGCTTAAAATCTGGCTTCCTTTTAAGGAAATGCCGCAAAGCACCAGTCCGCTGGTATTGCGGTCCAGACGGTTCAAAACGGAAGGCTTAAAGGTTTTCAGTACCTCTTCGGTCATACGTCCCTTTTTTAAGAGATACCCTATCATCCATTCATTTAAGGAAACATCCGCCTCCTCCGCTTTCTGGGTCAGCACTCCCGCCGGTTTATTTAAGGCAAGCATATCCGCATCCTCATAGAGTACGGTAATTCCGTGCAGGCTTTCGTAAGCCTTTTCGTAAACAGCCGTCAGCAAACGTTTTGTTGTGCCGCTCTTTTCCATGCCCCGGAATTTAGCAAAGGTTTCCTCGGAAAAAAAGAAATCCAGGGAGTCGCCTTCCACAAGGATTTCCTTTCCTTCCGCTTTCTTTTTATTTAAGACAATGTTTTTCTTGCGCAGCATTTTATACAGGAACGCCGTACCCGCTTCCGGGAAATACTTATGTAAGAATTTATCCAGTCGCTGCCCTGCTTCCTGACTGCCGATCTGATGGTTCTGCATAGCCTCTCCGTTCTATAAAGAAATAGCCTTAAGGGTACTTACAATGCCCTTCGTATTTTTATCGTCCGTCTTGAGCTCCCGCAGGGAGTCCAGCCGCTCCGTGTACTTGTCCAGATCCTTGTACAGCTTTATGGTAAGTCCCGTAAAACGATCCACCTTAAGGCAGGTCTCCAGATGCTTTGCACAGTCCGTTTCCGATACCCTGCCGCTTAAAAGATACCCGGCAATGGTGTTTCCGCACACGGTAAGATGTCCCACGCAATAGGTCTTGTCCCGGGAGGTAAACACACAGTCATACAGGCAGGTAAGTCCCTTTGCATGGGCTTCTATGGTGTCACAGACATCCGCGGGCAGACTTTTATACCGGCAGTGCATAATCATTTCCACAAGGCTCTTGCAGGCGGGCAGACAGCCGAGCACCGCCACCAGGGTAAGCAGGTTGTTACGGGTGTGCGTGGTGATAAAGCCCGCTGCAAATAAAGACAGGGGAATGAAAAAGTAAATGACAGTCCTGATGATTTCATACTTTTTCTGGCTGCTTAAATAGTTTCTCGTCCCCTTGACCTCATCCTTGGTAAACATTCTTTTGAAATTCATGTAGTCGTCTCTCCGCTGTTATTTTTTCATCATCTTTGCAATCTTCAAAATCAGTCCCTGGGGAACAATCTTTGTAAGCATCGCAAAGGCTTTCATGGGAATACCGGGGATTACCATATCCTTCTTACGGTAGGACGCGTACAGTGCTTCGGAAACGCACTGTTCGGAAGTAATCATGGTGAGCTTCTTGATTTCCAGTGTGGAGCCGTACTGCTCTGCAATCTGGAAAAATTCGGTATTCACAGGCCCCGGACAGACAGCGGTCACATAGAGACCGTAATCGCACAGCTCCTGATTGAGTGCTCTGGAAAAGCTCAGCACATACGCCTTGGTAGCGGCATACACGGCAAAATCCTGCTGGGGAACAAAGGCTGCCGCGGAAGCCATCTGGATAATACGGCTGCCCCTTGCCATATAGGGCAGACAGATATAGGTCATCTTGGTAAGGGCTTCGCAGTTGACATAGAGCATGTCCGTCTGTTCTTCTAAGGAAAGCTCGTCAAAAGGACCCATCAGACCGAAGCCTGCGGCATTGATCAGCATGCGGACGGTCACATCCTCTTTCTCCAAAAGCTCTTCAAAATCATCCATGGCGTATTCATCCGTAACATCCATGGAAATCATTTTCACCTTATGCTCCATGACCTTTCCCACTTCCATAAGGCGTTCTTCTCTTCTGGCAATCATCCAGATTTCATCAATGTTTGAAAAAGCCGTGTCAATCTGTAAGGCAAATTCCTGTCCGATGCCGGAGCTCGCCCCGGTAATAATGATGATATTCTTCATAGCAATCCTTCCTTTCTTCCTTTAGTATGCCATTTTTTACCTGAATTTACAAGATTTCCTCATAAGAACGCAGCGAAAAATCCGCTGTTTTTACCTTTTCGTCCCAATCCTTTTCGGAGTATTCGTCCCACACCGCACAGACGCTCATACCGGCGGATTTTCCCGCCATAATGCCGGGGATGATGTCTTCAAACACCAGGCATTTCTTCGGGTCCGTGTGCAGTCTTTTGGCTGCGGTAAGGTAAATATCCGGTGCGGGTTTGCAGTTTTCCACCTGACAGCCCGTAACGATACAGGAAATGTAATCCTTTAAGTGATGCGCCTCTTCAATCCGTTCCACCAGCTCCAGGGAATTACTGGTGGCAATGCCTAACTTGATGCCCTTTTCCATGCAGTAGGATAAAAAACGCTGGGTGCCGGGCTTCATGGGAACCTCGTGGCTGTATTTATAAAGCGCCATGGAAATCCAGTCGCTTCTCATTTTTTCCACCGTATCCGTAATGCCGAATTTTTCCTTAAAATAGACGGCGGTTTCGTTCAGTCCCATGCCCTCTATTTCCTTCTGCAGGTTGTCCGGCAGCTCGATGCCGAAGTTTGCCAGATATGCTCTGTCGATTTCCTTCCACATCCACATGGAGTCCACCAGTGTGCCGTCCAGATCAAATATCACCGCCTCATAGTCCTGCAGCTTCTCTTTTAATGGATTGCTGTTCATTTTATTTATCTCCTTTAATCTTGTATATTTCTTCTTCCGAAAGCGGCCGGTAGGCGCCCTTTTCCAAATCCTTTGGCAGACGCAGTCTGCCCATGGAGAGTCTTTTCAAATACAGCACTTCATTGCCCACTGCCTGTAACATGCGCTTTACCTGGTGAAAACGTCCCTCCCGGATGGTCAGGAGAATTTCCTTCTCCGCCACACGTTCCACCTTTGCCGGAGCCGTGGGCTTTTCGTCCCCGATATCCACGCCCTCCGCAAGCTTCTTACAGTCTTCTTCGGAAATGCTGTCCCTTACTTTAACCAGATATTCCTTGTCCACATGCTTCTTTGGGGAAAGCAGGTTGTGGGCAAGCTCGCCGTCGTCGGTAATGAGAAGCAGTCCTTCCGTGTCCTTGTCCAGTCTGCCCACGGGAAACAGATTTTTAACCTTTTCCTCCCTCAGGATATCCATAACCGTGCTTTCTTTTTTGTCCTCCGTGGCGGTAATTACGCCCGCAGGCTTATGCAGCATATAATAATGGAACGCCGCATAAGAAAGGGGCTTTCCCTGAAAAGTCACCGTATCCGTAGTTTCCTTTACCTTAAAATCCGCAGTCTTCTGCACCTGGCCGTTTACGGCAATCTGTCCTTTTTTTACGGCATTTTTTGCCTCCGTGCGGGTAAGCCCCGCCGTATCGCATAAGAATTTATCCAGACGCATGTGTCTCTCCGTTCCTACATTTTTTTCGGTTCTTTCTCATATGATTATAAAAAACCGTACAGGATTTTCATGAAAATACTGCTGTTTTTTCTTTCCTTTGTGCTGATGTTTTTCTTTTCTAAAGACAGTGTGCAGCTTGCCGCCGACGGTCTTTCCGTATGGTTTCAGACCATGATACCGGCGCTGTTTCCTTTTATGCTGCTTTCCTGCCTGCTCGTGCGTCAGCAGATGACGGAAAAGCTTTCCTTTTTTCTTTCGCCCCTTCTTTGTCCGCTGCTTCGCATCAGTCCGCAGGGTGTGTACTGTGTCCTGACGGGCTTTCTGTGCGGTTTTCCCATGGGCGCCAGAAACATTGCGGAGCTGTACCGGAGGAAGGAAATTTCCCGCAAAGAAGCCCAGTATCTATTGGGGTTCTGCAACAACATGGGGCCTCTGTTCATCCTTTCCGTCCTGCTTCCGTCCTTGGCTATTAAAAATATTCCTGCCGCGTTCTTCCTTTTGGGAATATACGGCATTCCTTTTCTCTATGCCCTGCTTGTCCGGCTCATTTCCCCTCTGCCGCGAAACCTGTGTCAGAAAAGTCCGTCAGAAGCCGCACCGGAGCCTTTTTTTAAAAGTCTGGATGCCGCCATACACTCCGGTATTGAGGGCATCACCATACTGGGCGCATATCTCATTGTGGGAAATCTGCTCTATCTGTTTCCCCTGATTGTATCCCGCAGCCTTACCCGGTATACGGATATTGTCCTTCCGGATACCCTGCTCTGCGCCAGCCGCTGTCTGTTGGAAATTACCGGCGGTATTCATGCCCTTTCCGGAAGACTGCCGCTATTTCTTTTAACGGTTCTTCCCTTTGGGGGGCTATGCTGTCTCTTACAGACCAAGGGCATGCTTGCCGGCACCGATTTATCCGTGAGGCGCTATGTGCTTGACAAGCTATTGCAGTGCCTTTTGAGTTTTTTTTATTTTTTCCTTCTTTTCCGCTTCTTTTTATGACGCTTTTTGTTTGCCGTTAAAACACCCACAAACAGAACTGCGGTAAAAATCACAAACACCGCTAAAAGACTGATTTCCACAAAACGGACAAAGGTTCTGTCTTCTTCGTTTTCTTCTTTGACCGGCGCTTTGAAGCCGCCGTCCGCGCTGTCCTTAATCGTATCGTGAAGGCTTCCGGTATTGCCGCTTACCTCTTTCGTTTCCTCCGGGATTTCCGGAAGCACCTCATCGGGGTCGCTGCCCGTAAACACCGGGTAACCGTTTAAGTGGTTGCTTAAGGTGTATCTGTCGTACTGGTTTATGCCCTTTACCACAATGTCAGGGCTCACGCCCTCGGGTATATCTATCTCCAGGCTAAAGGTATCCGCATAAGTGCCGGCAAGCATATCCGCATCCGGCCACAAAAGGTACGGGGTAAAGGTTTCGCCTCCGTCTATGCTGTAGGAATAATACTGCATGGGCGAATCGTAATCACAGCCGGTTACCTGAATGCCGATCTTCTTATTTGCAAGGTCGGTATAGGTTTCCTCTATCATGCAGATATCCGGGTCCGTGGTGTCCATTTTGGCGTAACCTGCGCCGGGTGTGGGCTCCACTGCCTCGGTATTGTCACTGTAGTCCACGCCTAAGCTTTTACTGGACAGGCGGAAGAATTTGGCTGCCGCCGTGGCATCGGCTTTTCCGAGAGCAATCAAATCCTCTTTTGAGTCGCAGAACCCCACATCCGCATCGTTGTCGATATGGCAGTGCTCAATCAGGGCTGCCGGAATATCCTCTGCTTCGCAGAAGCGCAGAATACCGTAATAGTCCGCCGTTCCTTCCTCATTCAGCCTCGTTTTAATGCCTCTTATGGAAAGTCCCAGCTTCCGCATTTCGTTTAATTGCAGTCCCGCAAAGGAATAGCCCTGCCTGTTTTCCTCTCCGTATGCCGAAATCCAGACCTCGGAGCCATACAGAATATTGCCCGGTGACATATTGAAATGCAGGCAGAACAGGAAATCCGCATTCACACTTTTTGCAAATGCCGCCCTGTCCTTTATCTTGATATCCGTGTCCAGATCCTCATGGGTCAGGTACACGGTAATGCCTTCGTACTCCCTAAGCTCCTCCGCCATGGCTTCTGCCACCGTAAGGTTCATTTCTTTCTCCAGAAAACCGTTGTAATCCGCACCGAGATTGGAGCCTCCGTGCCCGGGGTCAATGACCACCACCAGTTCTCCGTCCGTATCCGGCGGGTAATAAAATCCTTCTGCTTTCACATCTACGGCAAATATCAGAAACAGAAAGAATACCCATAGAAAAAAATTCCCGGCAAACAAATTGTTTCCGGGAATCCGTTCTTTTCTCTTTCGCTTACATAGCATCAAGGTTGTCCCCTTGCTCTGCATCCAGATCCACTTCTTCAAGTTCATCCTCTGCCGGATGGAGCTCCGCACGGTTGGACTGGATAATTTCATGATAATGATTTAAGTTTCCAATCAGCGTATCGTAATTTGCCGTAGCCGTCTGACTGGAGGTTGCTATAATGTTTTCCAGATGGGCAAGCATATCATCCATGTACTGCATGGCGGACATCTTTACGTTGTTTGCCTCCATGGTGGCGTTGTCTAAAATTTCCTGCGCCTGTCTCGTTGCCATGGTAACCACTTCGTTTGCCTGTGCGTATGCCTGCTGCATAATCTCATGCTCGCTGATTAACTGGTTGGTCTGGATGGTCGTCTGCTTGATCAGCTCCTCCGCCTTGGTACGGGCATCGTTCAGGATAGCTTCCTTATTGCTGATAATCTTCTGATAACGCTTGATTTCATCAGGGGTTTTCATCCTGAGTTCTCGCAGCAATTCATCAATTTCTTCTTTATTTACAATGATTTTGGTACTGGAAAAAGCCTGCGGCTTGCAATTATTAATATAATCTTCGATTTCATCAATTAATTGTTCAATCTTGCTGCTCATATCTACTCTCCTTGTTACCCAATTATTTCACGCCATACTTTTCATTCACAAGCTTCTCTACGAAATCCGGCACACAGAGGGAAATATCCCCGCCAAAGCTGGCAATCTGCTTGACACCGGAAGAACTGATATAGGAATAGTCCAGATTGGTAACAAAAAATACCGTATCTAATTTTCCTCCCGAAAGCATCCGGTTTGTCTGCGCCATCTGCATTTCGTATTCCAAGTCCGTAATGGCACGAAGCCCCCTGACGGCTATCCAGATATCCTTTTCCTTCGCATAATCCACGAAAAGTCCGCTGAAAGAATCAATCTTTACATTTGGTATATCCCTGACAGCCTCTTGTAATATCTTAACACGTTCTTCCACAGAAAACAACGGCTTCTTTTCTTTATTGTTTAAAACTCCCACAACTAATTCATCAAAAGTATCCGCCGCTCTTCTGATAATGTCCATGTGACCCAGGGTCACCGGGTCAAAACTTCCGGTATAGATTGCTTTTTTCATAGTTTATCCTTCCTTTTTCTTAAGGAATACATGCTTGTTGGTCTTGTATTTCTTTTCTTTAACAAGCTCGTAGCCCAGTTCTTCCGCATAGGAAAAATCGGTGTGAAGGTCAGCTTCCACAATAATCAGGGTGTCTTCCGTCACATAACGGTAACCCTTCAGCACGGAAAGCACCTGCTTTTCCAAATCCCTGCCGTAGGGCGGATCCATGAAAATAATGTCCGTTTCTTTTTCAAAAATACCGTTCAGGGCGCTGATGGCATCCTGCTTTAACACCACCGCCTTATCCGCAAATTTCGTAAATGCCAGGTTCTCCTGGATGCACTGTAAAGCTTCGGAGGCATTTTCCGCAAAATAAGCTTTCTTCGCCCCTCTGCTGATGGCTTCGATGCCCACGGCGCCGCTGCCCGCAAACAAATCCACGAAAACACAGCCTGGAATATAGGTCTGCAGCATATTAAATAAGGTTTCTTTTATTCTGTCCGTGGTAGGTCTGGTATCCAGCCCTGTCGGGCATTTTAAGGGTAAGCTTCTGGCTGTTCCTGCTATTACTCTCATAATTTTTCCTTTCCGGCATAAAACTTTTATGCCCGTACCTTGACGCCCTTGCCGTCACGCTTTCCGGGCTTTAAGGTATTCAGTACCAGGTTTTTGTTTTTATACGGAATGGCGGTTTCCACTGCATTCTGTATGTAGTAAACGGCTTCGATGCTGTCCTTGTCCGACAGCTTCATGCCGCGGACACCCACCGCTCCTTTTTTCTTTTCGGGGATTTCCTCAATGGCAAATTTCAAGAAATAACCGTCCTTGGACTGCAGTACAATGTTCCGCTGTTCCTTTATCACGGTAACGCTTACCACTTCGTCCCCTTCGTTTAACTTGGTGGCAGCCACCAGACGCTTGCTCACATCGAATTCGCCGCCGTCCACCACCTTCATCATCGCCTGCTTTGTGACAAAAATCATCCGGTATAAGTTTAACTCCGTCTGGCTTGCCACGCAGAGAATGGTTTCCTTGGAGGCGCTGTAATTGCTCACATTGTCCACGGGAATACCCTTATCGCGGAACTTGCCGTAAGGAATGTCCGTCACCTTGATGGTGTGGAGCTGTCCGATGTCGGTAAAGAGACAGATTCTGCCGGTATTCTTACATTTTACCACATATTTGTTCTCGGTATCCGCGGCTTCCTTATTTCTTTCATAGGTAGCCATATCCACTGTTTTGGCATAACCGAAACGGTCCATTAAGAACATGACATCCATTTCTTCCGGCTTCTTTTCCTCGTAAACCGCTTCCTCCTTATTGGTAATTTCCGTTTTACGGGGCTTGCTGTATTCCTTTTTAATCTGGTTTAATTCGTTGATGATAACCTGTGCCATGGAATCCTTGCGCTCTAAGATATCCTCATAGCGGAAGATATTGGACATGGTTTCCTCATGCTCATTGATAAGCGCCTCGATTTCCAGACCGATTAACTTATACAGACGCATTTCCAGAATGGCGTTGGCCTGCTTTTCCGTAAACATAAGCTGCTGTGCCATAAGCTTGGATTCCTTGGACTTAAACCTGATGCCGTCCGTCTTTCCCTCAGTCAGGCATCTCTTTGCCATGTTCCTGTCCTTGGAACCGCGCAGGATTTCAATAATCAGGTCAATGACGTTGCACGCCTTGATAAGTCCTTCCTGAATTTCCTTCTTCTCTTTTTCTTTTTCTAAAAGCGTGGTGTACTTTCTTGTTGTCACCTCAAACTGGAAATCCGTGCAGGCTTTCAAAATCTGCTTTAATCCCATGGTTTCCGGTCTGCCGTCCGCAATGGCAAGCATGTTAACACCGAAGGTATCTTCCAGACGGGTCTTCTTGTAGAGCATGTTGGTAAAATTCTCTACGTCTGTATCCTTCCGCAGCTCGATGACGATGCGGATGCCTTCCTTGGAGGACTGGTTGGAAATATCTACAATGTCCATGGTCTTCTTGGTTTCGGAAAGAGCTGCCACATCGGATAAAAACTTGGCAATATTCAGACCAATCATCGGGTAAGGAATTTCGGTAATGACCAGATTTAATTTTCCGCCCTTTGCCTTTTCCACTTCCACCTTGCCGCGGATTTTGATTTTGCCCACGCCGGTTTCATAGATATTAAGAAGCTCTTCCTCATTGATCACAATGCCGCCCGTCGGGAAATCCGGGCCCTTTATGTAGCGCATAAGTTCTCTTGTGGAGATGCTCTCATCCTGCATGTATGCCTTCATGGCATCAATGACTTCGCCCAAATTGTGAGGCGGGATGCTGGTCGCCATACCTACGGCAATACCTTCGGAGCCGTTTACTAAAAGGTTGGGGATTTTTACCGGCAGAACCTCCGGCTCTTTTTCCGTTTCATCAAAGTTCGGAATAAAATCCACCACATCCTTGTCCAGATCCGCAAGGAATGCTTCCTGAGTGATTTTCTCCAGTCTGGCTTCCGTGTAACGCATGGCAGCGGCACCGTCGCCTTCAATATTGCCGAAGTTGCCGTGACCGTCGATTAGCGGCATGCCCTTCTTAAAATCCTGCGCCATGACCACAAGCGCATCGTAAATGGAGCTGTCGCCGTGGGGATGGTATTTACCCATGGTATCGCCGACAATACGGGCGCTTTTACGGTAAGGCCTGTCGTAGCGGATGCCCAGTTCGTGCATATCGTAAAGGGTACGCCTCTGTACCGGCTTTAAGCCGTCCCTGACATCGGGAAGCGCTCTCGCGATAATAACGCTCATGGCATAGTCTATATATGATTTCTGCATCAGGTCGGAATATTCCGTACTGATGATTCTGCTGTCATCCATTGCCAAATCTCCTTTTATACATCCAGTTCCGCATCATGGGCATGTTCGTGGATAAATGCCTTTCTGGGCGGAACATCCGTGCCCATTAACATTTCCGTAATTTCACTTGCCATGCGGGCATCTTCGATTTCGATTCTCTTAAGCAGGCGTCTCTCCGGATCCAGAGTGGTTTCCCAGAGCTGGGATGCATCCATTTCACCAAGACCTTTGTAACGCTGCAGGGTAAAGCTTCCCTTGTGTGATTTCCGGTATTTTTCCAATGCCTTGTCGTCATACAGGTACTCTTCCTCTCCCTTGGCGGGCATTGCCTTATACAGCGGGGGCATCGCCTGATATACATGACCTTCAAAAATCAGTTCCGGCATAAAGCGGTAGAACAAAGTCAGAAGCAGGGTGCTGATATGAGCACCGTCCACATCCGCATCCGCCATGATGATGATTTTGTCGTAGCGCAGCTTCGTGATATCGAAATCATTGCCATAGCCCTCGGAAAAGCCGCAGCCGAATGCATTGATCATGGTCTTGATTTCCGCATTGGCGAGTACCTTGTCGATGCTTGCCTTTTCCACATTAAGAATTTTACCGCGGATGGGAAGGATTGCCTGATACATACGGTTTCTTGCCATTTTGGCACTGCCGCCCGCAGAATCACCTTCGACGATAAAGATTTCGCATTTGGAAGCATCCTTGGACTCGCAGTTTGCCAGTTTGCCGTTGCTGTCAAAGGAAAACTTCTGCTTTGTCAGCATATTGGTCTTTGCCTTTTCCTCCGTCTTGCGGATTTTGGCAGCCTTTTCGGCACAGGCTATGATACTTTTTAAGGTTTCTAAGTTACGGTCAAAGTAACGCACCATTTCTTCGGAAGTTACCTTGCTGACCACCTTCGCCGCATCCTGGTTGTCTAATTTTGTCTTGGTCTGTCCTTCAAAACGGGGATCCGGATGCTTGATGGAAACCACCGCCGTCATACCGTTTCGCACATCCGGTCCGGTGAAGTTAACGTCTTTTTCCTTTAAGATACCGAGCTCTCTCGCATAGGTATTGATAATATTTGTAAATGCCGTCTTAAAGCCGGTTAAATGGGTACCACCCTCTGCATTGTAAATATTGTTGCAGAAGCCTAAGACGTTTTCATGGAACTCATTTACATACTGGAATGCCACTTCCACGGAAATGCCTTCGCTTTCCCCAGAGAAGGAAATCACCTCATGCACCGGCTCCTGGCTTTTATTCATGTCTTTAATGAAACCGGTGATGCCGTCCGGCTCATGGTATACCACATGCTCCGGCTCGGCCTTCCTTCTGTCCTCAAAAATAATCGTCAGATTCGGATTTAAGTACGCCGTTTCATGAAGTCTGCTCTTGACCTCATCCTCTTTGAAACGGGTCTTGTCAAAAATGGTGTCGTCCGGCAGAAAATTTATGGTGGTGCCGGTTTCCTTTGTCTTTCCCACTACCGGCAGAAGTCCGTTTATAAGGTCTAAAACCGGAATACCTTTTTCGTATTTATCCTCGTAAATCTGTCCGCCGTTTTTGACTCTTACGGTCAGTCTGTTGGACAGGGCATTTACAACGGAAGAACCAACACCGTGCAGACCACCTGATACTTTATAAGAATTTGAATCGAATTTTCCACCAGCATGTAACACTGTCATAACAACTTCAGCTGCAGATACATGCTCTTCAGGATGAATAGCAACAGGAATACCACGACCATTATCGGTACATGATACAGATTCATCTTCATGAATAGTTACTTCAATATGGTTACAGAATCCAGCTAGAGCCTCGTCAATAGAGTTATCAACTGCCTCAAATACCATATGATGTAAACCTGAACCATCGTCAGTGTCACCGATATACATACCAGGACGTTTACGCACTGCCTCTAAGCCGTGTAAAACTTTAATACTGGAAGTACCATAATCATTGTTATTTTCTGCTGACATTTGTTCCTCTGTATGTAATTAAGGCTCTATAGATTCTTCAATGTTGATAAAAGAATTTTCAGAACAACTTGGAATTTCTAAATTCTTTGTAATATTTGTCAAAAAAACTTGGCTATCACATTCTTTTAGTTCATTAAGCAATAACATTCTAGAATTAGCATCAAGTTCAGAACTTAAGTCATCAATTAGAAATATGCAATTTTTTCCTACTTGGTGTTTTAAAAGGTACCCCTGAGAAAGTCTCATTGCACAAACTAATAATTTTAATTGTCCTCTAGACAGGGTTTCACTAGCAGAAAAATTATTACATTTAATTCGTAATTCTGCCCTGTGACAACCGTAAAAAGTATACCCTAAAACTCTATCTTTTTCAATATTTAAGTTAAGCACAGACCGCAACTGTAAGCCATTTTCCCAACCTTTAGAGAATAAAATTTCGAATTCAAATTGAGGCAAAAATGAACTTAATTTTTGTAAAAGAATTGTCTTAAAAAGATCTATATATTGTTCTCTAAAAGTTGTAATTTCTTCACTTACTTTTGATAGTTCTTCATCCCAAAACAGGATATTCTCAGCAGGTTCTCTTCTCTTTAACATAAAATTACGTTGAGATAAGAGCTTTTTATATCTATACCAACAATTCTTAAAATTAGGAAATGAGTAATAAGCTCCCCAATCTATGAAATTACGTCTATATTCAGGTCCACCTAAAATTAGATCAATTCCTTGAGGATGAATAACTTGTATTGAAATCTTATCTACCAAATCAACTAATCTATTACTTGTATTTGAGTTTATAGATATCTCAAGAGATTGATTGCGATTTCTATATCTACATACACCAATTCTGTCTGATAGGTCAGTGCTATCTCTTATAACATCAGCTGATATTGCAAAGTATGATTGACCTTCTCTTATTAAAGATTGATATCGTGAATCTCGAACAGATCTTC
>OQVP01000416.1_pt1 | contig 16460 bp, 16 predicted proteins | sample 1691541 | NCBI WGS metagenome assembly OQVP01 (sample SAMN03418258, study PRJEB22391) | human gut metagenome | biome: human-gut; feature: organic feature; material: feces | host: Homo sapiens | place: Tanzania | collected 2013-01 | reverse complement strand
TCTTATTGGTATATTTGACTGTTATTTTAGTATCGGCTTTTTCATCAGGTTTACAAAAATTTATCCAGTTCTGCTTCGACCTGTTCTCTTCTCTTGAACCTGGGATTGCGGATAAGTCTGCCGGAAGCCACTACCATGTCCACATGACGGAGCGCCTTTAAGTCATCCAGCGGATTTTCTTTTGTGACAATCATGTCAGCAGCTTTTCCTTTTTCCAATGTACCGGTAACATCCCCTATTCCTGCCATTTCTGCACTTCTTGCCGTTGCGGTATAAAGGGCAAATGCATTGCTGACACCCACGTATTTGTGGAAGTAATACAGCTCTCTCCAGAAGTCATACTGGGTTATCCAGGGGCATCCCACATCATTTCCCAGCACCACCGGAATGTCATTGGCAAGCGCCTGCTTGGCACATTCCACAATGCCTTCAAATACCACATTTCCGTTGTACTGCTCCACTTCCGATGCATTTGTGACACTTCTGTCAAATAGCGCATAAGGAAGCGCCGGGGATATGGTGGTACAGAGGAAAGCGCCTCTTTCCTTGAAAAGTGCAATCATTTCATCATCCAACTTCGCACCGTGTTCAATGGAGTCCACCCCGTTCTGCAAAGCTACTTTTACGCCCTGCGGGGACTCGACATGGGCGGATACGATAAATCCTGCTTCATGCGCCTTGTCGCAGACAGCCTTTACCATTTCGGGAGGCATCTTCAGTTCACCGGGAACGCCTTTTTCCTTGGCATCTAAAACACCGCCGGTAATCATCAGTTTTACCAGATCCACTTTTTCTTTTTCCGCCTGCGCCAGATGTGCCAGCGCTTCTTCGTTATTTTTTGCCGCAACTGCCACGGAGCCTGCCATATGACCGCCCGGTACGGAAATACCCTGATTGGCCGCTAAAATTCTTGGTCCGGTTTTTCCGGCTTTTATTTCATCACGGAGTCTGGTATCGAAATCGCCCAGGCCGCCCACGGTACGAATGGTTGTGACGCCGCTCATCAGCTCTGTTTTGGCAAAACCGCTTACCACCTTGTAAGCTACGGCTCTGGAAAGCGCCGTTCCCATCAGGTTGCGAACCAGTTTTTCATTATCTCTCTGCTTTTTCTGGGGTTTTCCGCTGCCTGCCAGATGCACATGCATGTTTATCAGCCCCGGCATTATGTATTTTCCCGCAAGGTCTACCGCTTCATACTCTGCCGGCACCTGTTCCTTCGGCACAATGTCCGCGATTTTCCCGCCGTCTGTCAGGATGCACAGACCTTCCTGTACCTGCATGTCTTTTGTTCCGTTCAAAATTTTTCCGTTACAGTATGCGTATTTCATCTTTGGTCCCTTTCTGCGGTATGTTGCATCAAAGTCGGGGCTTTTGCCCCCGACATCATTTACAAACAGTATAGCACACTTGCGGAATGTTGGTAAGTTTTCTTAAGCAATATTTGACTCTGTTTTGGGGGATTTCTTATAGAGTCAAAGGCTTTTTTATATGATGGTTTTCTTTTTTGACCCTGCGCTGCTTTTCCTTTATCTTGGTCAAATGAAAGTGCGCTTCTCTCCGGACTTTTTTGACTTATTTTATGGCTTTCTTATACTGGGTCAAACACTACACGACCTAAGAAGTTCTTTCGTTTGACTCTATGGAGTATTTACGTTGATAAAGTCAAATTTTCTTTTGGAATATCTTTTTCCGATTTGACTCTGTAATCAATTTTTCTTCAGAGAGTCAGAAAGCATTCCATTTCCCTCTTCTTTGTCTTGACCTTTTTCACCTTCTCCTGCTGCTGAGTCAAATTTTCCCTTTGAAATGTCGGCTTTCGAGTACGTTACTTTTTTCTCCACCGGACTATGTACATACTCGGCTGACGGCTGACCCGGAGCATCGCTCGCCGTATTGTGCCTAAGAGCGTCTCTCGCCTGTGTTGTTCCCGGGCACAATACAGCAAATATCCTGGTTAACTGGGTTTCGTAGCTCTCACCCCCAATGATTACCCGGAATAAGGGAAGCCCAATTACCGTGAAAACCTGGTTTTTGAACAGGTCTGTTTTCTGGGCGTTTGCAGAATTATGGGAACGGTCGTCCAGCTCCAGACCTGCCAGAATATGCAGGGCACTGTCGCAAATCATAAAATCAATATGCCGGGATTTAATATAGCCCCTGTATTTCATAAGCTGTTTTTTGTCTTTCACCGTCACGGAAAGAAAATCTTCCATTCTTACTTTAGGACAAATAATAAATCCTTTTTCATCGCACTTTTGCTTTAAGCACTTCCAGAAACCATATTCTGTTTTTGTGAGAAGCATCTTCTTTTCATAAGGTAAAATATCACTGCCATTCCAGTTACTCTCCTTTGAAAACGGACTTGATTTTTGAGTCCATGATTTTTTTCGTTTAGGCTTAAAAACAGTTTCATCCAACACAATACATACACTAATCAAAATTCCTACAATAACAATAGCTTCCATCTTTTCTCCCTTCACAAAAAGACCTGCCCTTGCCGGGCAAGTCTTCAGCTTTTTGTCTATGCTCCATCACCTTTTTTGATTGTACCATCCATCACCCAGCGGGCACTCAAAAGACAACTCAATAACATGATTTATCTCTACCTCTTCCCCTTCCGGTGTTGTTGTCGTACCTGAAAAAGTGACATACGTTTTTCCATCCCTTATCTCAGTGGAGGTATAAATATGCATTGGATTTACATAATCTTTTCTCAGATGTGCCTCATATTCCATTACTTTTTTGTTCCATTCTTTCTGCCGGTCATGATATTTAGGAGCACATCCCACCCGGTAATTGATTTCTGAATTTAAGTACAGCATTTGAAAAGAATAATCGTCACCGTTTTTTTGTGTCGACATTGTCATATAAATCTTCGGATTGTTATATGCAATATAATCTTCTACCAAACGTTTTCCCAGCAACACACAAACAACAACCATCACCGCATAGACAAAGTACCTGTTCGGTATTTTTTTATGTAATATTCTGTTTATCTTTTCTTTCATGCAACCCCGCCCTTTTTTATTTATTTTAGCATTTACATTTTATTATTGTCAATCTTTGTTGTGATTTTGGAGTGGTTTTACATAAATCATATAAAAAAAGAGAACTCCTGACAAAAATATCAGGAATTCCCTTTATTTTTACAGCACTACCCGGAATAAAATGCCGTCCTTCCGGTAGGATGCCCTGATGCTTCCGCCATGCGCTTCAGCGGTGGCCTTGGCGATGGAAAGTCCGATGCCGGTGCCTCTTCCCTCTCCGTCAGCGCCATGGGTACCATGAACACGGGCGAACGAAGATAAAAAAGTAAGTGTTTCTTTTCCATAACATAAAAATGATGCATTATTTTTGTATTTGATATATAATAGTTGTGGATAATATATGATACATTTTGAACAGTTTAAGGCTAAAATAGATAATATATTATCTGCAACTATTTTTATGCGAACTTTAGGAGGAGGAAACACTATGGAGGGTCTTATCTGGGAAACTTCCGAGGAATTGGATAAAAAAATTGCTGACCGCTTACGGCTTATCCGCAAGCGCAGGTCTATCTCTCAACAGCAACTGGCTAAAATGAGCAATGTAAGCTACGGCTCCATCAAGCGGTTTGAAACAACTGGACAGATTTCTCTGCTTTCCCTCACCAAAATTGCCACTGCCCTGCAGGTAGCCGATGAACTGCGCAACTTATTTACCGTAGTGCCTTACCGGAATATAGAGGAGGTTATTAATGAGTCAAAATAAATACCTTCATGTACTTTATCATAATATACCCGTCGGAACTCTTGCCATGGCACAGTCCCGTCTGGTAGCTTTTGAGTATACCGAAGACTGGTTAAAAAACGGTTTTTCCATCAGTCCCTTTTCTCTGCCTTTAAGAAAAGAGGTCTTTCTTCCTTCTAAGTATTATTTTCAGGGTCTTTGGGGTGTATTTGCCGACAGCCTTCCGGATGCCTGGGGCAGACTTTTATTGGAACGCCTTCTGAAAACACAAGGTAAAAATCCGGATTTGCTTACCGTTTTAGACCGTCTGGCAATCGTTGGCACCTCCGGCATGGGGGCTCTGACTTATGAACCCGAGGAGGAATGGGCTGCCACTCCCGATTATCTGGATTTGGATGATCTCGCATATCAATGCAAAAAAATACTGAACACGAAATATTCCGATAAATTAGATGAGTTATTTTCACTGGGCGGCACCAGCGGCGGCACGCACCCCAAAATTCTCACAGAAATTAACAATGAACCATGGATAATCAAATTTCCTGCCTCTCCCGATGGAGAAAACGCCGGTTTTATGGAATACGAATATTATTTATGCGCCAAGGAATGCGGTATTTCCATGAGTGAGTCCCAATTATTTCCTTCGCAGAAATGTAAGGGTTATTTTGGTACCAGACGTTTTGACCGTCAAAAAAAAGAAAATGATTATCAAAGAATTCATGTCCTGACGGCTGCTGCCCTTTTAGAGCTTGATTTTACACAGCCGAGTCTCGACTACCACGGTCTGATGAAATTAACCAGTATTCTCACCGGAAACAATGAACAGGATATGGAAAATATGTACCGCCGCATGTGTTTTAATGTATTTGCCCACAACCGGGACGACCATTCCAAAAACTTCTCCTACCTTTACGAGGAGGCTTCCGACAGTTGGCGTCTGGCACCCGCCTACGATTTGACTTACAGTAATACTTATTATGGAGAACACACCACAACCGTGGACGGCAATGGGCGTAATCCCGGCATGAAGGAACTTTTAGCGGTGGGAACTGCCGCAGGTATAAAACAGAGCCGATGCAAATCCATTGCAGAGGATATCCGGGACTGTGTAAATCACAACCTCGCGGCCTACCTGTCATAAGAAAAAGGGGCTGTCGCACTAACAATTTTTTTGCTGGGCGGCAGCCCTATTTTATGCTTGAATCTTACACTGAAACTTTTTACAAAATAGGTGCAATAACGTCACTGATGTTCATGATGGTAGGCACTGAGATGCAAAACAGAAGGAAAAGTGCCTACTAATTTCTAGGCGATAGGCACTGAGATGCAAAACAGAAGGAAAAGTGCCTACTAATTTCCAGACGGTAGGCACTGAAATGCAAAACAGAAGAGAAAGTGCCTACTAATTTCCAGGCGGTAGGCACTGAAGTGTAAAAGCAGAAAGAAAGTGCCTTTGAGAAGGAAATGGACCTTTCTTAACTGTATAAAACTTACGGCAGGATCAGAAAAGAACCAGGTGACACCGCCTCATTTGGCCCTAAAAAACAGAGCTACCGCCCAACAAAAAATCTGTTAGTGCGATAGCCCCTTTTCTCTCTTTATTTGTCTTTTCTTAGTTTACTTATACTTATAAAATCCTTCGCCGGAGGACATGCCGAGCTTGCCCTCGTCTATGTACTTCTTCAGGATTTCTTCCATCTTCTTGAAATTGTACGGCATCATCATTTTTTTCAGGAGCGGGGAGAAAATTCCCGGTACGCTCTGGTACTGATGCACGATATTGTAGGCGGTGTTTAAGCCAACGGTGTCAAAAATCCGGAACGGGCCCTTAGGGGCACCGGTGCCATGCGTCCAGGCAATGTCAATGCTTTCCGGGTCGGAAACGCCGGATGCATATAAGTCCAGACCGCTGAGCAAGAACGGAACCAGCATAGAGTTCAACAGATAACCGCTTTTTTCTTTTCTTACCGGAAGTCCGATCATGCGGATATCATTGGCAAACTGTAAAATGTCATTGAAATATTTCTCGTCCGTTTTGGACTGCGCCATAATCTCTGCCGTATTGTTTTTCCAGATAGAATTGGCAAAATGCAGGGACAGATACTTCTCCGGTCTGCCGGTATATTTGGCAAACATGGACGGAAGAAGCGTGGAGGAATTGGTGACAATCACTGTTTTTTCGGGAAGTAACGGTGCCACTTTCTCGTAGAAAGCAATTTTATCCTTCTCGTTTTCCGCCATGGACTCAATTAACAGGTCGGCATCCGCTACCGCTTTTGCCATGTCCAGCTCCAGCTTAATGCCGCTGTAAGCCGCTTCGACCTTTTTCAGGCACTCTTCCTTGTCGAAATTCTCTTCATCCGCAATACCTGCACACCAGGGACCCTTGCCGGATGCCATGTCTTCGATGGCTTCTATGTAAGTTTCTTTCAGTTTATCCAGCTTGGGCTGGGTTCTGCCGATGGAACCCTCGCTCCGTAACCAGATGGTTACATTTGCTCCACAGTAAGCCGACTGGAAAGCTATCTGGCTCCCCAATACGCCGCCCCCTGCAACCACTACATTTGCATACTTCATAATAGTTACCCTACCTTTCTCTCTAAATATATGTTACGTCCGAACTGATATATCCTAAGTATACCATGAAGAGAAGGGCGGGGGAAGCAATTTGCAAGGGAAATAATAAATCTCGTCAAAAATGTCAACTTATCTCGTCAATCATGTCACCCTTAAATCAAGCGCAGAACCTCCCCAATATCCCCGTCAATGGCGATCGACTTTTCCTTTATTTCCGTCGGCACCTGTGCCTGTCCCTTGTTGATACAGGCATAAAACGCATGCTGCCAGTTGTACGCATACTGCCAGAAATTATATTTTATAATGCCCGGGGTGTTGTAACCGACGCCCAGCTCCAGGAAGACGACCTTTTGTCCCCTGTGATTTTCCATAAAAGTTTCATATCTTTTCGCTGCGCTGTGCCAGCCTTCGTCCTCCACAAACGTACCGTCACTGCGAAGGTTCATGGTCATGGATCTGCCGCAATGCGGGCAACGGGGCACCAGTTCCTCAGGGATGCGCATGGACGGTGTTTTCTGTTCCCCTGCATCTTGGGGCGGCGTTGCCTGTTTGTATGCACCCTGAGACGCAATTTCAGGTAAAATCAAGCTGCCGTCGGAGGCTATTTGATAACCTTGTGCCTCTACCATCCTGCGGATATCTTCCTCATTGTCAAAGGTTTCCTGACGACAGGGCTTGCTGCACTGAAACAGCCCATAATCTCCCTGTGTGTAAAACAGGCGTTCCTTGTCGAAACCCGCCTTCTGGAAACAATGGTCCACATTGGTAGTCAGCACAAAATAATCCTTGTCCTTTACCAGCCGGAAAAGCTCCTCATAGACAGGTTTCGGTGCATCCATATAACGGTTAATGTAAATATACCGGCTCCAATATGCCCAATGCTCCTCCAAAGAGGAAAACGGATAAAAGCCGCCGGAATACATATCCCTGAAATGGTATGTTTCAATAAAATCCGCAAAATATTTCCGAAAACGTTCTCCGCTGTAGGTAAAGCCTGCTGCCGTGGAAAGTCCCGAACCGGCGCCTATCACCACCGCGTCCGCCGTATCCAGCGCCTGGCGGAGCACCTCGATTTCATCCTTATTCTTATCTTTGTCTGTCGTTCTGAAGAAGTCGTTCATAAATTCTCTTATCCTCATCCTTAAATACATTAAAAATAACCTTATCTATGCCGGGATTTTCCGCCTGAAATTCCTTTACCGTCTCCACCGCAATTTCCGCGGCTTTTTCGGCAGGGAAACAGAAAACACCGGTGGAAATGCAGCAGAATGCCACACTTTTCAGACCATATTCCCTTGCAAGGCTTAAGCAGGAACGATAACAGGACTTCAGAAGTTCACAGTCTCTCTCCGTAAGCCATCCTTGCACAATCGGTCCCACCGTATGCAGCACATACCGGCAGGGAAGATTAAACGCCGGGGTGATTTTTGCCTTGCCGGTGGGTTCCTCATGCCCCTGCCTCTCCATAATTTCCGCACAGGTCCATCGCAGTTCCATGCCTGCAAAAGTATGAATGCAGTTGTCAATGCAGGAATGGTTGGGCACATAGCAACCCGTCATGCCGCTATTGGCTGCATTCACAATGGCGTCGCACCGCAAGGTCGTGATATCACCCTGCCAGATATACAACCCCTCCGCCGCCGGAGGTAAATTCTCGCAGTCCGTAATACCCTTCTTTGCAATTTCTTCTTTCAGGTATTCGTCCTGTATCTGCAGAAAGGCAGGGTCACATTTCTTAGGATAACGCACATTCATAAGACCTCGCAGGAGCCGCTTCTGTTCTTCTTCATCCTGCGGTACAGAAGCATCATCCTGAAGCATGAAGCCTCGGATTTTCTTTCTGTTTTCTCCCAACATGGAAACAGGCTCCTGCTCTGTATTCTCCTGCAACAGCTTTTCAATTAAATAAATCCGGCGTTCCTTCTGGTCCATAATCCTGCCTTTCCTGCATGTTTTTATGAACTGACATTGTTGTCAGTTGCAAATAAGCCACACAAATTTAATTTATATCAAATTCATTTACTTGATATCAAATTCACTTACTTGCCCGGGAAAAAGAAACCGACAGTCATGTCAAGATAATTCAGACCGCTGTAACCGGCATATTTTTCCTGTACCTTCTTCTTCATTTCCTCTGCATTTTCGCAGGTGAAAGAAATCTCCTTCAAATCCTTCAGGTATGCAATCTTGGTTTCCGCATCCTTCAAATCCTCCGGTGTGTAATGAGCTGTCAGAATGAGGGTAAAGCCCTTGCGGATGTAATAATTTAACTGGGAAATGATACCGTCGGCATGAGGGCAACCCGCTACGATGGAGTGACAGTCATGACCCATCATATGTGTGTAAACACAGTTGATTTCGGGGATTTCCACATCAAATGCCTCTGCATTGGAGGTAATAACAAATTTCATGCCGGCAATTTCCGTTTCGCCGTCCTGCATAATCTGTGCAGGCTGGCAGATGGAAGCATCAAAGCTGTCGCCAAATGCATTCCGGAAATTAGCCACCAGCCCGGCACCGCCGCCGTTTGTATTGTAGGCAACGGAAGATGCGGTTCCGAAAGCGGGTACCTTAGGCAGGAAAGTTGCTCCGGCTGCATGATATGCCACCAGCTTGGCTTCCACTGTGATGTTTTCTGCCTTTAAGAATTCCGTCAGCTCGTTAATATTATCATAGAAACAGGGCAGCTCAATGACAACACCTTTTCCGTTTTTTGCCGCGATAAATACTTCATCATCAATCAGGTCATTGGTTTTGTAAGCATAAAGGCTGATTTCGCCGAATTTGTAAACTTTTACTTCGCCCTTCTTTAAGGTAATGGTTTCATATGTATTCTTGTTCATGTTTTTCTCCTTTTCCTGTCACGTTGGTTCCACATCACGTTGACCATAGACATCTTGTTAGCTGCTGTATCGCATTGATTATTGTGTTACGTTCCGGAACATTCCGTCGGCCGTACTTCCTGTTCCTGATTGCATTCTATCGCCACGGATGCCTGTTGTGAAGTACGCACAATATTGTGGGATAGTTACCGAAAGGAAACCATTGTGCCGTTATTGGAGAAAATAGGACTATCAAAAAATACTTGATTTCCAAAAAGGAGTAAGCGTATAATATGCATGTAGGTATCTTTTAGATACTATTGGAGGAAACATTGGATTGACAGAGAGCATTGAATAAAAGTATCAGCCTGATAAAAAGGATTGGGCGAAAATGTTAACCTGACAGAAAGGATTGGATAATATGGAAGCAAACAACACCGAAAAAAACTTGCCGGCATGCCCGGTGGAAACCACTCTGACTTTAATCGGAGATAAATGGAAAGTGCTTATTCTACGGGACCTGATGCCCGGAACCAAGCGCTTCGGCGAACTGAAAAAATCCATCGGAACCGTTTCACAAAAGGTACTGACAGCACAGCTCCGCGATATGGAAGAAAGCGGTCTTGTAAACCGCAAAGTGTATGCCGAGGTTCCGCCGAGAGTGGAATACTCTCTGACGGAAACCGGCAAAAGTTTAGAGCCCATCCTTTCTGCTATGAAAATCTGGGGAGAAGAATATAAGAAAAAGAACGCGTAGGGATTTTATCACTTTCCTTGTTGACTTTCTCCTGCCTCTGTGTTATTTTTAGAAAAATGCAAAGGAGTTGATAAGATGTATACATTTTTCTGCTAATCAATAAAGGTATAGAGAGAACGGTTCCGGCGGATTGCCCGCCCTTTCTTTGTTATACCTTTCTGCAGGAAAATGTATCTTCTGTCAACCTGATATAGAACATGGTACAAGTGCGTGTGTATGTTTATGTTTCCCCGCGCTCCCTGTGTATTTCAGTATGAACGTAGATTTTCCTGCGTTCATTTTTTTATTTTGAAAGGGGGCAGCCATATGTCATTGATAAACATTGCACATTTAACTTTTGCCTATGAAGGCAGCTACGATAACATTTTTGAGGATGTCAGTTTCCAGATTGATACCGACTGGAAACTGGGATTTACCGGACGCAACGGACGCGGAAAAACAACATTTCTAAACCTTCTCATGGGAAAATATCCCTATGAAGGCACCATTTCTTCGTCCGTGGAATTTGAATATTTCCCCTATCCGGTGCCCGATACCTCAAAAGATACCCTGTCGGTTTTAGAGGAAATTCTGCCGGATTTTGCGTATTGGATGCTTGTCCGGGAACTTACGGTGTTAGAGGTGGACGAAGGTGTTTTGTATCGTCCCTTCAACACTCTTTCCAATGGTGAACAGACTAAGGTGCTTCTTGCCGTTATGTTTTTGAAGGAGAATTGTTTTCTTTTGATTGATGAGCCTACCAACCATCTGGACGTAAGAGGCAGAGAACTGGTGAGCCGGTACCTGAGTACTAAAAAGGGATTTATTCTGATTTCCCATGACCGTGCCTTTCTGGACGGCTGCATCGACCACATTCTGTCCATTAACAAGACCCATATCGAGGTACAGAAGGGCAATTTTTCCTCCTGGTATGAAAACAAGGAACGGCAGGACCATTTTGAAATGGAGCAGAACGAACGGCTGCGGAAAGATATCCGGCGGCTGGAAGCGGCTGCCAGGCAGTCCCGTGAATGGGCGGATAAAGTGGAACGCACGAAAATCGGCTATAAACCGCATGCCGACAAATTAGACAGCTTCGGCGGCAGAGCCTACTTGGGCGAGCAGTCCCGAAGAATGCAGCAACGGCGCAAAAATCTGGAAAACCGCCAGCAAAAAGAAATTTCAGAAAAGCAAAAGCTGTTGAAAAATATTGAAAATGCGGATGACTTGAAAATTTTTCAGTCGGACTACCATACCAACCGCTTCCTGCAGTTAAAAGACGTTGCCATTTCCTACGGGGCGGAAAAACCGGTGTGCTCCGATGTGTCCTTCACCTTAAATAAAGGGGACAGAATTGCCTTGTGCGGTAAAAACGGATGCGGAAAATCCAGCATTTTGAAGCTTATCTGCGGTCTTCCCATTCCCTACACAGGGACTCTGGAAATCGGAAGCGAACTGAAAATTTCCTACGTGCCGCAGGACACCTCCCACCTTTCCGGTTCTCTGACGGACTATGCGAAGAAGCAGGGAATTGACGAAAGTATCTTCAAGGCTATCCTTCGGAAGCTGGATTTTTCCCGGATACAGTTTGAGAAAAACATGAAGGATTATAGCGGCGGGCAGAAGAAAAAGGTGCTTCTTGCCGCGAGCCTCTGCAATCCTGCGCATCTTCATATCTGGGACGAACCCATGAACTTTGTGGATGTCATATCCCGCATACAGGTGGAGGAGCTGATTTTACAGTACCGCCCCACCTTGCTTTTCGTGGACCATGACAGGGTCTTTACAGAAAAAATAGCCACGAAAATCGTGAATTTATAACAGATTTACTTTACTTTCAGGGGACCGTAGAAAGAAGGATGTATCAAGTCTATTTACATAAAAGCCTCAATTTTTCAAAGACTTCTTCATGTGACATTCTTTCTGCGTGTTCTTCTGCATACTTCTCGGCTTCGTCAAGACTTTCTTCAATTTGATTGTAAAATCATTCATCTGTTATTGTCATATTGTTATCGCCTTGCTTATATTCTATATTTTTTGAAGCAATATGCAACAAAATGCTTTCATTTTATTTCATTATTCACCTATACTCCATCGTATACAGGCAGGCACCGGATTTCAGCGCCTTCTTTCCGGTGTTTTTCATGCCGCATTTCTCGTACTTGGTGACCTTAAGCGGTGTGTCGGTGTCCAAAACACAGGGAATGCCGAGCTCTCTTGCCTCCGCAAACGGCTGCTCCAGCACCTTCTTCATGAAACCTTTTCCCTGAAATTCCCTTAATACCACTACCATGGAAACGGCAATGTAGTCTTTTTCCTTTTTATAAAGCCTGGCATACAATTCGCCGCCGGACTCGGCTACCGTTTTCACACCCTGGAAGGACATTTCCCGGAGCATGCGGAATACCATGTGGAGAGCCGCCCCTATTTTCATTTTCGTGGTCTTGTGCCAATAGGCAAGAAAGCCCTCGTGCTGTTCGGATGTGGTATACAGAACGCCCGCTTTGTAAAAATACTCCGTCATGATTTCAAATGCCTTCACCATATCTTCTTTGGATGCGGTTGCCGCAAGTCCGGCACCCTCTGCCACAAATGCTTCGCCTATCCGCGTTCCGTAGTAAACAAGTTCCTCTTTTGACATGTCTGTTACTTTAATCATATACTTCCTCTCCTCCTATAAGAAAAAGTTTCACGCCTTCTCAAACACCAGTATCTTTTGCGCCATTTTCTTCACAAAAGGCATCCAGATAACCAGCTTGTAAACGGGGCTTAAGGTGAGCATGCCGCGGAGGATGTTGTCGTTTTTCACCTTGCGGAAGCCGTCGGCAATGTCGCCCAGCTCTTCAAAGCTGTTGGCGCCCCAGGTAAAGACGGCACCGGTGGACTGAATGGACTTTTCCACACCTTCCTTGTTGACAAACTTCGGGCACAGGCATTCCATGATGACGTAGGCATTGTCGAAATTGCTGCGGATAATCTGTAGCATCTGTCCCACCTGCTCTCTGGTCAGGTACATGGTCAGCCCCTCGATGATGAAAAGCATCTTGCCCCTCTTGGTCACCTGTGACGGCCATGCCGGGTCAAAGCAGGAACAACCGATGGTGGAAACCCTGCCCGTTTCCCCGTATACGGAGTCCCTTACCGCAATGGTTTCCGGCAAATCCAGATTGTACCAGGTGATTTTTCCGTTATCCATGCGGTAAAAACGGGTGTCCAGACCGCAGGCAATGTTGACGACCGTACAATCCGAGTTCTTGCGGATAAAGTCCGATACCAGTTCATCCAGCACCACCGTTCTTGCCACAACGCCGCCGCTCATGGCTGCGTCCTTGCTTGCCCTGGAAAAATCATAATCCAGCTTTTCCACAATTTCTTCTGCTTTTTTATCCTTGAATTTATGCTTGGGATTTTTGCTGTACATCGCTCTCGCATAAAAGCTCTGCAGCATGGTTTCTGCTGCTCCGTTCAATACCGGTACAATTTTTTCTTCACTCATTTCAATTTCCACACCTTTCGCACTATTTATACTTTTTCAAACCATATGTTAGCTCATGCTAACTGCATTGTCAATAAAAATGCTAAGTCTCATTTTCATGAAACTTAGCATCCTGCATTTAATATTTGGAGAACTCCAGAATTTTCTTGGCATTCTGAATTCTCTCTTCGGAAGGAGGGTCCACGCCTTCTAATTTATAAGGAATACCTAACTCTTTCCACTTGTATTCGCCCAAAGTGTGATAAGGAAGAACCTCCACCTTCATCACAGTGTCCAGAGTGTCGATAAATTCTCTCGTCTTTATTAAATATTCGTCCTTATCCGTGATGCCGGGCACCAGTACGTGACGAATCCACATGGGAATGCCCTGCTCGGAAAGGTATCTTGCACAGTCTAAAATATTTTTGTTGGTATGACCGGTCAGCTTCTTATGCTCTTCGTCGTCGATGTGCTTGATGTCCAGCATAACCAGGTCGGTGTATTTCAGTAATTCGTTGAATTTGGAGAAGAACGGCTCTTCTCTGGTAAAAGGCTGTCCGGAGGTATCCAGATTGGTGTTGATGCCTCTTTCATGCGCCTTCCTGAATAAATCAATTAAAAAGTCGATTTGCAGCAATGCTTCGCCGCCACTGACGGTAATACCGCCATCCTTGCCCCAGTAGCTGCGGAAACGCTCTGCCTTATCTAAAAGCTCGTCTGCTGTCTGCAGATTGTCTGTTTCAGGATTCCAGGTATCTACGTTGTGGCAATACTGGCAACGCATATTGCATCCTTTTAAGAAAATAAGATAACGGATTCCGGGGCCGTCTACCGCGCCAAATGATTCTAATGAATGAATTCTACCTTTAATCATATAAATACCTATGCCTTTCTGTAATCTGCATATCAGTTCTGTCTTAGTATTACCAAAAAGGGGCCGGACATTACTGCCCGACCCCAATTTACATCAATTATCTTGAAACCTGTTAAGATTAAAGTCTCTTATGGCAGGTTCTTGCGATAACGTCATCCTGCTGTTCCTTGGTCAGGCTGATGAACTTAACAGCATAACCGGATACACGGATGGTGAAGTTTGCGTACTCAGGCTTCTCAGGATGTGCCTGTGCATCTAACAGCTTCTCTGTACCGAATACGTTAACGTTAAGGTGATGAGCACCACGATCAAAGTATCCATCGAGAACGCCAGCCAGAGTATTCTTCTGCTCATCAAGATCATGTCCAAGAGCGGAAGGAGCCATGGTCTGTGTATTGGAAATACCATCCAAAGCATACTCATAAGGCAGTTTCGCTACGGAGTTCAGGGAAGCAAGCAGACCGCTCTGCTCAGCACCGTAAGACGGTGAAGCACCAGGAGCGAAAGGCTTGTAAGCTTCTCTACCATCAGGAAGAGCACCTGTAGCCTTACCATATACAACGTTAGAGGTAATGGTCAGGATAGAGGTTGTAGGCTCAGAATCTCTGTAGGTCTTGTTCTTCTTAATCTTCTCAATGAAGGTCTTAAGAAGCCATACAGCAAATTCATCATCACTCTGAGAGGAATGGGCTACAAGTTCGATGGCGGCAAGTAAGAAAAACGAGCTGAAAAAGGCTCTGAGAAGTATCCGTTTCACGGTGTGGATATATTTTGCCATTTTCATTGTGAGCATTCTCATAATGATATGGATATCCTTTACATTCTCCCTCGAAGCCACCTACAGAACGGAGAAAACCAACGATATTTCGTCTATCGCAAACTATATCCTTACAAAATGGAGCGAGGAGGGCTTTACTACCGACTCCCTTGACAGGATAGCTCACGATAATGACACCTGCGTGCTTATTCAGGACAGATACGGGCTCAGCGTTTATTCCTATGATGTTATGGGCAAAAACTGCCTGCTCCACAGCGGCGCTTCCCTTGCAAAATACCGCAAGCTTGCCTATGACAGCTCAACTGGAATATATTATGCGGAGATAAAAAACTCACGCTTTGAAAATAACACCCTTATGTTTGCGATGCTTTTGGGAACAAAAGATGACCCCAAGGGATATCTGCTTTTGAACACATCTCTTGAACCGCTGGAATCTACGGTGGATATACTCAGGGTGCAGATGCTTCAGGTGAGCCTTGCGATGCTGGCGCTGGCATTCGGCATATCCATTTTCCTTTCAAGCCTTGTGGCAACGCCGATCGTCCGCATTACACGTTCGGCTGAGAAGCTTGCTCAGGGTGATTACAACGTCAAATTCAACGGCCGTGGCTATACCGAGACCGAGCAGCTTGCGGAAACGCTGAACTATGCGTCAAACGAGATAACCAAGATAGACACTATGCGCCGTGACCTTATGGCGAACATATCCCACGACCTGCGCACGCCCCTTACAATGGTGAAAGCATATGCGGAGATGATACGTGACCTGTCGGGCGATGACCCTGTCAAGCGTGACGAGCACCTTGGAATAATCATCGAGGAGAGCGACCGTCTGGCGGCTCTGGTAAATGACATTATGGACCTGACAAAGCTTGAAAACGGCAGTACCGAGCTTCACAAAGAGCCGTTCTGTGTGGGCAGCAGGCTAAAGGAGATCATGACCCGATACAAGCTGCTCTCCGAGCGTGACGGCTACAAGTTCTATGTGAGCACCAACGAGGAAGCCTGGGGCGAGGCTGACCTTATCAAGTTCGACCAGATAATCTACAACCTTGTGAACAATGCCGTAAACTATTCCGGCGAGGAAAAGACTGTTTATGTTACAGAGGTCTGCACCCCGAAGAAGATACAGATATCCGTTACCGATACGGGCGACGGCATTTCAAAGGAGCTTATGCCCCTGATATTCGACCGCTACTACCGTGCCGAAAAGCACAAGAGAGAGGTCATCGGAACGGGTCTGGGACTTTCAATTGTAAAGCAGATATTCATTCTCCACGGCTTCAAGTTCGGCGTTAAGTCGGAGGAGGGCGTCGGCAGCACGTTCTGGTTTGAGATGGACAGGATTGAAAAGCCAAAAGATATAAATATGTAATATGTAAAATTTTCGGGATATGGGTCGGAATTGTTGACACCCATATCCCGAAATGCTATAATAGAAGTATATTACAAATACGGAGGTGAAT
>OQVP01000413.1_pt1 | contig 16506 bp, 13 predicted proteins | sample 1691541 | NCBI WGS metagenome assembly OQVP01 (sample SAMN03418258, study PRJEB22391) | human gut metagenome | biome: human-gut; feature: organic feature; material: feces | host: Homo sapiens | place: Tanzania | collected 2013-01 | reverse complement strand
AAGCACACACGCTGTTATATCCGCTCACTCCGGTTATCCTGAACAGGTGTTCTTTGATGAATTGGACAAACTGCAAATCGGAGATACCTTTAAAATAAATGTACTGAATAAAACACTCACATACAAGGTGTGTGAGATTAATATAGTTGACCCTGATGATTCAAGTAAACTTGAAATTGAAAACGGCAAAGACTATGTGACATTGGTCACTTGCTATCCGTACTCAATTAATACACACCGGCTTTGCGTTCGTGGCGAAAGGGTTACAAGCAATGTCACGCAACTTGCAACTACAGACGAACCTAAAAGCTATTCAAAATATGCTCAAATGGGTTTGTATATCACATTAGGAATGATTCCATTAATAGCAGTTGCTATTTTTATTTGTGTGAGTTTAAAAAGAACATTAGGAGCGGAGTAAAACAGGATGAGATTGCAGGAATTACTTAATAATCTTCGCTTGATTACAAGAGAAGAAGTATATAAAAATATGATTTTTGTTTGAGGAGCGTACATAATGAGTAATGTTTGGGATAAATATAAATCAACGGTCAGAACACATATCAGTGTTCCGGAAGGTAGGACTTTAATTACTGAAAATCAATGGAAAGCAAAGCACTTTATAAAGGTTGACGAACAGAGTGGTAAGTATTTATGGGTTAATGCTAATTGTCCGTTTAAAAAGCTGTACTTGTGGGACGAGGAAGTTCGCCATATGACCGAGCAGGAGCTTGCAAAATACCAAGCAGACGAAAAAAGTAAGCGTATAGCTCAGAGAAAAGCTCTTCTAAAGTGCAAAGAGGCGAAAAAACAAGAAGAATTACAGTTGTTCAAAAAAGAAATTACTCAGAATATTATAAAAAAGACTTTCAGCGTTCCGTATAAATCCGAAATTATCTATGACGAAATAGTCATAGATACCGAAACAACAGGTCTTAATCCTCATGACGATGAGCTGTTACAGGTGTCAATCATTGATGGTCAGGGCAACACTCTTTTCAACAGCTATATTAAGCCGCTTTATACAGATAATTGGAATAAAGCTATGGCGGTTAATCACATAACCCCCGAAACGGTTGCCACTGCACCGAATATTCTTGAAGTGAAGCAGGAAATCAGTCGTATTATCAATTCTGCTCATACTATCATAGGCTACAATGTAGATTTTGATTTAGGATTTCTTTCCAATATAGGGATTAGAAATGAAAACGCTGCTATAGTAGATGTTATGGAGGATTTTGCTGATATATACGGAGAATGGAGCGAGCAATACGGCTGTCACAAATGCCAAAAACTCACTAAATGTGCAGAATATTACGGATATGATTGGGGAACAGACATTGCTCACGATAGTTTGGCTGATTGTAAAGCTACTTTATATTGCTATCAAAAAATGTTGCAAGAGGAACATATGTGAGGTGAGCATAATGGCTTTAACTTGGTGTGTAATGAGTTTTTTAGCGATAGCTGATACATTTATAGTGTGCACACTGTTTATTGCTTCAAATAAATGTGATGATTTATTAAATAAAGGATTAATGGGTAAATGAAAATAAAAAATATAATAATTGGTGTAATTACGAGTATTGTACTTATCAATTGTGGAATGTCTGTACTTGCAAAAGGTTTTGATATTAATGCGGATAATAAAATTGATGTGAATGATGTTACATATTTGCAAAATGCTTTGTCTGATTTTGCAGAAGATACAAAACTTGATTTGAACAATGACGGCAGAATTGATGTAAACGATGTATCGTTTTTACAAATTGAAATCAGCAATCAGAGCGTAGAAAATAATACACAGATAAGTATATCAACAAAAGAATATTGCAAAAATGTCGGTGATACTTTTACGATTTCTGTTGATACAAATAATGATGTAAATGAGATCACCTTTACATCATCTGACAGCTCAGTTGCAAAAATAGTTGCAACGGACAAGCACTCAGTAAAAATTAAGGCTAATAAAGTCGGCAATGCAACTGTTACTATAAAACAATGTAATAAAATAATTACAACAAAAGTAAAAGTTGAAAAAGCGAAGTGTATTGATATTTCCGAATGGAACTGTGATATTAATTTCAACAAAGTAAGAAATACAGGTGTCACTTGCGTTATTATTCGTGCAGGCTACGGCAAAGACCCGAACCAAGAAGATAATAAATTTCAAGAATATTATCGTCAAGCAAAGTCAGCAGGCTTGAATGTTGGAGCATACTGGTATAGCTACGCTACATCGGTTGACGCAGCTAAAGCAGAGGTTAAAAACTGTATGAAAACCATTGGCGGTAAGGAATTTGACCTTCCTGTCTTTTTAGATGTAGAAGAGTATCGTCAAGCTGTTTTGCCTCGTAGAACACTGACGGACATTATCTCTACTTTTTGTGACGGTATGAACTCAAATGGCTTTAACAGTGGTTTGTACAGTGCAAAAAGTATGTTAGTCGATAGTGCTTATCCTGATGAGTTGTCAAATAAATATCTAATATGGCTTGCAATGCCGACTACATCTTACTCTGATTTGCCGTCATATGTTGATTTATGGCAATACAGTTGGACAGGCTCAGTTGACGGTATAAGAGGTGATGTTGATTTAAACTACATATATAACTTAAATTGATTTCGATATTAAGAAGCAGTGTATTAAAATATTCACTGCTTTTAATATATAACAAATAAAAAAAGGAGGTATAGATCATCAAGCGAAAAATCAACCCTGTATTCGTTATTGTATGTGCAGGAATTATTGTAGTAATGATTGCAGTTGTTATAATCGTAAGTCTTGCGGTTAATGGCAAAACAGAGAAAGAAGAAGTAAATACTACAGCTTCTTATTCAAGTTCAGTTATAAAATTCACTAATGCCGCAGAAACAACACAAAGTATTTCTAAGTGGCAAAACAGCAGTGAATTAGCAACACAACAATCTTCTCAAAGCGTTAATAGTGAACGCTCCGAAAGTTCAGAATCGCAATCAAAAAGTGAAAGTAAATCTGAAAATTCAGTTCACGAGCAATCACAAGAACCCAACGAAAACATCATAAACAACAGTTCTCATAATTCATCACAAAGCAATAACAACTATTACCGACCACAGCAATCTGAAACACCAAAACCTGAACCGACAAAGGTTCAAGAGCCTCAAACGACTAAAAAAGTTGAGAAGCCAACTTCAAAACCTACTGTAAAACCGCAAGAAACAACTAAAGATAATATATATTTGTCTTATTCGTCAGTTTCCATACATACAGATGATGTTTTGTTTCTTAACTTAATCGGAGCAGATAACGGAGTTTCATGGTCAGTCGGTAACTCGTATATTCTTCAAAATTATGGAGGTGGTGGAAATCAATGCAGCTTTAAAGCATTGAAAAAAGGGGCAACAACAGTAACAGCAGCATATAACGGTAGGTCATATACCTGCTATGTAACAGTTAATTAACGGAGGTAATTTTTATGAATCTTAAAAAAATCAAAAACAAAGTATTATCATTTTCAATCACATCAACACTGATTTCATCTATAACAGCAATTAATGCTTATGCTGCCGATAACAACGCCGGTGTTGATATTTCGGGCGGCATTAATAAAGCAATTAATGAAGTAAAAGTACAATTTAAAGATGTAGTCGCAGTCATTTTTGGATTTTTGACACTTGTAGCATTAACAGTCGCAGTTGCAAAGCTTGTTAAAGGATTGCTCAGCCATCGTAATCAGGGAACTGAAATTCCATGGGCAGGAATCGGAATGGCATTTGGTGCTACTATTGTTTGTGGCGTGGTTGCCGGAGCAGGCTTCTTTGGTTGGTTTGGTTTAAGCTAAGGAGTAAAATATGTTAGATTCTTTACTTCTAATTCTTGCTGATATATTTTGTATGGATTTAACAAAAGACTTACACTATACAATTGCTCAGTTTATGTCTATCGGGCTTGCAAGTTGGTCAACCGACATAATCAATCAAAATAATAATTATACAACAAGCCTTTTTGATAATAGTATGGTTACAAATTTTTTGTTTTTTATAGAAAGCTTTGCCGGATTGCTTTTAGTGTCCGGTATAGCTTTTGCGGTATTTGACTTTGCTGTTTCAGTCGGTGAGGGAGAACGAGTTTCTCCTATTAATCTCCTGCTTAATATTTTCAAAGGTCTGTTAGCTTCATTACTAATAACTACCCTGCCTGTATCCTTGCTGATTTTTACAAATCATATTTGTAACATTATTTGTCAGGCATTTACAGATGATATTACTATAAATTTTATCGTCCAAATAAATTCAGATAACAGTACAAGTTCAGCAAACTTCTTTTCAGGGTGGGGATTCGCTATATTTATGCTGATTGCATTTGTTTGTGTAATTAAAGTATTCCTTGCAAATATAAAACGAGGCGGAATTTTAATAATTCAAATGTTCGTCGGTTCTTTGCACTTATTCAATGTACCACGAGGATATTTAGATTCGTTTTCAGGGTGGTGTAAACAAGTAATCGGCATTTGTGCAACATCTTTTATATCAAATATACTAATCGTTTTAGGTGCGGTTGTATATTGTACTCAAGACGGTGCAGATGTATGGGATTTGATTTTAGCCACAGGTGTTATGCTTGCTGCGGCAGAAGCTCCGAGAATTTTACAGCAATTCGGACTTGATACAAGCGTAAAAGCTAATGTATCTCAAGCTATTTTTGCTACAAGCGGTATTACATCAATAATCCGCTCTTTTGCTCACTAAAAGGAGGCTAAAAATGAGAAAATTTTACTATCCCGATAATCTTACGGCAGTAAAGCTATATAAATACTGGACTATAACAGATTTATTTGTAATGGTAAGTATATTTGCTTTTTCAATAATAATGTTTTTGTCATTGCATATTTGGTTTTTTATAGCTTTTCTGCCTGCATACGCATTTTTGTCTGCCCGCTTTGTGGATTATTCAGTAATCAGATTATTTGTGCTGTTCATAAGGTTCTTGTTTACTGATGTACTTATTTTGAAATGGAGGCGATAAACTTGTCAAAAAAAGATCGCAAACTTAACAAAGCAATTAAGAACAATAATACAAGAGTGCAGAATTTCTTTGAAATAGCTGAGATTAAAGACGATCATATTCTTACTACCAGAAATGAAGAAAAATATTTTCTTGAAGTTAAGCCAAAAAACATTACTGTTCTCTCAAAGCCCATAAGACTTGGTATTATTGACTCACTTACAAATATCATTTCTGAACTGCCTAAATCTGAAATTTTGTGTCTTAATAATTCACAAAATTATGAAAACAACATAAGGCATCTCGAAAATCTGAAAAGCAAAGAAAATAACGCAGCCATTGCAGCTCTTGACATCAAAGACATTGAATATATGAATAATATAAAATCTGCTATGTCAACAAGCAGATCATTTTTTATTATTTTAAGAACTTCTCAGCAGGACAGCAGACAGCTTGTAAATCACGCATTGCAGCTATGTGCCGAGCAAAATTTCAATGTACAGCTTGCAGAGAAAAAAGATATTAAAAAGATGTTGTCAATTTATCTTGAGCATACATCATACGATGAAGAGTTGCCTGATTATGACGGCGAACAATACGGATTATCTAAAAATGAAAGCCTTAAAAATTTTGTGGATATAATTGCACCGTCAATTATGGACTTTAAGCACAGGCGATATTACATAGTAGGTAATACATACAGAAAAGTTTTTGCTATCAGAAGATATAAAACCGAAACAGAACAAACTGCAATACTGTCTGAAATCGGTGAAATGGGCGGTGTAACATTACATATATATAATGAAAGAGTTACACCGTCAGAGCAAGAAAAAATCTTTGAAAAAGCAGAACGAAAAAATATGGGCGATATTGCAGAGGCAAAAACTATGTCTAAGTCAATAGACAGCAAGGAAAATATTTTAGACATAGAAAAAATACTCAAAGAATCGCACCGAACAAAAGAAGAGTTTATACATTGCTCTGTTTATGTAGAAGTAATAGCTAATTCTCTTAAAGAACTAAGAGATATGCAAACAAAAGTTTGTTCAACGCTCAATAAAAATCACATAAAATATGATGAATTGTATATGCAGCAGCGTGACGGCTTTGCTTCTGTAGCGCCTTTTGGCCTCGATATGTTTGACAAAGAATTTGCAAGAGTATTGCCTGCAAGCTCAGTGGCTAACCTCTTCCCTTTTTCGTACTCAGGCAAAACAGATCCAAAAGGATTGTTCTTTGGCAGAGCCGTACACGGTGGAAATATTCTTGCCGATATTGACCATAGAGATACCGATAAAACCAACGGTCATATAGCAATTTTCGGTAACTCCGGTGAAGGTAAGTCATTCCTTATAAAATTGCTTATATGTCTTTTCCGACAACAGCAGAAAAAAGTTTACAGTATGGATTCTGACAAAGAATGTATAGATGTAACTAACGGACTCGGCGGCACAAACATTGATATGCTGTCAGGCAAGTATTTTATAAATGTAATGCAGCCTCGCCTTTTGAATGATCCTCTTGATGACAGCTATACTGATGATGAACCTGTTGCGTTTAAACATAAAACAATTATTTCTCAACATATAGCATTTCTCAAAGATTTCTTTAAAACATATAATCCTGCTATTACAACAGCTGAACTTGATACTCTTGAAATAATGCTTGAAGAACTGTACAAAAAATTTCATATTACAGACCGTACCGATTTGAACAAGCTTACAAATGTTGATTATCCTATACTTTCAGATTTGTTCAAAGAAGTTGAAAGACAGCTTAATATTTATGATGAAGTTTCAAAAATTAACGGAAAAGAAATGCTTTTTACAAAAGACACTCTCCGTAATCTTGCGCTTTGTATTCGTTCAATATGTATCGGTACAGACTCTACATTCTTTAACGGTTATACAAACATTCCGAATGCAGACCACATAAATTTTGATGTAAAGAATTTATTAAACACAAACGAAAACTTAAAAAATGCAATGTATTTCAATATTCTTTCGTTTATGAATAATAAATTTTTGACAGAAGGCAATACGGTTGTAATCGTTGATGAGCTGCACGAGGTAATTAAAAGTTTAATTGTAATTATGTATCTGCGATCATTTGTTAAGCGTGGCAGAAAGAAAAACAGTAACCTCGTTATCGCTTCACAAAATATTGAGGATTTAATGATTCCGGGGGTTGTTGAATATACAAAGCCGTTCTTCTCAATACCTACTCACCGTTTTCTCTTCTACCCCGGCACTGTCAATATTAAGGAGTACAAAGCTATAACTAATATGCTTGATGAAGAATGGGAACTTATACAAATAAGTAAAAGAGGTCATTGCTTGTACTGCTGCGGTAATGAACGCTACTACTTACAAATTATTGCACCGGAATACAAAAAAGAGTTATTCGGCACAGCAGGTGGTAAATAAATGACTACAGCAGTTAAGTATTTTTTGCTTATCATTAATAACAAGAAAGCAAGAAATACAATTATAGGAATAGTCATAGGTGTTATAGCCGCCGTTTTATTTCTGTTGATGTTTACATATGAATCTACACAACAAAATGCAGCACCAATTGCAGAAAAAGCAAAAGAAGAGTACAGTTTTTGGCAAACTCACACTCCAGGCAGTCAAAATTTATCCTGTCAAGGTGAACGCTATTGCTCATATTTTAAATCTTCTGTGACAGATTGGTGCTGTTATTTTGTCGGTTACTGTATTCAGGAATCAGGCTATGAAACCAAAGATTTTGGCTTTGCACCGGGAACTATTATGTGGACAAACGACCTAAAAGAGCTTGGAAAATTAAAAAGTGCCGATAACTATACACCGCAAGTCGGCAACTTAATTTTCTTCGATTACGGTGGCAGAAGCCATTATAAAGCAACCGGTAATGTAGATCATATAGGCATAGTTGTTGAAGTAAAAGATAATTCTGTTACAGTAATTGCCGGCAATGAGTACAATGGCCAAACCTCCAACTGGGCAACTGTAAGTTATGTAAATAAATACACATTACAATTAAACGATGACAGCATAGCTTGCTATGGAGCGGTTGGTTCAGCAATTGAAAAAGGTCTTGCAAATGTAACAAGAAATGTTATTACTCACAATGAAGTAGGTGTATTTTACAGCGAACTTGATAACAGTGATTTCGGTTCAGTTATAGCTAATGATAACGGTGCTCTGTCAGTAGGTGCATACGGTTGGCACGGTAATAACGCATTATCACTCTTGCGTAAAGCATACAGTATAAGCAATGCAGAAATTAGCCGAGTAGCTTTATCTTACTCAAATACCGGTAGGAAAGTTATTGCCGCTATAACAAACGGAAGCGATTGGTCAAGTTATGTCCCTGACAGCTATACTTGCTCATGTATTAAAGCAATGCTGCTTACGAATGCAGGCATAGAAGCACAAAATCAAACATCAACAGAAAATGCGGAAGAATATATCGCAATTTGTCAGGAAAATAATATCAATGATAAGCGAGCTATCGTTTACTGTGCAGATATATTAAATCAATTTGGCACAGGTTCATTTGATAAAAATGTTTACGGCAACGGTCATAATGGTGTTTTATACGGTGTATCTAACGCAACTCTTGATTCTGTTTATTCTTCTAAAAGGGCTTGGAGTGACAGCAACTACAGCTATGAAACAAGACGAAAGTGGACATATGACTACCTAAAAGGCTTATCTAACACGGATTTCAGCTAACAAGTGTCCCACGGTGGGACACTTGTTGCTACTTTGGTATATGAAAGGAAGAAAAATGAAAAAGAAATTTATTATAGCAACGGTCGTTATTTCTGCAATAACAGTTATTGTAACAGGGTGTGGTTTGAAAGATGATACTAATAAAACAGAATCGACTACTGCTCCTGTTACAGTTAAAACCACAACTATGAACACAGAAAATTTGCAGCAAAGGATTGAGGAATTGGAAAGTGAAAAGCTCAAATATGACAGACTGTTTAATATTGAAGTCAAAGATGTCATTGATAAATATTGTCAGCTTTACCTCTCCTACTCCGGTTCACAAAGTAATAATATTTCTCAGCTCAAGAATTACTTATCAGATGATTATTATAATCAATTACAAACAACAATAGGTCACAGCACATACGATGATAATTATGAGCAAGCTACAGGCTTGGTACAATTGTATGTTTCTGACTATGAGGATAACGGTTCGTTTAATGTTATGGCTATTTGCAGTCAGACAATCATATACAACGATGAAGTGTCAAACTCAAATGTAACATACAATTTCAATATGGGATATTACGATAATATATGTAAAATTCGTTCAGTCGAGAAAATCTTTTAAGAGGTGATTTTATGATACAGTCAGATAGATTTTTTAACAAATTAACTTTAACCAATGATAATATACCTGATGATAAATTATTAGGTTCTTGCTTTTATCTTACATCAAAAGTAATAGACGAAACTGCTGTTAAAGCCAAAAATATTCTTAATTCAAACACTCTTTCTTTCGTTTATAACGCTTCTGTCGAATATTTATACCAAAAATATCTTGAAGATCCCGAAAAAATAAAAAGTATTTTTCGAGAAGAAAGAGAAAAATTTGATATAATTCCTAAAAAACAAAAAAGTCTTTATATCACCAAAAAGAGTTATAGAATGCTGATGTTTCTTAAAAGAGAGCTTTATATTTCAAGAGGATTTGTAATGCAAATAGCAATTGAGCAGTATTATAACTATCTTTGTTCAGATGAATACCTTACACTTTTAATTAATAAGCGTAATGAAGTTTTAAAGGAGAATAGCGTATGCAATCAGTAAACAAACAGCAGATAAGCGTTCAATTGCCTTTATCAACGATAAATAAAATTGAGAGCTTAAAGAAACTTGATGACGGCAAAACAAGCAGAAATAAGATAATTGAATCAGCTGTTGATTTTTACTTTGGCTATAAAACATCTGAAATTACGCAAGATTATCTATGCTCTATCGTAGGACAAAAAATTGAAAGTATGATAAACAATGCTTCAAACAGAACCTCAAAGCTGCAATTCAAAGAAGCTGTTGAAATTAATGTGCTTACTCGTATTGTTGCAAGTATGATTGAACTTGACAAAGACTCATATGATAAAATGCGTAGAAAAGCTGTAGAAGATGTTAAGGCAAGCAAAGGTATTATATCAGCATATGAAGCTCAAACCTGACGGAGGCTATTATGGTTGGGACAAGGTTTATTTTAAATTCTCGCTTTTTTCACATAGCTAAACCGGGTGAGAAGCTCAGTAAACACGCATTGACAGGTGAACACGCAGCTAACCTTGTAAGGTATTGCGGCACACGAGAAACAGTTGACAAAAACATTGATATGGCAGATGATTTACCGATTACTTTTAAGCAAAAAGTATCTGTTAAAGATTTACTTAATCTCTGTACAGAAAAAGGTCTTAGTGCAGAGTGTGAAGAATACAAAGCTTATGAAGCTAATCCTACAAGAGCGAATGCTTCAAGTTTAATGCTGCATTTGGCAAATAAGCTTTCTGAAAACACTTCATTAAATTTATCGGAACAGAACATAGTAAATGAAGCTATCAGATTGGCACAGTTTTATGATGTTAAAAATCGACCTGCGACAAAGAAACAAAAAGAAACTATTAAAGAATTTCTTGAACAATTAAATTATAAAGATGATGAGGATAAGCCGTTGGAATACACCGATTATATTAATAATCCGACTATGTCAAATGCCTCCGCTCTTATTTCCATGCTTGCAGAAGAGTTGCTTTTTAACGAAGCAGGAAATTTGATAGAATATGCAGCCAAAAGACCGGGCGCTTATAAAGTCGGTGAGCACGGTTTATTTTCACCATACCCTGATGTAGATCTTGACAAAGTTGCCGAAGAAGTAGCAACGCACAATGGCAACATTTGGACTGACATTCTCTCGCTCAGACGAGAGGACGCTGACAGGCTCGGTTATGACTGTCAAAAGCTATGGAAAGATTTAATAATGTCTAAAGTTGATCTTATCGCAGAAGCTCACGGTATAAACATTAATAATCTGCAATGGTATGCTGCTATGCACAATACAGGTCATCACCCTCATGTGCATTTATTTGTTTACTCAACAGACCCCAAAGAAGGCTTTTTGTCTAAGAAAAATATTAAGAATTTAAAATCAGAGTTTGTTAATGAAATTTTCAAAGATGAACGACAGGAAATATATATTAATAAAGACAAATACCTAAACGAGCTAATCAGTCAGAGTAAAGCTTTACTAAATAATCTGCTTTCCGAACCTAATCAATATATTTCCGATGAAACTTTAAAATACTTAGTTAATCAAATGTTGACCCTTTCAAGCAAAGATTTCAGCAAAGGAAGAAATACTTACGGCTTTTCTTCACCTGACAAGAAAAAACTTGTAGATGATATTCTAACCACACTTGTAAGCAATAACAACCAACTGTCAAATCTTTATGATAAGTGGTGTGATGAAAGCTACAGTTTGAGTAAATACTATTCAAAAAAAGAATTTGTAAAGCCTGACATTTCCAAAATTGATAAATTTACATCTATCAAGAATTATATCTTAGAATGTGCAAAATCTATGAATCAAAGCGGAACATTTATAACTGCAACTGATGATATTACGATTTCTCACCCACCGAATATTACAGCTCCTACAGAAACAGAACCGCAATCAGCAGATGATGATAACGGTTTTATTGATGATACAAAGCCGGAAGAATACGAATATACAGAGTTACAAAAAATTCCCTCATTTATACTTGGAAATGAAGGAAAGGAAGTTATAGATTTTAAAAAAGCGTATCAAAATTCAAGTGATTTGCAAACCAGAACTGCACAATCTTGCAGAAAACTTGCGGATTGTTATTACTACGGAAAAGGTACGGAAAAAGATTATAATGCAGCTCAAATGTGGTACGGTATTGCTGCCGACAGTTACGGTGACAGTATGTCTGCATATAAACTCGGACAAATGTATTTATACGGTACTAAAGATACAGAAATCAATAAAGAACTTGGCAACTACTATTGCAAAACAGCTTTTATTCAATTCAGAGATGGGTTAAAAAACAGAAATTACTTTTATGAACTCGAAAACGATTCTGACAATTTGCATTATTACAGTGAATTTGATTCTTATGAAGCATATATTGAATATCTGTTAGGCCGAATGTACCTTAAAGGCGAAGGTGTTGAACAGGATTATCGCTGCTCAAGTAATGTTTTTAGTCTTGCTGCAAAAAACGGTTATTCGCATGCTTACTACTACCTTGGCAATCAATTTTATTATGGCCTTGGTTTTACTCAAGATTATGAAAAAGCATTTGAATATTACTTAAAAGCAGATAGAAAAGGTGATAAATATGCAGCGTACAGACTTGGTAAAATGTATTTGTCCGGTGAGGGTGTAAATATTGATATACAGCAGGCAGAGCATTATTTTTCAAAAGCAACTAAAACAGTTGTGCTTGCAAATTATGACCTTGCAAAGCTGTATGAGAATTATCCCGATAATTTTAATGATGTTTCAAAAGACTATATTAACGGCTTATATAAAAAAGCATTGGAAGGTATGATAGAACAAGAAGAAAACGATATACAAAATGCTTTTACAGAAATGCGTATAGCAAATACGTATCTTGCAGGAAAAGGCACAGATATTAACATTAATTCTGCAATTGAGTGGCTCAATAAAGCAGCTAAACAAGATAATCCAAATGCAGCATATCAGCTTGGTTACATATACTCTTCCGAAAAATACAATATCATTGATGAACAAAAGGCTAACGAAAATTATAAAAGAGCCTGCTTGGAATATGAGAAAGCAGAAGAAGAAAACAGTAATGTTACAGCTGAAAGCAGACTTGGTAAGATGTATCTAAACGGCTACGGTGTTGAGAAAGATATTCAAAAAGCTGTAATTTGGCTAAAAAAGGCTACATTAAACGGTAGTGCTTCATCTGCATACACGCTTGCAAAGCTATGCGAAAACGGTGACGGCATCGAAAAGAATATTGAAGAGGCATACAGTTATTATCAAATATCTGCTGTACTCGGTAACTTCTACGCAAACTATCAAGTCGGTAAAATTTCTCTTCAAAAGGGAGAAATTGAAAAAGCTGTTGAGAATTTTCAAGAAGCAGCAAAAGGAAATATATCTCACGCTTGGTTTAAACTCGGTAAAATATATACAGACGAAAGTTACGGACTGTATGATATTTCAAAAGCTCAGATATGCTACAGTAATGCTTTAAATCTTTATATAACAGATTATACCCAAAATCCTGATGACTTTACAGCCTATAGACTCGGCAAAATGTATTTTAACGGTTTAGGTACTGATATTGACATAAATAAAGCTATACATTGGTTTTCACAAGCTGAAAAACTCGGCAATACAAATGCTGCCTATCAGTTAGGTAAAATAGCATTTGAAAATAATGATATTGAAAATGCTATAAAACATTTTCAATATGCAGCACAAGGAAATATATCTAACGCTTGGTTCAATCTTGCTAAAATTCATTCAAACGAAAGTTATGCCCATTATGATATTGCAAAAGCTCAGCTATGCTACAGTAATGCTCTAAATCTTTATATAACAGATTACAAGCAAAATCCTAATGATTATATTGCTTATCGTCTTGGTAATATGTATTTAAAAGGGTTAGGAACCGATATGAACATTAATCAAGCTATATATTGGTTTTCCGAAGCTGAAAAATTTGAAAATGCAAATGCAACTTATCAGCTCGGTTATATCTATCACTCCGAAAAATACGGATTACAAAACAATGAGCTTGCAAGTAATTATTTTAGAAAAGCATTATCGGCTTATCTTATCCGGTTTAATAACAATCAAACAGATTCAGAATTAGCTTTGCGAATAGGTACTTTTTATCAATACGGATTAGGAATCGAACGAGATATTGAAAAGGCTCTTTTGTGGTATAAAAAGGCTGTTGAACTCGGCAATATAAAAGCACAGCAAAAAATTGAGGAAACTAACACTCAACAGCAAATAACAGTGCTTAATCTTGCCTCTATAGCCGCTCATATGGGCAAAATTATTAATACAGAAACAATTGCCGCAGCAAAGCAAAAATACACATCTGATTCAAAACAGCTAAGAGATGAAAAAATACAAAAAATACAATTAGGTCACGCTGTATCCGACAATCCAATCAGCTATGACTATTAAGGAGGTTAAAAAATGTCAAAATTTATTCCGTTTACAGATGAAGAGTTATATCAGGCTCATCATAAAGATATTAAAGAATATCTTGAAAGTATAGGAGAAAAAGTTTTACATAGCGGTACAGAATATATGTGGGAAGCACATGACAGCGTAAAAATACGAGGTCATATTTGGTACAGACATTCTACGGGTGAATCGGGTACGGCAGTAAATTTTCTGATGACATTTTTTGATTTTAGTTTTCAAGAAGCAGTAATAACTTTGCTTGACGGAAATTACAAAGCTACAAGCAATTCAAAGCCTGTTGATTTTATAAACGAACCTGATATTTACCATAAAAAAGACAGAGTAGTTTTACCTCAAAAAAACACAAACAACAAACGCTTGTATGCTTATCTGTGCAATTCACGCTGTATTGATTACAGTGTTGTCAGATACTTTGTAAAAAAAGGTCTTATATATGAAGATAAAAGCAACCACAACATTGTATTTCTTGGCAAAGATAAAAAAGGAATAGTCAGGTATGCCGGATTAAAAGGTACGCTTACTGTTAAATCTTTTAAAGGTGAGATTACCGGAAGTAACAAAATATACTGCTTTAAGCACATTGGTTTGTCTGATGTGCTTTTTGTTTTTGAAGCTTTTATTGACTTATTCAGTTTTATTACTTTGTATCAGCTTAACGAAAACTGGCACACATACAACTATATAGCTTTAGGAGGGCTGAATTTAGAAGCTTTGAAAAAATGTGTTGAAGATTACCCGCATATAAAGAAAATCTATATATGTACAGATAATGATATTAACAGTTCTGACGGCAAAAATCACGGACAGGACTTTGCAAAAAAAGCACAAAAAGTATTTCAGAACAAATATAAAACTGAAATAATAACCCCTAATCTAAAAGATTGGAATGAAATTTTAAAACAAAGGAGTCAAAGTTATGGGAAGTAGCTCAACAAGCGGAATTATTATATTTTCAATAATCGTATTAGTTGTACTTATAGCTGCGTACTTTATATCATCAAGCGGCAAAAATTTAAACTCTATTAAAAGCAAGCCTGTCGGTGACGGCCAATTTGGTGACCAAAAATGGGCCACCAAACAAGAATTAAATAATAATCTTGTTATTATACCATATGAACCCGAAAAGTGGAGAAATGGCGAAAACAGGCCACAGCTTGAGGGCATTATACTCGGTGCAGTAAAAAGCGGTAAAAAAGTATTTGCATACATTGATACATCTGATAATCATACTCTCTCCGTATCTGCTCCGGGTGGCGGTAAAACATCTTCTTTCGTCTATCCTAATCTTGAGTTTTTAGCAGCCGTTGGCAATCCTTTTTTCGCCACAGATACAAAAGGTGACGCTCATCAGACATATGCACCTGTTTTGGAAAAATATTATGGGTACAAAACTTATGTAATAGATTTAAGAAATCCTACTCGCAGTGACAGTTACAATCTGATGTATCTTGTCAATAAATACAATGACCGCTATGAATCAACAAAAAGTCTTGCAGACAAAGCACGGGCTGAAACATATGCAAAAGTTCTTTCAAACTCAATCGTACATATGGACGGTTTCAAAAGTGCAGGACAAAATCAATACTTTTACGAATCTGCAGAAGGCATTATTACAGGCGTTATCTTACTTGTATCCGAACTTTGTGAACCCGAAGAAAAGCACATAGTATCAGTTTTTAAAATAATTGAACAGCTCCTGGAAATTGACCCACGAACAGTAAATAAAAAAGGAGTAATGCCTACAACTTATTTGACTGAATTATATACAATGCTGCCGACTAATCATAAAGCAAAATGGTTTATGTCTGCCACAGCCTCCGGTGCTTTTCAGACTACTGCAAGCGTTATGTCAACAGCAATGAGCCGTATGCTTTCCTTCATTGATACAGAAATGGAACAAATGATATGCTTTAACAGTGACCTTGATATTGAAAACTTTATTAACGGCAAACAAGCAATATTCTTCGTTGTTGATGAAAAATCAAGCACAAAGAACTTTTTGGTAAGTTTACTTGTAAGGCAAACCTATAACGAATTACTTTGTGCCTCTGAACATTTTGAGAACAACAAGCTGCCGCATCGAGTATACTACTACCTTGATGAATTTGGCACATACACAGCCATAGAGAGAGTTGATCAGATGTTTTCTGCAGGCAGATCAAGAGGTATCATTTGCTGTCCGTTTTTACAAACGACGACGCAGCTTGATCAAAAATACGATCAGAATACAGCAAGCGTTATAAAATCAAGCTGTCAGAATGTAATGTTCAGAGGCA
>OQVP01000402.1_pt1 | contig 16891 bp, 17 predicted proteins | sample 1691541 | NCBI WGS metagenome assembly OQVP01 (sample SAMN03418258, study PRJEB22391) | human gut metagenome | biome: human-gut; feature: organic feature; material: feces | host: Homo sapiens | place: Tanzania | collected 2013-01 | reverse complement strand
CACTTGGTGGGCTACGGATGCCCGTGTAACGGGCACAAGCAGACCAACCGAAGGGCATAGAGGGACCTGTGGTTTAAAACATTTCATCCAATCGATTGGACGGTTTTACTTTATTTTGTCCAATCGATTGGATGAAATTCCATTTTTCTAAAGTTTGAAGAAGCCTAATCTTTCTCCCCTAACCATTCTTCCAATACCTCGCAATACTCATCATTTTGCTCGGCAAATGGCATGTGTCGGGCTCCTACGAAGAGATGCCACTTGGAATCTTGGATACCATCGTAGAGCGTCTTTGCTACCAATGGAGTACAGAGGTCGTTGGTGCCACTCATCACTAGGCATGGCACTTGTATCTCGCCCAAGCGGTCGGTGTAGTCATAATCTCGGAGCGTACCTGTCGGGGTATATTCATTCGGTCCCCAACCATAGAGATAAGCCTCGGCACCAGCACGCTTTTTTCTACGAAGGCATTCTGGACTATCCTCCGTTACCTCGCCAGCACAATGCAAGAGCATAAAGTGTTCGTTTGCCTTGGCGTATGCCTCGCTCGAAAAATCATCCTTTGCCTCTGCCTCAGCAATGGCTCGCTGGTCTTCCTCTGCCATAAACTTGATCATGCGATGCTGCTCACTCGCCCACAATTTGCTGCTCGAAAGGGTACTGCTGAGGATGGCTGACTTCACGCCCTTTGCTTGCTTCTCTATCAGATAGATGATGGCGAGCATGCCACCCCACGACTGTCCCAAGAGATGAAAATGGTCGATGTGGAGATAGTCGATGAGCGCACAGAGTTCGTTGAGCCAAGTCTCAGGAGTCCAGAGTTCGGGATGTCCCTCCACAAATGAGTTGCCACAGCCCAACTGGTCGTACATGATGACAGCTCTACCTGATTCCGCGACCCTATCCAATAGCTCGAAATAGTTGTGGGTACTGCCTGGTCCACCATGCAAGAGGATGATAGGGCTCTTGCCCTCCTCTGTTTTACCTACGATACGATAATAAGTTTGATAGCCCATGAAGGGCATATATCCTTCCTTGATTTCCATTGTCTTCAAATGTTTTTATTGTTACCTAAACAGTGTTATCTAATTTTGCTGCTCCTATACCTTATTATATAGTCCCTCATTTTCCTTACGCAAGAACTCTGTCATTCGTTCCTTTGAAGGCACATTGAGTTGATACTTGGAGATAAACACGCTCTCGTCCAAATCGAGCAAGGAGTATTCTGCCATTTCTCGTCCTACTGCTGAGCAAAGGAGGATACCGATTGGGGGATTATCATCTGGCTGCATGATATTCTTGCGATAGTAAGCAAGCTTGCAAACCCAAGAACTCAAAGGTAAATGGCGACTTGATGTCAAGGGCGAGCGTATCTGTCTCAGCCTTGCCATCCACCAACTTAGCCAACGCCTCAGGCTTTTGACTCCATCCACTGCGGAAATAATAGTTGGAATCAATCTGGCGTTGCAATTCTCTGACACTCCAAGTACCACGAATTGCCATCGTCTCATAGAAAGCACGCTCCAAAGGGTCAGTAATAGGGAGAATGGCAACTAAATGAGTAAAAGACAACTTATTAAAAAGCAAGTTTGACTTTACTGCCAATGGAGCTATTTTGTTAGAGACTGCAACACCTCCAAATTGGCCAGTCAGTGACTGACCAATTCTATTTTGCTTTAAATCAGCTATTTGCAATTGGTCTGTCACAGATTGTCCAATTTGACTTTGAGACAACAAGAAGCCAGCAACCTCTTTATCCAAGTGTGAATATACTTGATAAAATTGACGATAGATTTTCAATGTTGTCACACTATACTTCTTTTTACCAAGTCTTTCAGAAAGGCTTTTCAAAAGTTGCTCACCATACTTTGCTCTATCAGCTCCCTTCTGCTCATACTCCACAATATAATAGCCCGTCAACCAAGCCTTGGCTGTGACGTGGCGATTAATCACTAAGCGAGCATTGTTCTGCAATACATCTTGCGTTTGCTGAATATGGGCTACAAGACCATCGAAGTCATTGTTTTGCGCCATTTGAGTTTCATTATTCTTCATATTCGGTGGAGTTTTGGAAAGACATATATATCACATTTATCATGTGCACTTATTACAATGTGCAAAAATATAAAAAATATGGCAATTAAACAAATATATCTTGCTTATTTTATCAAAAGAACTTAAATGATTTGGCAGTTTCAAGCTAATGCAATATCTTTGCAAACTGAAATAATCATGAAACCAAATAAAAATAGAATATATGTTTAGTGGAATCGTAGAAGAAATGGCCACAGTTGTGGCGATTAAGCAGGATAAGGAGAACATCGACTTTACCCTGAAATGTTCGTTCGTAGATGAACTCAGCATCGACCAGAGCGTGGCGCACAATGGTGTCTGCCTCACCGTGGTGGAAATCAAAGACGGCACCTATACCGTTACAGCCATGAAGGAAACCCTCGACCGCAGCAATCTGGGACTGCTCAAGGTGGGCGACAAGGTGAACGTAGAGCGTTCGATGGTGATGAACGGCCGCCTGGACGGTCACATCGTTCAGGGCCATGTAGATGAAACAGCCAAATGCATCGCCATGAAGGATGCAGACGGTTCAACCTACTTCACTTTTGAGTATGAGCTTAACAAAGAGATGGCGCGTAAGGGATATTTCACCGTAGATAAGGGCAGCGTAACCGTGAATGGCGTTTCTCTCACCGTATGTGAGCCAACCGACAACACCTTCACCGTAGCCATCATCCCTTATACCCGCGAGAATACCAACTTCTGCAACATTGAGGTAGGAACCGTGGTGAATATCGAATTCGATATTCTGGGCAAATATATCGCAAGACTCAAGAGCTTCGAATAAGAGGGTGTAAGCAAATTTTAGGCACGGATTACACGGATTACACGGAGATTTAAGACGATAATGCAAAAAACGCATTTATAATTTAAAGGAAAATCCGTGTAATCCGTGCCTAATCTATATACAGGGGAGATGATTCAACCACCCTCGCTACTTTCTTCTAATCGTCAAATCGATGGTTTCAGGATACTTCTCCTTGAAATCCTTCACATCATCAACAACCAGTACCAGATAGCCGCCGCCACCTGCACCCGGCATCTTCCAGGCATGAACCTCAGGCAGGGCAGAATACTTATCTATAAATCCCTGCACACAACCCTGAATCATGGCTGGGAACATGGCAACCTGCGCATCAAACGAAGCCTTGAAGGCAGAGGCAAACGCAGCAAAATCCCTGTTGAGAATCGCATTCCAGCAATCATCGGCAGCCTTGGCAAGATTCTTCACCTTAATCTCGCTGATATCCTTGCCTTCAATCACAGAACAACCCGGACGACGTGGCTCCATCGGAATCATGCAGACGTGGCTCTCTACCCAAGAGAGAACATTCTCGTCATCGCAAGTCTCAAACTTATCAGGCCAGAAACGGTTGTCATAATGATGGCGCACCAATCCAGGCATGCAGATACCGATGGAATCCTGGGCACCGCTGATGATGCCGTCGCTGCGCTCCGGGTCGTTTTCGAAACAGAACACCAGTTTGGCAAGAATCTCAGGATTCATATCAGGCAACTTCACCGGCCATATCTTCTTAATCATGTTGCGGGTTGAAGTAGAAAGACCACAGCGTTCACGCACCTCGAAGGTAGGAATAAGCGACATGGTTATCGCCCAGCCAGGCGCATAGCAACTTACGTAAGGCTGGTCAATCCAGGTGCCCGCCAGGTCGAGACGGGTAGGAAGCTGACAGGTAGAATCCTTGATATCAGTGCTCGAACGCGCCTTCAAGCCCTCGGCAGGCGTACGCTCCAGCACCACATACTCAATGCCACGCTCCTCGCAGAACTTGCGCTTGGTTTCATTGCTTCCATCGGCATTCACCACAAAGATATCAGGCTTCACCATATCCACCGTAGGGATAAAGTCCATAATGCCATCCCCCTGGTTGATGTAGGCATCCTTCACGTATTTAATAGACTTCACCATGAAGAGACGCTCCTGTTCAGGATAGAACGTCTTATGGTGCTTATAGCCAAGAATCGTCTGGTCGGAACCGATACCAACGTATAGGTCGCCATACTGAGACGCCTGGCGGAAAAACTCAACGTGGCCGCTGTGCAACAAGTCATAACAACCACTTACAAAAACTTTCTTCATTATTTTTAGCTACTTTTCTTTATTAACATTCAACAAAGACTAAAGTCTTTCGGCTACAAAACTACAACTTTTCTTTCATTATTCCAAGAAAAACCTGCACAAATATTCTTTTTTGGGCACAAACCAACCCTTTTTGTGCATTTTTATAAAGAAATATTTGTATAACACACAAAAAAGTGTTACTTTTGCCGACGTGTTTTGTCCCAAATTGAACATTGGAAAGTGAAGAAGAGGGCATCCAAGCGCCCTACAACCGAACTCGAAAACGCCCAACTTGAGTACCGAGCACTAACAACTTAAAGGAAATTATAACAATAACCATTTATTAATATGAGTTTAAAAATCGTTGTACTTGCCAAGCAAGTACCTGACACAAGAAATGTGGGTAAGGATGCGATGACAGCCGAAGGCACCGTAAACCGTGCAGCTCTTCCAGCCATCTTCAATCCTGAAGATTTGAACGCATTGGAGCAGGCTCTCCGTTTGAAGGAGCAGAATCCAGGTTCTACAGTTGGAATTTTGACCATGGGTCCTCCACGTGCTGGCGAAATCATCCGCCAGGGTCTCTATCGTGGTGCAGATACAGGTTGGTTGCTCACCGACCGTCTCTTTGCTGGTGCTGATACATTGGCTACTTCTTATGCCCTTGCTACAGGTATCCAGAAGATTGGTGACGTTGACATCGTAATCGGTGGTCGCCAGGCTATCGATGGTGATACTGCTCAGGTGGGTCCTCAGGTGGCTCAGAAGCTGGGATTGAACCAGGTTACTTATGCAGAGGAAATCCTCAAGGTAGAGGATGGCAAGGCTACTATCCGCCGCCTCATCGACGGTGGTGTTGAGACTGTTGAGGCTCCATTGCCATTGGTTATCACCGTAAACGGAAGTGCTGCTCCATGTCGCCCATGCAACGTGAAGCTCGTTATGAAATATAAATACGCTACCTGCCCTATGGAGCGCAAGGGTGATGAACCTTGGACCAACCTCTATGAGGAGCGCCCTTACCTCACCCTGAACCAGTGGAGCGTTGCCGATGTTGACGGCGACCCTGCACAGTGCGGTTTGAGCGGTTCACCTACCAAGGTGAAGGCCGTGAAGAACATCGTGTTCCAGGCTAAGGAGAGCAAGACCTTGACCAGCAGCGATGAAGACATCGACGGACTGATGAAGGAATTGTTGGACGAAAGTATTATCGGATAGTATTTTAAGAGGAGTAAAAGGAGTTAAGAAGTTAAGGAGTTAAGACAACAGCTTTAGGGCTATATGTCATTCTCTTTGGCTCAAGCAACAAAACTGTTGTCTTAACTCCTCAGCGACCGCAAGGAGCGATAACTCCTTAACTCCTTTAACTCCTCAAAAATTAGAAAAGACAATGAACAACGTATTTGTATATTGCGAGGTAGAAGGCACAACCGTTGCCGAAGTATCTCAGGAATTGCTCACCAAGGGTCGTAAGCTCGCTAACCAACAGGGTGTGGAGCTCCATGCCATCGTGGCAGGTACCGGCATCAAGGGTCAGGTAGAGGATCAGATTCTCCCTTATGGTGTAGATAAATTATTTGTTTTCGATGCTGAGGGTTTATTCCCATACACTTCAGCTCCTCATACAGACATTCTCGTCAACCTCTTCAAGGAGGAGAAACCTCAGATTGCACTGATGGGTGCTACCGTTATCGGTCGCGACCTCGGTCCTCGTGTTTCTTCTTCCCTCACCAGTGGTCTGACTGCCGACTGTACAGAACTTGAGATTGGTGATTACGATGACAAGAAGAGCGGCAAGCACTACGAGGGTCTGCTCTATCAGATTCGTCCAGCTTTCGGTGGTAACATCGTGGCTACCATCGTAAACCCAGACCACCGTCCACAGATGGCTACAGTCCGTTCCGGCGTGATGCAGAAGAGCATCTACGAGGGTGAGTGTAAGAAGGAAGTGGTTTATCCAGAGGTAAGCAAGTATGTTCCTGCTGAAGACTTTGTAGTGAAGGTACTCGACCACCACGTAGAGGCTGCCAAGCACAACCTGAAGGGTTCTGCCATCGTAGTAGCCGGTGGTTATGGTGTAGGAAGCAAGGAAGGTTTCGACCAGCTCTTCGAGTTGGCTCATCTCCTCCATGGCGAGGTAGGTGCTTCTCGTGCTGCCGTAGATGCAGGCTGGGTAGATCACGACCGTCAGATTGGTCAGACTGGTGTTACTGTTCATCCTAAGGTTTATATCGCCTGCGGAATCTCTGGTCAGATTCAGCACATCGCCGGTATGCAGGATTCAGGCATCATCATCTCTGTAAACAACGATCCTGATGCTCCAATCAACAAGATTGCCGACTACGTTATCAACGGCAATGTTGAGGATGTGGTTCCTAAGCTCATCAAGTACTACAAGCAGAATTCTAAGTAATCTGCATTACACATTATTTAAATAAGAAAAGCAAAATGGCTAATTACTATAGTGATCACCCTGAGATTGAATTTCATCTCAATCACCCATTGATGAAGCGTGTTGTTGACTTGAAGGAGCGCAACTACGCAGAAAAAGATCAGTTTGAAGATGCTCCAGTAAACTACGAGGATGCCATCGAGAACTACAAGCGATTGCTGGATATTACCGGCGATGTAGCTGCTAACATCATCGAACCAAACTCTGAGGATGTTGACCTCGAAGGTCCACACCTGGAGAACGGCCGCATGATTTATGCCAGCAAGACATTCGAGAACCTCGATGCTACCCGCAAGGCTGGCCTCTGGGGCTTGTCAATGCCTCGTCGTTACGGCGGCTTGAACCTGCCTAACGCCATCTTCTCTATGGCTTCTGAAATCATCGCTGCTGCCGATGCAGGTTTCCAGAACATCTGGTCACTCCAGAGCTGTATCGATACTCTTTATGAGTTCGGTTCTGAGGAGCAGCGCCAGAAGTACATCCCTCGCATCTGCGCAGGCGAGACCATGAGTATGGACTTGACTGAGCCTGATGCAGGTTCCGACCTGCAGCGCGTAATGCTGAAGGCTACACAGGATGAGGACGGCACATGGCGTCTGAACGGTGTGAAGCGTTTCATCACCAATGGTGACTCAGACATCCACCTGGTTCTGGCTCGTTCAGAGGAAGGCACCAAGGACGGTCGTGGTCTTTCCATGTTCATCTACGACAAGCGTGATGGCGGCGTAACCGTTCGTCACATCGAGCACAAGTTGGGTATTCACGGTTCTCCTACCTGCGAGTTGGTTTACAAGAATGCCAAGGCAGAGCTTTGCGGTAACACCCGTCTCGGTTTGATCAAGTACGTGATGGCTCTGATGAATGGTGCCCGTCTGGGTATCGCTGCTCAGAGTGTAGGTGTTGAGCAGGAGGCTTACAATGAGGGTTTGGCTTATGCCAAGGAGCGTGCTCAGTTTGGTGAGAAGATCATCAACTTCCCAGCCGTTTATGACATGCTTTCAAGAATGAAGGCTAAGTTGGATGCAGGCCGTTCACTCCTCTACTGCTGCGCTCGCTACGTAGATATCTACAAGGCTTTGGAAGACATCGCCCGCGACACTAAGCTCACTCCAGAGGAGCGTCAGGAGATGAAGAAATACACCCGCTTGGCTGATGCATTCACACCATTGGCTAAGGGTATGAACTCAGAGTATGCTAACCAGAATGCATACGATGCCATCAGCATCCACGGTGGTTCTGGTTTCATCATGGAGTACAAGTGCCAGCGCCTGTTCCGTGACGCCCGCATCTTCTCTATCTACGAGGGTACCACCCAGCTTCAGGTTGTTGCAGCCATCCGCTACATCACCAACGGTACTTATCTCAGCATCATCAAGGAGATGTTGGAGAGCGAGGTATCAGATGATCTGAAGGCATTGAAGGAGCGCGTGGCTAAGCTCGTTGATCTTTACGAGGCTGCCATCAACAAGGTGAAGGAGGCTAACGATCAGGCAGTTCACGACTTCCTGGCTCGCCGTCTCTACAATATGACTGGCGACATCGTAATGTCTCTTCTCATCCTCGATGATGCTACCAAGGCACCAGAGATGTTCCAGAAGAGTGCCAACGTATATGTTCGCATGGCAGAGGAGGAAGTTCTCGGTCATTCAGCATACATCCAGAACTTCAAGGCAGAAGACTTGGAGAGCTTCAAGGCATAAAGGAATTTGAGATTCTCTCAAACGCATCTAAAAAGCTGTACCACATTATTGGTACAGCCTTTTTAAATGCATATAAAGGGAGATAGTACAACAACTTATATTATTATATTTTTAAACTATTAGGCTTATGATTTGGTTTATCTTAGCTATAATATTAGGTGTCATTGCTATTGTTCTCCACAAAAGTGCAAATGACAATAGCAGTTTTGTTTCTGAGCAAACAAATCAAACAACACCACTTTTGTCATACGGAGAAAGATATAAAAGAGATTTTCCCACAAAAACTGCGGAAATCGAAAAGCTACTAAACATTAATATCGAATCTCTCTCAGAAAAAGATATCAAGGAAAAAGTCTCTACTCTTGAACGTTTCTGCAAACGTCAGAATTGCAAATTCTCTGAGATAAAAAATATTTATATTAACAAAATCTCACAACAACCAATTGAGCTTGTGCCTCAAATGATTGAAACAGCAAAAAGGGGAAAAATAGAAGAAGCTAACAAGTATAATATATCACAAGAAAACACTTTTTCTGCTCTTATGGTTTTATGGCTTCAAGAATACTACAACCAAAATGCGAGTTCCCTATCAAAAGAAACAACCAACAAAGATGAATTAGAAATTGCAAAAATAGTATTTCCAGATTTATCAGACACACAGACATTAAAGGAACGTGCTATCTCATTACGTGAAATGACAGCATTGCTTCATTGTTCACCTCTTAACCTACATGAGTTTTGTAACACTCATCTAAAACAAGGTTATGATGGAACTTTTAAAAATTTTCACAAACTCATAGAATTGTATAAACACATGGCTTACCAATCATATGAAATAGCACCAAAAGTAGGAGTTGAGCCCCAAAACACCTCTTATGGCATCTTGTGTTATTGGTTAGACGACATAATGAAAGAAGAAAGACAAAAGTTCTTTGATACCAAAGAAGCAGAATGCCCAATTTGTCGTAGCCATGATGTAAAACTTGGCTTATTTAAAGACAATTTCGAATGCAATAATTGCAAACAAGAATTTGGAGGTTTATAAGACAAACAAGATGAAACGAGCAACATACAAGAAGCAGAAGAGCAAATTTTCACACTCTCCTGCTTCTTGGATGCAAAATTATTTATTCTAGCAAAATATCCCAAAATGGAGCAATCCGATTATGTTCATTCTCTGCCGTTACTTTACAAATATTAGCAAACTCATCACCTTTAGCAACATTATTTTCCCATTGTAGGGGCTGAAGGTTTTCTATTTCATCTGTACCTCCTTTAGAAATCGGAATAATATGGTCTATTTCCCAACCAAATTGGCTATTCCTATTTCCATATTCATCAAATACTATCCACGCCCCACATTTATCTTTACGGACACGATTAGGATCATCATTCAAAAGAGGCAGTGCTTTACCCCAAACTCTTTTTATTATTTCTTTATTAAACATCATTATTATTTTTGTTAGGAGTACTTTATCTATCTCTTGAAGCGTGACTCCATTACGACGACAAGAGTTTTTTTGATAAGAATCTGCAACAATTGTATTTTACTTTTCAACCATAAAAAGCAGCCATATCACTAACAAGATTTACTACGATATCGCCCATCTCTAACGCAATCAGTAGCATCTGTATTATACCATACAATATCAGTTTGAATAATACCAGCAATAAGAGGACATCTAAAAGCTCCTTTAGGAAGACTTACATCAACAACTTTGTTTAAACAATCTCCACAATAGTGAAGAACATTAACTTCTTTACTCATGCTATTTTCTTTAAATTATGGCTAGCACTATTGCATGCCATTTGACTGCAAACATATAAAAAGTAATCCAAATAACAAACAAAAAGGAGAATATTTTAATATTTTTAAGTATACTAGCTGCCATATACACAAGTATCATGAAGTTGCCCTGATACAAAGGTAAAAGAGTAGTTACCAACATCAGTACAAATAAGAACCAAAAAGTCCATGGGTAAGTAAATACCACACGGACTTTTCTTTTATTTTTTCTTTGTATTACTTCTCGCCATCGAGGGGTCAGCAACATACTTTTGAAGAGGATGATTAATCATTTCCGGAATCCAATAGAAGAGCCTGTTTGCTAATCTCAAAGGTTTCAGATATTTATCCTTTAATGCCTTAGGCGACCGTTGCAAGATAGAAGCTAGTTCCTCATAACTATATGGCTTAAATGCACATAAATCTATTAAGAGTTGGCATACTGTCTCACGAGAAGCTCGGTTACCGATATTATTAACTCTTTCTTGCAATTCATTAGGAAGTTCTCGTACCAACTCTGCTCGAGGTTTTAACATACATTCCTCTTCAAAGGTACCAAGCTTACCTTGGTACCTTTCATCTTCACCTTGGTACCTTTCGCCTAATGTACCATGCTGAGGTAGTAACCTTTCGTCCTGAGGTGGTAACCTTTCGCCTAATGTACCATGCTGAGGTAGTAACCTTTCGTCCTGAGGTCGTAACCTTTCGTCCTGAGGTCGTAACCTTTCCCCTAAGGATACCACCTTGGAGGTTCTTATATAGTAAGTGTTACGACCCTGCCCTTTCTTCTCTAGGAATCCAAGATCGCAGAGCTTATGAATCTCCAAACGTGCACGGGCATGAGTAATCGAAGAATCCAGCTGGCGATACGTAGCATTATCTATCGCACCCACTTCTCTCACGAAGACTAGAGCCAACTTTTGCTCATTCACCAAACCAAACTCGGCATATTGAGCCAACCATTCCATATTCTCCTTGCTGAGGAAATGATGGAGCAGAAGTCTTGCCGTAAACTTATTCGCTTCATGGTTCGACTCAAAAGTCGGCGGCATCAAGCCTGCCTCCTTCATCAATCTGCGCATCGCACCAATACCAGTACCTTTGGTCTCGGCAAGATTCGTATCATGGAAAATCTCACTGATTCTTGGATTGCGAAGCATAGAGCCTGGCTCTCCCCAATCATCCTGAGGTTTCAGAGAATAGCCTGGGTTGTGAATCTCAATACGATTGGAATAGCGGATAATCTGAATAGGCTGATTCACTCGATTAGAACGATGAATATACGAATTGACTATCGCCTCACGTAATACCTTATTGGGAAGAATCGCTGGTGTAGATGCCTGCATGGAATCTTTCTTCAGTTCAAAGCCTTTTGGCAGGTCATCCATCACAGCACTACATGCCTTGTTTACCATGAGGATTAATGGTCCGCGCATATCGATAGTTTGCTCAAAGCGATTATCGCCATCAGCTAACCATTGATTGCCAGAAATTCTAATGTAATCAACTCTGAAAGAAGGAACCAAACGACGAAGCGACATTTGTTTTCCAAAAACCAAGAGCCCCGTATAAGTCAAATCATATCCACCTTGCTTATTCTTCTTAATAGCTCCTAATGCCCTCAACAAATCTACATCATTCAGCGTCAGTTCTTCCGCATCAGGATTCACTTCCTTGCGAAGTTTACGATAGAAATTGAGTGCATTCTCATCTATATCATCAAGGTCTGCATCATCTACAATACAACTATCATAGGTATCAGCAGACTGATAGAAAAGATACATATCCTCTTCTGAGCATTTTTCATCAGAAGGACCTATACGACGAAACGCCCCCTCAGGCAAACCACGCTTGGCAAAATACGCAGGCTTCTGACTCTCAGGTAACTCTTCGATTTTGACAACAATAACTGTCTTACCCAAATATTCCTCCACATTAATAATCGGGCGAATACGGACATTGAACATTGAATTGCACATAGCGACAAAATCAGATTGAATCTTGTCAGTATTCTCTATATTCTCAGGCTCATAAATAGGCCTGCCGTCTTCAGCTATTCCGGTACGCTTGGCACCTAAAAGCAGATAGCCACCGCACAGACCTGGCTCGTTGGCAAAAGCACAAACCGTTTCCATCATGCTCTTGCCAACAGCCGATGCCGACTTGGCCTCTATTCTTCTATTTTCATCAAAGCTATTTAGCTCTGCAAATAATTCCTTCGCTGTCCTCATTTTCTTAATTATATTATAGGTAAGGGGAACATCATTTGTCACCCTCTTTAGCCTATTCGGCGGTAAAGATAATCAAAAAATCACAAACTTACAAATAAAAGATCGATTTTTTCGCATTATTCTTCTCATTTTCAGATATAATTAGTATCTTTGTGGCGTTTTAATTGGAGGATAGAGATATGAGTTTAAAATTAATTGATAGGGAAGAGAAGAAAGGCCTTGCCAAACTATGGGAAAACATAGATATTTGGTGGTATTGCCATATTACAAGCAAATATCGTTCTATTTGCTGTTGGTTCAGAGTGTGCTGTTGCAAAAAGCACTGGCAACTCATCAAACAGGCAGCATTCCATACGTACCCATTTGAATATGGAGATTTCTACTGGTTACAGAGAACACAAATTGAGGAACAGATTGAATACTACAAGCACGGACATATTGCCACTACGGAAACTTACGAACCAATAGTACGTTGGCTTAAAATCGCTATCAAGCTTCATGACATTATGTTTGACCACGATGTTGATCTTTTCGAATATGAAGGAGAGATGGAGTTTGTGCCAATAGATGATGGAAAGTTCTATAAAATGAAAGACGACAACGTGAAGTACCATTGCTTGGTAAAGGTAAATATGAAAAACCTTGACCGCTATCTGAAATTATCACATTACCAAAAAGCTAAAGATTGGTATATAGAGCATCCTCATGAACTATACCAGTTGAAAGCATGGTACTTATACCATAAGTTACTTGCCTACTATGCACAAACGTGGTGGGACTAAGACCATTCTTTTTTTCGAAGTATAGAACAGTCATACGACCAATGGATATATAGCTATACAACTAAAGGGTGTATAGTCGTACTACCAAAGAATGTTGCCACTAGGCTCTGCAAACCGGGAATAGGGATTTTCCCTTCTACTTTAGGGAATCCTCCTCTTTTTATTTCAAAAGAAAGCTGTACTTTTGCAACCATAAAACAATATAATAACTTATAAAAAACAGTTTAGCTTATGAAAAGAAATGAAGTGATGGCGCTTATCGCCACAACCATATTGATGTTTGCCGTATGCCTCTCGGCTTCGGCTAAAGGAAAAAGAAACGTGGAGCGGGGAATGACCAAGCAGGAAGTAATAGCCATTCTTGGAAAACCTAAGCTCACCAGTTTCGACATGTATGGGGACAAATGGGAATATGACAAATATAATTATCTGTCTGGAGATTCCAAGTACATCACGGTCTTCTTCGACAGAAACGGAAAGGTTGTGCAGTACGATACAAAAATCATAGAACTAAACAGCCAAACATCGAATGTACAGCAGCCACAACACCCTACCCCACCCATCTACGATGGAAGATGTGATCCAGATGGCAGAATGGATTACGGCTATTGTCTCGATGATGCTTCCTTCTCCAAACTATATAATAAGGTGAAGAAGGCAAGCTTCGACGACAACAAGTTCGACCTGATAGAAGTGGCTAGCCTCGGCTGTTACTATTCCTGCGCCCAGGTGGTCCGCATCATGAAGATATTCCCTTTCGACGATGAACAGCTGAAAGCCCTCAGAATGATGGCGCCGCACATCGTGGACCCACAGAATGCCATCGTCATCTATCAGCTATTCAGCTTCGACAGCGAAAAGCAAAAGGTGGGAGAAATACTAAGCAGCAGATAATCTCCCTAAAACTTGCATATTCAATGAAAAAGCATTAATTTTGCACTCAAATTGCAAAACAAATGAATACAGATATACTATCAAAAGACAAAGACCCGATGGGCGCCGCTATCCTTGATTATCAGAAATCGGGGAAAGCAGGAAGATTACGTGTGCTATCATCTATGTTCGAAGAGGACGAAATGCCGGTGAAACATCTCTTCAGAAAAGTTGAGGAGATGCCGATGCTGGAGCAGAAGGCCTTGCAACTCACAAAAGGGCGTGTACTGGATATCGGAGCCGGCAGCGGCTGCCATACGCTCGCCTTGCAGGAGAAGGGCTTGGAGGTAAAAGCCATTGATATTTCTCCTCTGAGCTGCGAAGCGATGGAACTGAGAGGCGTTAAGGATGCTGAATGCATCAATCTTTTCGATGAACATCTGGAAACAGGTTTCGACACCATCCTCCTCCTGATGAACGGAACGGGCATCGCCGGGAAAATAGAAAACCTCCCTGCCCTCTTCAACCGTCTCAAGGCTTTGCTTAACCAGGGCGGTCAGATTCTCATCGACTCCTCCGACCTCAAGTACATCTACGAGAATGAAGACGGAAGTTTCGACATCAACCTCAACGGAGCCTACTATGGTGAAGTGGATTATCAGATGATTTACAAAGACATTAAGGGCGACAGTTTCGACTGGCTCTACGTAGATTTCCCACTGCTCAAATCCATCGCCGAAAGCTGCGGCTTGCATGGCGAACTCGTGGCAGAAGGCGAACACTACGACTATCTGGCTAGGATTTTCTAAGCATATAAAGATAAAAAGGAGTTAAGATGATGGTCTTAACTCCTTTTTATCTTTTCTTTCTATTTAATCGTCGAAATCGTGACATCCGAGAAATCATTCATATAATCCAGAATCTCCAGCGTATGGAAACCCCGTTTGGCTTTTATTTCAATGCTCGCCTCCACAAATTCTTCCTTAGAAAATCTCCGTTCTTTCAGTTCGTAAGAATGAACTTCCATGCCTTTCTGCTTGATTTTACTGATGAATTCCTTCACGCTATCCCTTGATGGTGCAGAGAAATTCAGTTCGATGGTAGAGGTTCCCAACTGCGGTATCCAATAGTTCAGCACCTCCAATCCCATCAACACCATCGCCGTGGTAAGTATCGCCGCCATATACATGCCCGTACCGCATGCCAGACCTATCGCCGCCGTTACCCACAAGCCAGCTGCCGTGGTCAGGCCTCGAACCACATTTTTCTGAAAGATAATGGTACCGGCACCCAAGAATCCAATGCCCGACACCACCTGTGCCGCCACTCGGGAAGAATCCTTCAGTTCGAATCCGAATCCATATTGAGAAACCACACAGAAAAGCGCACTGCCCAACGCCACCAGGAAGTGAGTGCGAAAACCCGCCTCCTTGGCACGATACTCTCTCTCGATGCCTATTGCTCCGCCCAAAGCCAGGGCGAGAGACAGACGAATGGTAAGGTCCACATAGGTTGCATCCATATTATTCCTTTCTTTTAAAGTTTGCTTGCAAAGATAATATAATTCGAAGACAATACAAAATAAAACTATCATTTTTATTACGAAAACATCATTTTTCTTTGGTAATTCAAGAAAAAAAGCGTATCTTTGCCACGAATGATATTCGTATCATTAATATAATATACATGATTCACCTTTTTTAAAACGACAAAAGATATGAAGGTAATATTCTTAGACATAGATGGCGTACTGCAACCGGGCAGTTACCAAGATCGCTTTAAGCACTTGGCAGAAGTTTCAGACTTAGCCAAGAAACTGAACGTGGAACTGAACAACGGGTTCGACTACTACAAGCTGGTAGGAGGCGACAAGGAATATGACAACAAACAGCAAGTCAACAAATACGACATCGGTGCCGTCTATTGGGATTGGCATCCTGAAGCCGTAAAATTGCTCCATGAGGTAATAGACAAGACTGGAGCCAAGATAGTTCTCTCAACCGACTGGCGTGGTAGAGGTCTGGAAGAGATGCGTGGTCTCATCGACATCAAGGGATTTGGCAAATATCTCTATGGAGCTACCTATTTTGCAGCCAAGTCATATTCTTCTACCGACGGAGAGTTATTTACCGATGAAGAAATGAGCAAACAGGAACAAGAGTTCAGGGAAATAACAGGAAACATCCAAAATGGACTTGGCAAGATTTATCCTCCTATAGAAGTTGGCTTCTGGGAAAGATATGTAAATTATCGAACTGCCGAAGTAAGAGAATATCTGGATCGTCATCCAGAGATAACCAGCTATGTAGCCATAGACGACATGTATATTGGCGTAGGTCTCGACGACCATTTCGTTTGGTCAGAGAAGGGCTGGATTCGTCAGGAACATGCCGACAAGATGATAGAGATACTCAGCAAGGAAGATGGTCCTTATCCTCTGCCGGCAGAATTGAAGACCAAGGAATTGGAAGAATGGCGAGAGAAGCGAGTATATCACAGTGAGTACTATCATTAAAAAATATTCTTTTTGCTTTCACAATTCTTTAAAGTCTCTGATTACCAACAAGTTTATAGTGAAGGCAGTTTACAAGAAGGAAATATGATCGTATCAATAGGAAGAACTGATATTTCCAATAGGAGAAACAGACACTATTTAGCATCGGCTGACCCGAGTCATCCATATAGATGACTCGGGGCAGCTATATGAATGCCCCTAGTCAGCAGGGCAGACGCATTAAATATTTTATTCGTTAACATCTGTGTTATACTGTTATAACTTATTGAATATTAACATTATATATTTGTATATATGAAATATTTTTTGTACCTTTGTAAAGAAATAAATAACAATTAAAGGGTACAAAATGAGCATTATTAAGTTATCTAAACAAATAGCCGACCCACGAGTTGC
>OQVP01000401.1_pt1 | contig 16905 bp, 15 predicted proteins | sample 1691541 | NCBI WGS metagenome assembly OQVP01 (sample SAMN03418258, study PRJEB22391) | human gut metagenome | biome: human-gut; feature: organic feature; material: feces | host: Homo sapiens | place: Tanzania | collected 2013-01 | reverse complement strand
GTTAGAGAACTTTGCACAGAGAATCCAGGCACAGGGAATCACTCTGGAGCAGTACATGCAGTTCACCGGTCTGACCGCTCAGACCATGATGGAGCAGCTGAAGCCCGAAGCACTGAAGAGAATCCAGTCCCGTCTGGTTCTGGAAGCCGTAGCAGCAACTGAGAAGATGGAAGCTACTGAGGAAGATTTCGAAGCTGAGATCAAGAGCATGGCAGAGGCTTATCAGATGGAAGCTGACAAGGTAAAAGAACTCCTGGGAGAGCAGGGTGCTAAGCAGGTGAAGGAAGATCTCTGCGTAAGAAAGGCAGCTGACTTCATCGTAGACAACGCTAAGGAAGCAAAGGCTGCAGCCAAGAAGACCACCAAGAAGGAAAAGGCAGCAGAAGAGAAGCCGGAAGAAGCATAATTTGTGCTTTAAGATACGATACGAAGAGAAAGCGGACTGCCAGGTCCGCTTTCTTTTTCAAATTTAAAAGTTCCTAAATTTTTATTAAATCTTCGAGATCTCGTTGAAAAAGCTTACTAAGTAGGATACGATAGTAGTACTAATCAGAAGCAATGGAGGTTTTAGAATATGAGTTTAGTACCTTATGTCATTGAACAGACCAGCAAGGGTGAGCGGTCTTACGATATTTATTCCAGACTGTTGAAGGACAGGATCATTTTCCTGGGTGAGGAAGTGAATGAGACTTCTGCCAGCATCATTGTGGCACAGTTACTGTTCCTGGAAGCAGAGGATCCTGATAAGGATATCCATCTGTATATCAACAGCCCGGGCGGAAGTGTTACCGCAGGTATGGCAATCTACGATACTATGAAATACATCAAGTGTGATGTATCCACCGTATGTATCGGTATGGCAGCCAGCATGGGAGCATTCCTTTTAGCAGGTGGTACGAAGGGCAAGAGACTGGCACTTCCCAATGCGGAAATCATGATCCATCAGCCTTTGGGCGGCGCACAGGGACAGGCGACTGAGATTGAAATTGCTGCCAAGCATATTTTACAGACCAAAGAAAAGCTGAACAGAATGCTTGCTGAAAATACCGGCAAGGATATCTCCATCATCGCAGCAGATACGGACCGTGATAACTGGATGTCCGCAGAAGAAGCGAAGGAATATGGACTGATTGACCGCGTTATTTATAAGCGTTCAGAGGCGTAGTCACAATAGTTTAAAGTAGAGGTAAAGTCATATGGCAGGAAGGAATTCTGACGAAATCAGATGTTCTTTTTGTAATAAAACCCAGGATCAGGTGCGTAAAATGATCGCCGGTCCTTCGGGAGTATATATTTGTGACCATTGCGTGGAGATCTGCGCGGATATTGTTGAGGAAGAGTTTGAGGATGATGCAGAGGCATTTGTGGAAGAAGAGCCGGAAATGGAAATCAATCTGTTAAAGCCTGCAGAAATCAAGGACTTTCTTGATGATTATGTCATCGGGCAGGAGGAAGCGAAGAAGGTTCTTTCCGTTGCTGTTTATAATCACTATAAGCGTGTGACAGCACCAAAGGACGAGGATGGTGTCGAACTTCAGAAAAGTAACATTATTATGATCGGACCCACCGGTTCCGGTAAAACCTATCTGGCACAGACCCTGGCGAAGGTTATTAATGTTCCGTTTGCAATTGCGGATGCTACAACCTTAACCGAAGCCGGTTATGTGGGAGAGGATGTAGAGAACATTCTGCTTAAGCTGATTCAGGCAGCGGATTATGATATCGACCGTGCACAGTATGGAATCATTTATATTGATGAGATTGATAAGATCACGAAGAAGAGTGAGAATGTTTCTATTACCCGTGATGTTTCCGGAGAGGGAGTGCAGCAGGCACTGCTTAAGATTGTTGAGGGTACGGTAGCAAGCGTTCCACCGCAGGGTGGACGGAAGCATCCTCATCAGGAGCTTTTGCAGATTGATACCTCCAATATCCTGTTTATCTGTGGAGGAGCATTTGATGGTCTTGAGAAGATTGTGGAAGACCGTCTGAACCGCAATTCCATTGGATTTGATGCAGAGATTGTAAGCAGGAACAGTAAGGAAGTCAGTGAGCTTCTTGCAGAGGTAACACCACAGGATCTTGTGAAATTTGGACTGATTCCGGAATTTGTCGGACGTGTACCGATCAATGTGTCACTGAAAGGTCTTGATAAGAAAGCGTTAATCCGTATTCTTACCGAACCGAAGAATGCGTTAATTAAACAGTATCAGAAATTATTTGGATTTGACCATGTAAATCTTGTGTTTGAAGAAGATGCAGTGGATGCCATTGCAGAGCAGGCTTTTGAGAGAAAGACCGGAGCAAGAGGATTACGGTCCATTATGGAAAAGGTCATGATGAATGTTATGTTTGAAATTCCGTCGGATCGGACAATTGAAAAATGCGTGATCACCAAAGGCGCGGTAGAAGGTGAAAGTGAACCGCTGATTTACCACAGAGAATTGATGCCTAAAGCAAACTAAAGCATGACGGACACGCTTTTGCGTGTTCGTCATATTTATATCATTTGTCATTATATTTTTTAACGGAGTTGTATATGAATAAAGAACATATCCCGGTAATTCCCCTACGGGGACTTGCAGTGTTACCGGATGCAATTATACATTTTGATTTGAAGAGAGAAAAGTCAATTCATGCCGTGGAATATGCCATGATGGGAGACGGACTGGTATTTCTTGCATCCCAGAAGGATCCGGAATGTCAGGATCCGGGAATCGGGGATCTGTATACGGCAGGAACAGTCGCTTCGGTACGGCAGGTCACGAAGCTTCCGAACCAGATGCTGCGGATTCTCGTAGGCGGTGTGAAGCGTGCGATGCTGACCGCAATTCAGGAAACAAATGAGGCCTTTCTGGAAGGAAGTATTATTCCACAGGAGGAGCTTTCAAACGAGGAATTATCTTCCGTGGAGGAAGAAGCGATGCTTCGTCAGCTTAAGGAAACCATCGCCGAATTTGCAGCCTTGCATCCTAAGCTTGATAAGAATGCCGTACAGCGGTATCAGGCGATGGAGGATCTTGGGAGCCTGCTGGATCAGATTACCATGAATCTTCCGGTAGAATTTGAAAAAAAGCAGCAGGTATTAGAGGCCTTCGATTTAAAGGAGCGTTTTGAGGCGGTCTGTACTATCCTGGTTAATGAAATCCAGATTGCCGGAATCCGGAATCGTCTGGCACAGAAATTAAAGGGTAAGGTAGAGAAGAACCAGAAGGAATACCTGTTACGGGAGCAGCTTCGTTATATCCGGGAGGAATTGGGAGAAGAGAATTCCTTTTCGGACAGTGAGCAGTTTGAAGAGAAGCTAAAGGAGCTGCAGGCAGGGACCGAAGTAAAGGAGAAGATTCGGAAGGAAATCTCCCGGTTTAAGAGCCTGTCCGGGAACAGCTCGGAAAGTGCTGTGGAGCGGGGCTATATTGAGACTCTGTTAGAGCTTCCGTGGGATAAGGCCTCGATTGATAACGAAAGTATCAAAGAGGCAGGAGAGATTCTGGAAAAGGAGCACTATGGATTGACACAGGTCAAGGAGCGTATTCTGGAATTCCTGGCGGTACGGTGTCTTACGAAGAAGGGAGAAAGTCCCATCCTTTGTCTGGTGGGGCCTCCGGGAACCGGTAAAACCTCGATTGCGCGAAGTGTTGCCAGAGCGTTGAATAAGAGATACATACGGATCTGTCTCGGAGGTGTCCGGGATGAAGCAGAGATCCGTGGCCATAGGAAAACCTATGTCGGTGCCATGCCCGGAAGAATTGCGACAGGCCTGCGGCAGGCAGGAGTGAAGAATCCGCTCATGCTTTTGGATGAAATTGATAAGGTCAGTAATGATTATAAGGGAGATACCTTTTCCGCATTGCTTGAAGTACTTGATGGAGAACAGAACGTGCGGTTCCGCGATCATTATGTGGAAATTCCGCTTGATCTGTCGGAGGTTCTGTTTATTGCGACCGCAAATTCCACACAGAATATCCCCCGTCCCCTGCTCGACCGTATGGAGCTGATCGAGGTAAACAGCTATACGGAGAACGAGAAGTTCCATATTGCGAAGGAACATCTTCTGCACAAGCAGATGGAAAGGAACGGTATCACCGGAAGGTGGCTGTCTGTTTCGGACAGTGCCTTGAAAACAATCATTTCTTCCTATACAAGAGAAGCCGGTGTCCGTGAGCTGGAGCGTAAGATCGGGGATATCTGCCGCAAGGCAGCGAAGGAAATTCTGGAATGCCGTGAAGAGGGCAGAGAGGAAACGAAGGTTAAGGTGACCGCTTCTAATATTGAGAAGTATCTTGGAAAGCGGAAATACACGACGGATCTGGCCAATAAGAAGCCGGAGGTCGGCATTGTACGTGGACTTGCCTGGACGAGTGTTGGTGGTGATACCTTACAGATCGAGGTAAATGTCATGCCCGGCAAGGGAGATATTGATCTGACCGGACAGATGGGAGATGTGATGAAGGAATCCGCCATTATCGGTATGAGCTATGTCCGATCTATCGGTAAGGAGCATAAGATTGAACCGTCTATGTTTAAGGAAAATGATTTCCATATTCATATTCCGGAGGGAGCTGTTCCGAAGGACGGACCATCGGCCGGAATCACAATGGCAACAGCGATCTTTTCTGCAGTGACCGGGAAGCCTGTGCGCTGTGACCTTGCCATGACAGGAGAGATTACCCTCCGTGGAAATGTACTGCCGATTGGCGGTTTAAAGGAGAAGATTCTGGCAGCCAGGATGGCGGGTATTAAGGAAGTGCTTGTTCCTTCTGAAAATAAAAAGGATGTGGAAGAAATTCCGGAGGAGATCCGTGATGGAATTACCATTACTTATGTTAAGACCATGAAGGATGTAATAAAAAAAGCACTTGTGACGGAGTAATAAAATATATACAATGTTAGTAATGATAACGAGAGTATTCCGGACAATCCGGATACTTGTTCAGAACGTGAGGTTTCAGCATGGTTATTAAAAATGTAAGTCTGGAAACAGTCTGCGGAATTACCAGCAGGATTCCGGACAATCCATATATTGAATTTGCGTTTGCCGGCAAGAGTAATGTAGGGAAGTCCTCCCTCATTAACGGACTGATGAATCGTAAGTCTCTTGCGAGAACCAGTGCACAGCCGGGCAAAACACAGACCATTAATTTTTATAATATCAATGATGCCATGTATTTCGTCGATCTTCCGGGATATGGCTATGCAAAGGTTAGTGAACAGGAAAAGGCCAAATGGGGAAAGATGATTGAGAATTATCTGCACAGCTCCAGACAGTTAAAGGCGGTATTTCTGCTCATTGATATCAGGCATGAGCCTTCCGGAAATGATAAGATGATGTATGAATGGATCTGTAATCAGGGCTATGAACCGGTCATTATTGCAACGAAGCTGGATAAGATTAACCGGAGTCAGATTCAGAAGCATGTGAAGATGATCAAAGAGGGTCTGCAGGTGGTGAAGGGAACAATTGTGATTCCTTATTCCGCACAGACCAAACAGGGGAGAGAAGAGATCTACGATTTGTTGGACAGCTATCTGATATAAAGGGGCAGAAGCCAACAGGAGAAAGAGGCGGTTATTATGGAAAAAAGAGGAACGGGAATCACTTATGTAAAGGTTGTTGTTAACTTATTAATCATGGCGTTGACGATTCTTTGCTGCTTTTTGGTACTGCCAAAGATTATTGTATATTTTATGCCGTTTTTTATTGGCTGGATAATTTCCCTAATTGCTAACCCGATCGTGCGTTTTTTTGAGACAAAGCTCAAGGTGCGGCGAAAGATGGGAACAGTTGTTGTGATCATTGCCGTACTTGCGCTTGTTGTGGGTGGAGGATACTTTTTGATTTCCTGGCTGTTGGAGCAGCTGATTTCCTTTATAAATGAAATTCCCGAGATGTGGGCAAATGCACAGGGAGACCTGGAAAACATCGGTAAAAAGCTGATGGTCATGTATCAGTATCTGCCAAAGAACTGGCAGGAGAATCTGGATGGCTTTCAGGTGAAATTCCAGACCATATGGGGAGACTGGGTAAGCACACTCGGAACACCGACGATTACTGCAGTTGGTAATTTTGCCAAAAATCTGCCGTTGATTGTAATCGGGATTATTATGGGTCTGCTGTCTTCTTATTTCTTTGTGGCAGAGCCGGAGTATATTCATCATATCTGGCAAAAAATACTTCCATTGGCATTGCAGGATCGGGTAGATATGATCAAGCGTGGCCTGAAGCGTGCCGTAGGCGGTTATTTTAAGGCACAGTTAAAGATTGAAGTCTGGATGTATGTCCTTCTTGGAATTGGCTTCTGGATTCTGCGTGTAAGATATGCCTTCATTATAGCAATCGGAGTAGCCATTTTAGATCTGCTGCCTTTCTTTGGAACAGGAACCGTGCTGGTGCCGTGGGCAATCATCAAGTTCCTGAACGGAGAATACGGTATGGTGATCGGTCTGCTCATTATCTGGGGAGTCGGACAGCTGTTCCGTCAGATGATTCAGCCAAAGATCGTAGGAGATTCGGTAGGGCTGGATCCGCTGCCAACGTTGTTCCTTTTGTACATCGGATACCGTATGGGAGGTGTCTGGGGCATGCTGTTTTCTGTACCGATTGGAATTATTATTTTTAATATGTATGAAGAAGGGGTATTCGATACCACAATTAAAAGTATACAGATCCTGTACTCCGGGGCAAGTAATTTCCGCCATATTACCGAGGAGGATATGGAACCTGTCCGCAGGTATAAGCTCCTTGAGCAGGAAAGGCTGAAGAAATCCAGGGAGCGTAAGGCGACCGGGGAAGAATCGAAAGCACAGAATCAGGAAAAATAGTAACTGTGAAGGGACTGAACAGTTACGAAATGTAACAGATAAAGGGTGAACGATGCGTAATTTTAAAATGATTCTTCAATATGAAGGAACACGGTATAAGGGATGGCAGCGACAGGAAAGTACAGAACATACCATTCAGGGAAAACTTGAGAGTATTTTAAGTAAAATGACCGGTGCTCCTGTTGAAATTCAAGGCTCCGGACGAACCGATGCAGGAGTACATGCTCTTGGACAGGTGGCTAATTTCCATGCGGATATCCGGATGTCAGAGCAGGAGATTATGAATTATGTAAACTCTTATCTGCCGGAGGATATTGCAGTGATTTCAGTAAAGGAAGCGTCGGAACGTTTTCACAGCAGACTGAATGCGACCGGGAAGACCTATTGCTATCTGCTGGTTCAATCCGGAATTCCTCATGTATTTGAACGACGGTTTGCCCATAGAATAGAAGAAAGACTCGATGTGGAAGCAATGGAGAAGGCTGCAGGATATCTGCTTGGAACCCATGATTTTGCAGCGTTTACATCGACTAAAAAAAGCAAGAAATCAACGGTTCGAACAATAGAGGAGATTACATTTACCAGGGAATACAGTTCGGTGATGCACATTATGACAGAAGTGCAGGAGCCGGATCTGCTTCGGATTACCTATTCCGGGGATGGATTTTTGTACCATATGGTCCGGATTCTGACCGGAACACTGATGGAGGTCGGGATGCAGCTTCGCAGTCCCGAAGAGATTCCGGAAATACTTAAGAGTAAAAATAGAGAAATGGCAGGGCCGCTTGTACCTGCCAAGGGGCTTACACTGATGGAGGTTCGTTATTCGTGAAGAAGAAACTGACTGCGGAAGAAGAAAAGCAGCGCAACATACGATGGATACGAGCCTTGTTTCTGGTTTATTTATTAATTGTCATCAAACTGATTATTTTCAAATATCCGATGAATCAATTACGGGCTATTGCAGCAACGTGGCGTAAGGATGTGATTCTGGAAGGACTGGATACTGCGAATTTTACTCCGTTTAAAACCATCCGGATGTATATTGATTATGCATATATGCTGAACAGCTTTGAAAATCTGGTGGGAAATATTCTGGTATTTGTACCATTTGGATTCCTCCTTCCTTATGTATGGAAAAAGGCCGGCAGCTTTTGGGTCATGCTGCTGAATGCCGTTATCTTTGTGCTTGGGATTGAGGTGTTTCAGTTATTCAGTGCGTTTGGTGCATTTGATGTAGATGATATTATCCTGAATTGTTTAGGTGCAGTCTGGGGCTATCTGTTTTATCTGATTGTGGAAGCAATCCGCCGTAACCGGAACCGAAAGCAGAAGCAGAAGGATAAGCAGACCGGAGCAGGGCAAAGAAATAAAATTTTATAAATAGAATTTTAAGCAGGATTTTATAAGGAGGTAATTGCAATGAATTACATTAAGAGTCTGAAGGTGAATTATTCCCTGTCTGCAGTGATCTGCGTCATACTGGGAATTGTTCTGCTGGTATGGCCGGGACAGAGTACCCAGGTGGTATGTATGGTTTTGGGAATTGTTCTGGGAGGCTTTGGTCTCATCCAGATTATTCTGTATCTTGCAACAAAGGAAAAAACGATGGTTTCCCACAGCATGATGATGCTTGGGGTAGTGCTTGCCGTAATTGGCGGCTGGATTGTATTAAAGCCCGAAACGATTATTAAGGCGGTTCCAATGATCGTGGGAATTCTCATTGTGATTCACGGATTTCACAATGCGGTACAGGCAATTGACCTTAAGAAAATGCAGTATGATAACTGGTGGGTAGCGCTTCTTCTGTCTCTTTTGACGGTAGCGTTGGGAGTTGTGCTGATCTGCAAACCGTTTACTTTTGTGGATACTGTGGTTCAGATTATCGGAGCTTTTCTTGTTTATGATGGCTTATCCGATATGTGGATCCTGTCCCGGGTTTTCAAAACCAAAAAGAACCGGGAGAAGATTATTGACACAGATGCCGTGATTGTTGACGAAGATAAATAGCTGATGACAGCCGGAACACACGAGATACTGGTATTGATGTCCGGGCATGGCAGCCGGACAGGCTATGCCCACGGATCTTCACTGGCGGGCATCCGTATACCGCTTAGGATGCTGGAGTATTCCCAGAGAAACCATTCACCGGTGGACTCCTTTTTCCTGAGCTTTATGGGACGCGGAGAGTCTGCACCGGCAGTCTTCAGAAACAGGCGCAGATAACCCGGTTCAATATCCTGTGGCCGTGGATCCTCCTGAATGGATAACACATAGGGTATGCCGGGCTGATAGTTATTCCGGGGCGAAGCCCCTTCGTAATAAGCAAAGGGAAGATAAGCTTTTCCCCGCAGACGATCCTGCAGAAACTGACTGTCCATGGGCTGCATGGGGCGGGGACCGCGTAAAAGATTCATGGCGGCAATGCCGTCCTCCCTGTTCCGGATAAACAAAGCCAGTGCACACAAAAACAGTACACATACAAGCTCCGGTGTACGTTGTGTATCTGCCATTTCTTCAAATTTTTCAAAAGTGTCCGGAATCTGTTCTATCGTAATTTTCATGATGATAACCCCTTTCCCCTGATGTATTTCTTTTATTTTACTCAATAGAACCGGAAATTTCCCCCGCCAATTGGCTAGTATATCGGACAGAGTGCTCATTGACTTTGCTAAAAAGCCCATGATACGATATTCTTACGCCTAAATGTGCACACGGACGGAGGATATTCATGAGTAAAGCCGCAAAAAAGAGTATATGGATCACAGCAGTCGCCTTGCTGCTTATCGGGATTGCCATGTGGCTGCGCTATATCAGCAGGAGCATAGACGGAACCTACGGCATAACCCAGATACGAAGCGGAATTTATATTATTCTGCTGAGTGCGTGGGGGGTATCCATTCGAAACCGTATTATTCAGGTGCAGGTACGCCGTTATCTGCTGGCTATATCCGGACTGATGATTTTCTGGCTGGTGCTCCGCACGGTCAAATATTCAGTGAGCATGACGGATCTGCGCCGTTATCTGTGGTACGGGTATTATATTCCCCTGCTGTTTATTCCGTTATTGTCCATGTGGGTTGCATGGTCTTTGGGAAAACCGCAGGATTATCGCATTCCTTTCAGTAAATGGCTGTTTTATCTGACAGCGGGTCTCCTTCTTTTGCTTGTTCTCACCAATGACCTGCATCAATGGGTATTTACCTTCCCGGACGCAGGATTAAGTGATGATGCATACAGTTACGGTCCCGGATATTATGTGGTGGCTGCATGGGAAATTCTGTGTGCGGCTGCCGCTATGGGTATGGTTCTGTTTAAGTGCCGCCTGCCGCACAGCAAAACGTTTCTTTGTCTGCCGCTGATTCCGTTTGCCCTTTCTTTGGCATATTGTTATGCCTATGTGACCAGAATTCACTGGGTCTGGGTGCTGGCCGGTGATATGACGGTTGCACAGTGTCTGATGATTGTCGGAATTTTTGAGAGCTGTATCTGGTGCGGTTTGATCCCCTCCAATCTGGGCTACGATGAGCTCCTTGAGGTGACGGATCTGCCCATTCAGATTACGGACAGGGATTACAGGGTGCAGCATGCATCAGCCACCATGAAGGAACCGTTGGAAAACAGAAGGCTGCAGCAGATGACCTCCGATAGTCTTTGGCTTGATGAAAACACACTTTTAAAGCGGCACCGGCTGCGGTGGGGCTATGTTTTCTGGAAGGAGGATATTACAGAGCTTAATAAGCTTCAGCAGAAGCTCGAACAGACCAGAGAAGAGCTCCGGGATATGGGGGATGTCCTGGCAGCAGAAAACGAACAGCAGGCAAAATGGCTGAAGCTGACAGAAGAAAACAGATTGTATGACATGATGGAAAAGCAGACGGCCTGTCAGATCGGAATGCTGAAGCGGTGGCTGGACGAGCTGAAGAAAACGGATGATCCAGTGAGGGCTCGATGCCTTCTTGGACAGGTGATTATCATCGGCACTTATATCAAACGCAGAAACAATCTCATTTTCATTGGTGTGCAGCAGGGAGAGATATCGATCCGGGAATTGCGTCTGTGTCTGAATGAATCCATGGAGAACCTTACGCTGCATGGCGTCAATTGCCGGATCAGTGTGAAAGGAGAAGGAAGGCTGTCCGTAGAACAGGCTGCGCAGATTTATGATTTATTTGAGGCAGTTGTGGAAGAGAGCCTGCCAACCTTGCAATGCATTTTATTTTTTGTTGATGCAGAAAAAACGGAAAAAGAAATACATCTCAGTGTGCAATGTGATGAAGTCCTTTGTCACCTGGAGGAACGTTTTCCGGGTCTTATGCTTGAAGAGGAGGAAGGTCTTAGTTATCTGACCTGGAACATGAAAAAGACAGGAGGTGAATGGTGACCGATGGATAGAATCAGGGAAAGCTTTGACAGTCTGCCTGTTGCAATCTGTTTTTTTGATAAAAACGGGGTGGTTCGTCTGATCAATCACAGAATGCTGATGCTCACGGACCGGCTGAGAAAAAACGGGATTCAGACGTTTGACGAGCTGGAGGCTGCACTGGAGCAGCCTCCGGAAACCGTGTGCTGTCTGAATAAAGAGCTGCAGCTTTACCGTTTTTTTGATCAAAGTGTCTTTCAATTTACGGAAAAGGAAATCCGGACAAAGCTGGGGATACCCTATACGCAGGTTACAGCCTGTGATGTTACGGAGCTTTTGCAGAGTCAGAACCGGCTTCAGAAGGAAAACGAAAGACTTAAGGATGCAAATGACCGGCTGCGGAAGCTTTTTGAGCAGATGCCGGATCTGATCAGGGAGGAAGAAACCCTGGCAATGAAGCTTCGTGTACACGATGATATCGGTTACAGTATTCTCTCTGCCAGACGCCTTTTGAGGCAGCAGGCGGGACTTGATCAGATCCGTGCCGGTGCCGCAGTGTGGGAGCAATCCATTGAGGTTTTATACCGGACCTTTAAGACAGACGAAAAGCAGGATGCGTTGGAAGAGGCTGTCAGGAGAGCGGAGGAGATGGGGATTGACGTATTACTCCGGGGAGTATTGCCGAAGGAGGGCAGAAGACGGGAGATCATCGCACTGGCAGTTTACGAATGTGCGGCAAACGGAATAAGACATGCAGGTGCCACGAAATTGCAGGTACAGCTTTCAGCAGGGGAAGGATGCACGCAGGTGCTTGTGACCAATAATGGTGAACACCCAAAGGAGGAGATCTCGGAGGGAGGAGGACTTACAATGCTGCGTCACCGTGTCGAGGAAACAGGAGGAAAAATGCAGGTACAGAGCAGGCCTTGCTTCCGGCTGATGCTCAGCTTATGGGAAGGAGAAAATGACAGATGAGGGTGATGATTGTTGAAGATCAGGTGATGATCCGGGGATTATTGGAGACTTATTTTACAAAAGAGAACGGAGATCATATTGTGGCATCGATTCCGGGTGCAGGACAGGCCGTGGAGCTTTGCGGAACCGGACAGGTGGATCTGATACTGATGGATGTACAGACGCAGCACAGGGAAAACGGACTGACGGCTGTGCGTGAGATTAAAGCCAGGTATCCCAAAATCCGGATTATTATTGTGACATCTCTGGTTGACGGGGCAGTTCTTGATGAAGCAAAGGCGGCCGGTGCAGACAGTCTGTGGTATAAGGATTCCACAAAGGAACGGCTGATGGAATGTATCCGTCAGACCATGGAGGGAGGGCATGTGTTTCCGGATGCACCTCCGGTCGTCCGGGTGGGTCTTGCGGACAGTACGGAGTTTACGAAAACGGAGCTGAAGGTTTTAAGGTATCTTGTGCGTGGTATGTCCTATACCCGTATTGCAGCAGAGCTTGGATGTGAAATGTCAACCGTGAAATTTCATGTGGCGAATATGCTGCAGAAAACAGGTCTGCAGAATAAGCTTCAGCTTGCACTGGCTATCAGTGATGTGAAGCTTATTGCTGATCTGGCAGGAGAATAAAAGCCGCCCGGATCTTATGATCCGGGCGGCTTTTGACATGCTGTTTAGTAACCGTTAGTGTTGTAGTTGATACAGATTTCATTCATTGTCTGGCAAAGCTTATTGACATAAATAAACGGTCCGACAATGATGCATGCACCTAAGACGTTCCAAAGCCAGAAAGTGGAAGCTCCAAACTCTGTCTGGATACCTCTTGCACGGGCCTCGTCACCTACTCTCTGGGACATCTTGTGGTACCAGACAAGAGGGTAGATTCCCAGCGTCAATCCGGACAGAATAAAAATCATCAGACAATAATGCATCGTTTTTAATCCATCCCGCTTCGTAGCAATAGTATTCAGATCATCGGTGAATTTAGTCATGAAATAAATACCGTAGATTCCACAGGTTATAAAGGACAGTAAAAAGTACATCGGCATACTCCGGTCTGTCTTAAAACTTGGTTTTGCTGTGACGTTTGGGTTGTTTTCCATAGCAGATCCTCCTTAAGTATTTTTTTTGACCTTATCATACAAAATGCATAATTGCAAACATTATTTACGAAAAAAAACGAAACTTACAGAAAATTAATCACAAAGTACTATTGAGATTATGTATTATATTAAATAATAATATATAGGCAATTCAATAAAATTATTTTTTGGCTGAAAACAATTTTCGAAATTTTGATTGTGTTTTTTTATATTTTCACGTAAGATGTATCTACCGGTGAAGATTACAGACGGAATACCGACAGTCTGGAGGTCAATTAAAACAGTCGTCAGACCGGAACAGGGGCGTGTTTCATTGGAAAGCATGCCGGAAATGAGGGATAGGATGCATAAAAAACGAAATCTGATAATGATATTGAGTATGCTGTGTGTAGTGTATCTGCTTACCGGATGCGGAATGGTAAGAAGTATTGCCCATATCAGGCAGAACCGGACGGAAGCGGAGAATGTGGAGAATACAGCAGATGAAGAAGATACTGAACCGGGCACAGAGACCGGATCGGACAGCAATACAGAGCCCGAGGCTGAGGACAGTGATGCAGCAGGACGTTCTACACAGGAGCTGGTAAAGGATGCATTTACCAGGGCAGAGACCGTGGAGCTGATGGACTATCCGGTGGATGTGGATTACCATGTGCCGGAAATTCTTTCAGACAGTGAGGGGGCAAAGGAGATTAACAGGGATATCCTGAATGTCTGTCAGGATGTCATGCAGCAGTTGGACGAAGAGAGCTTTGCCTGGAATAAGGTGGGTTATGAGGCTTACCGCAACGGTGATATTTTGAGCCTGCTGGTGACAAAATACAGCATTATGGACGATTACACCCTGCATTATACATATAACCTGAATCTGGAAAGCGGAAAGAGGATGGATCAGAAGGAGCTGATTGAAACTCTTGATTTTGAAACCCGGAAGGGAGAGAGTGTAGAGGCTGCGGTGCTTCGGCACATACGGAGAGAGGCTGCGTATGCGTCGGATCTGGATATGAAATATTTCTTTGAATCTGTTTTTTTTAATCAGTCAGAGACACAGGATAAGCAGGAGATGTATGCACAGTATCTGCTGATGAGAATGGAAACCCTTCAGGAGGATAACATCCATCTGGGACTGCCAATGTATCTGGATGGACAGGGAATTCTTCAGGTTGCCGTGCCGGTTTATGTGATGGCAGGCGGCGGATTGTATGATCATATTCTTTCCCCGATGACGGAGCATGACCGGGCAGACCGGGAATTAAGCTTTGATCAGGCAGTATCGGTAACCTACAGGGACGGAAGAATGACGGTACGGATTGACCAGAGCGACTGGACCAATGCAGCTTTTGGATTGGGAAATCTGGAATTTGGAAAGGAATATGAGGTGCATGGAATTTACAAGGATTATACGGATGCCGCCATGCTGCCCATCATGAATGGAGAATATGTGGTACCGGTTTTTGTCTCAGAGGATGGAATGGTATCGTATCTTGATCTTTATTCCTGTGCAGAGGCCGGGTATTTCTGTATAACGGAGCCGGTCTGCGGACTGACGAACGTGGAGGCTGTTACAGAAAGCAGCGCAAATGAGATAGCAGCTGCACTTGAGCAGTTTATCTTTGAGCAGAGTCCGGATTTTTCCAGAGTGGCTATGGGACTTTATGAGGGAGAGGGCTTTAGTACCGGGACAACGTTTCATACGGATGGGGGAACGCAGTATACGGATTCTTATTACCTGGGCTTTGATTCGGAGCGTGAGGGCAGGTTCTTGTATCAGATTTCGGTTGATGATGTGGGAATTTATTTCGGGTATGAGGGGAAATGCACCTATCTTGGAATGAATGAAAGCGGTATGATTTTTGCCTGTCTGTTATATGAGCAGACGGACGGGGCATCCGGGGAAGCGATCAGCGGAGCGTTCCTTGAACGCCGTAGGAATGACTGGAATGAGAAGACCATGGAGTGGAGAGAGTGGGCAGATTACAGGTTACTTAACGGTTATGATCTGTTTGGCACCGAAGGAGATCTGAGAGAGCTGGAGATCAGTGCCGGTTAAGAAGGCGGCAGCTTAACAGGGTGGTTATGAAGGGAGGAAGAGGATGAAGAAACTTATCCGGACAGGAATAGCCGGACTGCTTGCACTTAGTCTGTGCGGTTGTTCCACGATGGTTCAGATTGCGAAAATCCCGGGCGGTGACCGTGGGGAAACAGAAGGAAACGGCAGTATTTTCACGGAACCGGAGCAGAATGATACAGGTGGAGATGATGCAGGCGGAGGTGATGCGGGAGCCGGAGCAGTGCCAATGCCGCAGGAAACAAAGGAGAGCGGAATAGCGAATCCGTATCTTTTTTATAACGGCTATTATACGGCGGATTCCAGCCACGTCTATATGACGGAGAGAGGAAATGTCTATGCGATTGACCGAAAGACCAATGCTATGCAGCTGCTTACCCGGCTGGAAGAGAAAACAGGAGATGAAACGGAGCCTCCTTTCTTTGGATGGAATCATGCACTGACGCTGTACGGAGATTTCCTGTATTGTCTTGGCACGGAAAACAGGACAGATACAGGGGATGAACAGCCGTTTTGCCTGATTTGGAAGATTCATAAGAAAACCGGGGAAAAGAAGCTGCTGCGTATCCCGCTGACCGAGGGGATGCATGTAAGGGACCTTTATATTGTGGAGGACCGGATCTATATTCCGGTCTGGGGAGACTGGGATACTCCGGATGGAGATGAAGCATACGGAAGCTACCGGGACGGAACCGAGATCTTTGAGCTTACACCGGACGGAGATCCGGGGCAGAGAGTTACAGGAGATGCTAAGGATCCATACAGGGGAATACCAAAGGAATACGGAGATCCTTATATGGCAGGTGTATCAGGCAATATTTATCTCCCATGGCAGCAGCAGTGGACGGAAACCTGTCTTTTAATGAACCGTGATGACTATTCTATCGTAACCTTTAATCTGCAGACGGGAGAAATACAGCCGCTGCTGGAGAAGGGATATACGCTGGATTATTATGACGGAGAGCATATGCTGTATCATTCCTACGACTACGGTTATAATGTCGAAACGGATGATTATACCGGAACTGCAACGGTGCTGTACCGTAATATGCAGACCGGGGAACAGTATGAGGTAAGCGAAAACGTATATCAGCTGTTAGGAGCGGATGCAACCGGAGTCTATTATTATGAATATGACATGGATTACACGGTTTCACCGGAGCAGATGGATATCTGCTATCTTCCCTTTGATGAAATGGAAGAGGGAGCGGCCACAGAGGAAGTACAGGCAATCTATTTTTTGATGGACATGAATTATCTTTATGTGTTGGGCTTTTTGTTCTTTTTATTTATCTCCTGTGAATTTATGCGAAAAAGCAGGGAGGTAAATTTGGTGGAATCCATGCGGGAGAGAGCGTGGATCGTGGAAGGAAATCAGTTTGCGGTGCTTGGAACATTAATTCTGATCTATGCACTTGTATTTTTGATTTATGTACTGGCGGGTGGAAACACCATAGTCCACCCAGTAATCATAATCGTAACAATCACATACTTGTTTTTATTCATCCCGGATGCACCACCGCGTTCCGCATGAAGCATTTCAAGTGGTGTCCTTCTGAAATTATGCCAAATTGCAGCTCC
>OQVP01000400.1_pt1 | contig 16908 bp, 15 predicted proteins | sample 1691541 | NCBI WGS metagenome assembly OQVP01 (sample SAMN03418258, study PRJEB22391) | human gut metagenome | biome: human-gut; feature: organic feature; material: feces | host: Homo sapiens | place: Tanzania | collected 2013-01 | reverse complement strand
CGGTAAAGTGTCTGATATTGAGATTTCTATCAACCAAACAACAAAACCACAAAACCACCAAACCACAAAACCACCAAACAACAAAACACAAATGATTCATAATCCGAAAATAGAGTGCATGGACAGGGATGCTATGCGCAAATTGCAGTCAAAGAGACTGATAGAAACAGTAAAGAGATGCTATGAGAATATTCCTTTCTATAAGCATAGAATGGATGATTTAGGCGTAAAACCTGAGGATATCAAGTCGATAGACGACATTCACAAGTTGCCTTTCACTACCAAACACGACCTTCGCGATGAATATCCTTTCGGTCTTCAGGCAGTACCTCACGAACAAATCCGCCGCATTCACGCCTCTTCTGGCACCACTGGCAAGCCTGTAGTGTTCACCTACACAGAGAATGACCTGAAACATTGGTCTGAAGGTGTGGCTCGTTGCTTGGCAGTAGCTGACATTGGACATGGCGATACCGTTCAGGTTTCTTATGGTTATGGTATGTTTACCGGTGGTATGGGCATTCATGATGGTATAGCAGCTCGCGGTGCTATCCAGTTGCCTACATCTTCTGGCAACACCGTCAAGCAGATTATGCTGATGCAGGACTTCGGCTCTACTGCCCTTGCTTGCACTCCGAGCTATGCCATGCACATCGCAGAGTCCATTCATGCAAGTAAGATAGTATCAGTCAACAAGATGAAACTGCGTGCCGGATTCTTCGGAGCTGAGCCTTGGACTGAAGGTATGAGAAAGGAATTGGAGCGCAAGCTCCACATCAAGGCATACGATATCTATGGATTGACAGAGATGTCTGGTCCTGGTGTGGGCGGAGAATGCGAATGCCAGAACGGTACTCACCTCTGGGAGGATATGTATTATCCAGAAGTAATCAATCCTGACACCCTCGAACCTGTAGCACCGGGCGAGTTTGGCGAACTCGTTTTCACATCTCTCTGCAAGGAGGCAATGCCAGTATTGCGCTATCGCACACGTGACCTTACGCGTCTCAACTATGAGACATGCAAGTGCGGACGCACCTGTGTACGCATGGACCGCATCCTCGGACGTTCTGATGACATGATGATTATCCGTGGCGTCAACGTATTCCCAAGTCAGATAGAGACTTGTCTGACGGAGTTTCCTGCATTCCAGCCATATTATTTCATCACTGTTGACCGCGTAAATAATGAAGACACATTCGATCTCGACGTGGAACTCAAGCCTGATTTCTTCAGTGCAGACCCACAAGATCAGATGAAATTCATCAAACCGCTCTATAACCGCATCCTCTCTATGGTAGGCATCAAGCCTAATATTCATATCCTTCCCCCATACGCCATCGAGCGTTCTACGGGTAAAGCGAAGCATGTCAACGACAAGCGTAAGTTCAGATGATTCCGCTCTGCCAGATTGGTAGAAGATATCAATAGGAGAAAAAGACTGACTTCATAAAAAATCAATAAATAAAAACAAAGAAGAATTACATATAAAATAATTTTTGGTTGTTTTTATTTATTGATATTTTATCTTTCCCAAGCATCAAGACAACAAAACAAGCTAAACCTCTAAACCACAAGAACATGAATACTCCATTAGATTACAATATCGTCACTGAAGCCATGGACAGCATGGCTCTCGGTGATTTCTCGCAGGCTACTATCCGCGATATCCAAGCCCTCTCCCGACTTCTCGAAGATAAGACCGGACAGACTGTCATCCATCTCGAAATGGGAGTGCCGGGATTGCAGCCTTCCGAGATTGCTATAAAAGCGGAAAAGGAGGCTCTCGAAAATGGATGTGCCACATCTTATCCTCCTAATGGCGGAATACCACGCATCAAAAAGGCTGCTTCTGAATTCTGCAAGGCGTTCATCGGAGTGGATATCGACCCGCTCTGCTGCATCCCTACCACTGGAAGTATGCAGGGCACATTCGCCACTTTCCTCGCTATCAAGCATGCTTGCGCAGGCACTAAGAAGGATACAGTACTGTTTATCCAGCCTGGTTTCCCAGTGCAGACTACACAATGCGACGTCATCGGACTCAACCACACTGGTCTTGACATTCATGATTTCCGTGGCAATGCCCTTATTGAGAAACTTGACGAGATAATGGCTGAGGGTAATATCTGCTGTATCGTCTATTCAAATCCTAACAATCCGTCTTGGGTTTGCTTCACTGAAGAGGAACTAAAAGGCATCGGTGCACTGGCTGACAAGCATGATATACTCGTGCTGGAGGACCTTGCATACTTTGCAATGGACTTCCGCCGTGACCTCTCCCACCCTTATGAGGCTCCTTATCAGGCTACTGTGGCTAAATATACGGATAACTACGTGCTGTGGGTATCTGGTTCCAAGGCTTTCTCTTACGCAGGACAGCGTATTGGCGTGACTTGCATCAGCAACAAACTCTACCATCGCGTCTATGAACCTCTGCAAAAGAAATTCAATGTGGGCGAGTTTGGTAATTTCCTCTGCAACAGACTGATGTACACTCTATCAAGCGGTACAACGCATAGCGTGCAGCATGCCATGGCAGCATTGATGGAAGCAGCTTGCGAAGGCCGCTATAATTTCCTCGATGATGTAAAGGAGTACGGTCGCCGTGCCAGATATCTGAAGGATGTGTTGCTCTCCAACGGCTTCTATCTGGTATATGACAATGATATGGGAGCACCGCTGGCTGACGGTTTCTACTTCACTGTGCAGTATCCTGGAATGAATGATCTGCAGTTGACTCGCGAACTGATGTACTATGGCATCGCAGTGTTCCCTCTCGACACTATGGGGTCCAATGAGCAGGGAGTCAGGGTATGCACCTCTTTTTTCAAGAAAGATCAGGAAGAGATGTTCAAGAATCGCATCGAGGACTTCCATAGGAATCATCCGCTTTAGTTTTTCATTTTGCAAACGAATAAAATATCAATGTTATAATATTGTGGTTTGGTTGTTTGGTTGAATGTATAAACAATGCAATCAACAAGACAACCAAACAACCAACAACCCACAACCAACAACCATTTTTATATATTTTTATTTATTGATTTTTTATATTATCAAAGAAACCATCATGCAACTAATAGACTTTCTGAACGAAAAAGACCGTTTTGCAAAGAGCATCGGAGCACAGCTCACAGAGCTTCGTGAAGGCTATTCACGCGCCGAACTGACTGTGGAAGAGCATCATCTCAATGGAGCAGACGTGTGTCAGGGCGGTGTAATCTACACTCTTGCCGACCTTGCGTTCGCTGGCGTGGCAAATAGTCACGGACTGATAACGCTCGGCATCAACAATTCCATTACCATATTGAAATCTGCTTTGCTCGGTGACACCATCATTGCAGAGGCCACAGAAGTGGTGAACCATCACCGCCTACCCTACTGCGACATGAAGATAACCAACCAGAATGGTGACATCATAGCCATAATGACGGGTCTCGGCTACAGACTAAAGAAAGAATTCCCCGCGTTGAAAGGCAATGAGTGATTGGCATTTATGACATGAATGAATGCGACGACAAACTTTTATTGCGTTTGATTACAGTCCATTGCTAAGTTTAATTTTTTACAAACATTTCCTCCTCCTTTTTAATTATATATCATAAAAAAAATATAACTTTGCATACGTAACTATAAATCAGCATAATGAATGGATATACAACTGAACGATTATCACAAGAAAGTCAATGCCCAGATGCAAAAGAGCATGGCTTATTGGCGAGAGCATCCGCTTTCGCTGGAGGAGTGCTTAGCTCAATTCAAGCGCTTGCGGGAACAACGGCTTGCAAGGGAGTCCAAATTGCAAGGCTAAGAGAACTATGAAAGTCGTATCATATTGAATATTTTTTCCACAAGGGAACACCAATAATCTATAATTGCGAAATACTTCAATAATTTCGCCCTAAATCTTTTGCTATTCCAGATAATATCCGTACATTTGCATCGTCAAAAAACAAAACAACAACTAAATACCAAAAAATCATGAAACGGACTTGTTTCACATTGCTTTCAGTATGCTTGCTCGCCATCATTATGCTGACTTCATGCAACGACGAACCTGACATCTCCCCTGATATCCACTCCCCTATCACCGGCTATTGGAAGATAGCTGACGATGACATAAACAGCGACGGCGCCATTCAAGGCATCGTGGTGCACAATGACAAGACCGTCAGCGAATGGCTATATACCGGAGAGACCGCAAATCCTTATAAATTGGGATTCAAGACTGGCAAATGGAGCGTGAACGGCAACCACTATGAGATGCAGCTCCCGAAGAGTTACAACACTTACTACAACGTAACTGTGGCTGGAAACAACGGCAAAACGATGTATCTTGCATACAACGGCAAGACTTCCATAGTGCCTTTCCACAAGATTACCTCACTGCCTGGAGATGGAGACGAGATGATCAGCGAACTGGAAGGCATGAAGATGTCGGGATTTACCATGGCTGACTTCACAGGATATTGGGAACAGGACAATGGAAACGGAGTCGGTTTCTATATCGACGACGAAGGAAACATCTCCGACTTGACATTTTTATACAGCGTGGACAGTCAGCATTCCGTGAGATATCATTCGGCTGAGGTGAACCTTGATGCCAACTACTGCGTCATACCTTCTAACGGTTCGAAATGGAATGTGTATGCAGTTGGCAGCAACTCTCTGCTTGCCATTGACAGTAACGGCAACGACCAGCAGGTAGAACACTTCGTGAAGAAGGACATTCCGCAAGAGATGAAGCGGGCTGAAGAGATAATAAGGACTCCTGTGTCTGCTGAACTGCTTGGCAAATGGGAAACCACACACTATACCTACAATGTCAATGGAGAGGACATCACGGATGTTGACATCCTGAATGGCGACGAATGGAGCAAGCAGTTTTACCATACCATAGCGTTCTCTGAAAATCACAAAGTGAAAAGATGGAACAGATTTGGCAGTCTCTATTACGACCAATGGTTCACATTGGAAGGTGACAACATCACCATAGCCAGTGACTTTGATGCACTCATTTCCCCGAAATTCAGCTATACTGAAACATGGACCATAAGCGACATGACTGAAAGCAGCATGAAACTCACCCACAAAGATGGTCAATCTACATATATATATATCTACAAAAGAAAATGAACGCAATGAAACATATCATATCAGTCGCTATCATGGCACTGCTGCCTATGCTGGCAACGGCACAAAACGAAACTCGCCATACGTCCATCATTCCGCATGCAGGCTTGACTATATCCAAGATGGAGGGCTCTGCACTGACTGCGGCAGAGAAATGGAAAACCGGATACACTGTCGGAGCAACCTTTGAGTTTCCTTTGTCACAGAAATTATCCCTGATTACAGGAGCTGACTTCAGCCTTATCGGCACCGGATTTGAAGAGAAGAAAGAGAAATACGCCACTGCAAAGGAACATCTCGATGTGACTTACGTGTCCATTCCACTGCAGATCAAGGCTTACTTGTCGAACGTAAAGGGTCTGGCAGTACACATCGGCGTGCAGGCTGGCGCACTTATCTCGGCAAAGGAGAAGATGACAATACAAAGCATTCGCACGATGGACCTCGGTGACGGCACCTCTTCAATGTATCTGTGGGAGACATACAAGGAGAAGAAATCGAAGGATGTGAGCAGCAATTTCCGCAACTTCGTCATAGGTATTCCCCTTGGCGTGAGCTATGAATGGCGACGCATCACCCTCGATGCTTCCTATTGTTTCGAAGTGAGAGAGGCTATCAATCTGAAGTCAGACTATCCTGGCGGCTTTATAGTAGTCAACCCTCCAACGGCACGCAACCATGCCTTTTATGTTACGGCAGGATATAAGTTTACGCTGAAGTGACGGTAAAAAAACAACTTGGTATGATTTGAGCCTCATATTTTTGAGATATTTTCTTCACTCAAATCGTACCAAGTTATTATTTTACCGTCACAGAGCAGACAGGCTTACATCATTCATTCATCTCGCGGTCGAGCCTGTCACGCCACAGGTATTTGCGGGTCTCATGCACGATGACTCCGTTAAGGAACAGCAACGAAAGGAGATTAGGAATAGCCATAAGGGCATTCATGCAGTCGGCTATGTTCCACACGATAGTGAGATTTGCCACGCTGCCGGCAAAGACCGCCACGATATAGAGCAAGCGATAGGCACGTGTCCAGTGCTTGCCCTTGAGATATTCCATAGCCCGCTCACCATAATATCCCCATCCGAGGATAGTGCTGAAGGCAAAAGTGAGCAAACCAAAACTTAATATGAACGGTCCTATAACGGGAATCTTGGAAAATGCCATCTTGGTCAGTTCTGCTCCATTGCTATAGTCGATGTCTGGATAGGCAATGATGCTGCTCACTATGACCAGTCCGGTGAGTGCACATATCACCACAGTGTCCCAGAAAGTGCCGGTGGAGGAAACCAATGCCTGTCGAACAGGGTTCTTCGTGCGCGCTGCCGCTGCCACGATAGGTGCGGAGCCGAGTCCCGACTCATTGCTGAAAAGGCCGCGTGCAATACCGTAACGGGCTGCCATGATGACTGTGGAGCCTGCAAAACCGCCGCCAGCGGCTTCTGGAGAGAATGCCGAACTGACTATCAGCTGGAGCGCTGGCGCAACATAACTGGCATTGACCCATAGGATATATATACACCCTAATACATAAAGCAACGCCATAAACGGCACCAACATACTGCATACCTTCGAGATACTTCGTACACCACCGATGATTACCGCCGCTGCAAGAAGCATCAATACGCCACCTGACAATTCGGTACTTATGCCATAAGAGGCATACATTATTGTGGAAATGGCATTGGCCTGTACCGTACAACCTATACCGAATGCTGCAATAGCGGTGAATAAAGCAAAGAGTATTCCCATCTTGCGCCAGCCTAAGCCACGCTCCAATGTGTACATAGGTCCTCCTTGCATGAGTCCTCTTTCTGATTTCACTCTGTATTTTATGGCGAGCAACGCTTCAGAATACTTTGTTGAAATGCCAAAAACGCCAGTCAGCCAACACCAGAAGACTGCTCCCGGACCGCCTAAAGCCACCGCTGTCGCCACGCCTATGATGTTTCCCGTGCCTATTGTGGCTGCAAGGGCAGTGGCAAGTGCGCCAAACTGTGACACATCTCCCTTCTGTGATTTGTCACGCTGGACGGAAAGGCGGATGGCAGTGAACAACTTGCGTTGTGGGAAGCGCAGACGAATGGTAAGAAAAATGTGGGTGCCAAGTAGCAATACTATCATTGGCCAGCCCCAAAGAAAAGAGCTGAGCGCGGCGAAAAATTCGTTGACGTTATCCATATTTATTATGTTTGCTTTTTTACATTATACCTCTCAGAATGATTTGTTTTATTCCAATATCATTACAGAATGCTTGTTAAAACCCTGCAAAGGTAATAAAATAAAATCAATAATATGCAAAAAAGCAAGAATATTATTGACGAAGCAAGCACAAAAAAATACATTTAAGTAGGTTTTACGATAGCTATTGATTGTCAAAAGAATTTTGATTACCTACTTATCGATTTGTTGTCTTGTTGTTTTGTTTTCAACTTGAGTATCATATGAAACCACAAAACAGCATAACATTTTTCCTTTTGGCTTGATTGACTGACCGAACTTACTGAAACTGGAGGTAGCAAAAACGATGTGAGAAAAATAGAACAAAATCCTGATGACTTTGCTATCAGAATGCCATAACTAAGTTATTACAGTGTAAAAGCATAGTTATTACCTTGCAATATCTATGCTTTTAGCCCCTAATATCTATGCTTTTACAACGCAATTTCTATGCTTTTGCAACGTATTGAATTTCAATGTGTTACAAAGACACTTTCACAACGCTGAGTCTTGACGGAAAAATAGGACAATTATATCAAAAGAACTATGCGCAAATAGCCTTTCTTAGCGTCAGAATATGTTGTAACATTTTTTACAATTAAGATTCTTGCATTTGTAAAAATAATATATTATCTTTGCAGAAATGAGACATATAAACTTGATAATGATATAAGATATGCCAAAAGTCTTACTTTACATAACAGCCAAGATTATGTGGATTTTCTTGTTCTATAATAAAGATTTCAACGAAAATAGAGCTCATATTCATATAGGTAAAAAAGACACACAGAACTTATGCAAGATATGGCTTGAACCCAAAGTTGAATTAGCAAAACAAGGAGACCTTACAGATGCTCAAGTAAAACAAGTACTTGAACTGGCTGAAAAATATCAAACTAAGTTAATCAAGCAATGGCAGAACTTCAAGGCAGGTAAAGCCATTAGAATAATAAAAATAAAAAAATAAAATACTATGTTTAAGAAAGAAGGTTTTTGGGACGTTGTTCCTCAAATTAAGTCTGTATCTTTCCCTTTGCGTGGCAAATGGCAAGTGGATTTAGTGGATGGTCGTTCTATCATTATGCCAATCTCTGCCTTCCCGAGTTTGAAGCGTATTTCTTCTAAAGAGCGAAAAAACTGGTATCTTATTGGTGGAGGCGTGACTTGGGATGCTTGTTCTGAAGTCATTCATGTCGAGCAGCTTCTTGGCGACTATCAGAAATATTCACATGAAGCTTAAGGATATTAAGTAGGTGGTCAGAATTATTTGATAATAATAGAAAAAGCATTTGTTATTCCTTTTTCATTATCAAAATAATTCTGACCACTTACATTGTTCAAAACTACTAACATTATAGGGCGGTTCTATAAATAAGCTTTGTTATATTTCGAGGCTATTTTCGAGGTCAAAGTGCAAGTGAGTAAAGGAGTTATGCGGTGCATAACGACTGAACGAACTTGCGCTTTGAACCGAAAAGAGACCGAAAGATAACAAAACGTCATTATTCAAATTTAGTTTTATATAAAGGTGGTAATTTATAGAACTGCCCTATAAATTACCCCTCTCCCACCCGAACTAATCTCTATAGTCGCAGTGGAGATTGCTGATTACCGTGGCTGAAGCACCGGTGCTGCCGGTGTGCTGGATATGGATTCCTCCGAAATGATTGTGAGAAATTGGCGCTTTCAGCATCTGGGAGGTAAGAGGCTGCGTGGCAGATGCAGACTTTTGCACTGGATTTTTGACGGTTACAGTGAGAGAATCGTGCGTGGCAAGCATATCAATATGACATCCTCGGCGGAAGAGAGTACACTTTTCCGGGGAGGAAATCGGCGTTATTACACCTTTATTATATGCCACGAGATATATCTCAACAGCTTTGTCGTGATGCGGAGTGCGGACAAAGCGGATGCCATAACCGGTGAGTGTGCGGGTGTCAAACTTGATACAGATGTCGAGATACTGACCTGTGGCGCTGCCAAAGCCTTGTCCCGGTCCCTTGCAAGGGTCGAGATTGAGCGAGAGATGCTGACCTCCATATTTCTCATCGTCAAGGGAGGTGAACATCAGTCTGGCACCGCGGACATTCTGTATCAGTCCGTAGCAACCCTCTGCTCCGTCCATTCCTTCACCGAACACCCATGCCGGACGAGACTTATCCGGTTCGAAAGCGTAATCTCCAAGGTCTGACGGACAATAAGCATCAATGGTCCAGCGACCTGACTCCACTTTATCCGTACCTATTATGCCAAACAAAGGGAAACCTAAAGGCATGGGAATATCGGGTGTAGTAGGCACTATGAGCGGTTTGCCATTGAGCGTGCAATCCATCATATAGCATTTATCCTTGGGATTTGGCTTGCGCGTCCACTCCACTTTCAGAGCCTCATCGTCACTCGTAAAGCGACAATTTCGCAGCGTCACCGGACTTGAAACCTTGGTAAGATACTGTGTTCCACGGGTCTTGCAATGTATGTCGCAGTCATAGAAGAATGCGCCTCTGGCAGAAGTGGCATAGAATGGTTTGCTGGAGAAGAAGGTAAAGCGACAATGATTGTAAGTACCTGTGCCACAGAGGGCATCATCAGTGCATTCAAAATAGCAATTATCGAATACTGCATTCTTTGCTCCTGCAAATGGACAGAGGTTTAATCGGGAGATAAACTCACAGTTGCGTGCATGATAACGGTCTCCATCGCAGATGACAAGTTGCGCCTGCACGATGGCATCAGCACGGCGAGGGCGATTAAGTTTGGGATTCTTCGGATAGACAAGATCGACATTACAGTAGTTGCCGAACGTCACATTCTCCACCTCTATATCACTGCCAGTGATGTGAAACATGGTGAAATTACCGTCAGCGCCTTGGGTCTGACCACGTTGACACGCCAGAATGACATCCTTAGGATTGCTGGATTCGCCTATAATCTTCACTCTGTCGAGCTTCAATTTCATGCCATAAGGTGTGTTTTCGCCTTGCAATGGATGCGCAATATCCTGCTTATTTGGATCATCTATCCAATAGACTGACGGAGCAATGCTGACCGTAGTCCATGTGGTATCGCCTTTCAGTTTCTTTTCCTGCGATGTTTTCTCGGCTTGACGCAATGCCTCATTGACTGTGCGGAACACGTTCTTGCGCACATTCGTCTTCTGTGTAGGCTTGACATGAAGCGTCTGCGCACAGAGAGAAGCAGGGAAAAGGAGAAGAAAAAAGAGAAATCTGTAATTCATAATTCTTGATTCATAATGCATATTTCATAATTGAGCCACATCACAAGTGTGCCGCAATCCCGCTTTACCCATAGCATTTGAACACATCATCCACAAATGATGGATTCATCTTACGGGTAAACAGACTGACAATGAACACGATGACGAAGCCACCTACCATTGCCACTGCTCCGCAGTCGATAGGATTGAGAAGGGAATTGCCAAGCATCATATTGACCACTGTAAGCCCTACGCCCCACGCAAAGCAAGCCCATACACTGGCTGGAGTGACGCCACGCCAATACAGTCCGAGCATAAACGGAGCAAGGAATGCACCTGCAAGTGCTCCCCAGGAGATGCCCATGAGTTGAGCAATAAACTGTGGAGGATTGAGAGCTATCATCAATGAGAGGACAATGAAGAAGACTATCAGAACACGCATGACCACTACCTTGCGACGCTCTATCTTTTCTGCCACCATGTCATCTATCTCGCCGCCTTCCACTTCGCCATCCTGCGATTTCTTATCACGATAGATAAGGTCGAGAGTCATTGTGGATGAAGACGTCAGGACAAGACTTGCCAATGTGGACATTGATGCTGAAAGCACTAAAAGCACCACAAGAGCGATGAGAATGTCGGGCAATGTCTCCAGCATCGACGGCACTATGGAATCATAAGCGTACTTATGCATGTCGGGAGAGAAGGCTGGCTCTGGGAACAGTCTGCCAAAACTGCCGAGGAAATAGCATCCGCCAGACACTATCAAGGCAAAGATAGTAGAGATTACTGTACCTCTTTTGATAGCGCATTCGTCAGTGATGGAATAGAATTTACCCACCATCTGAGGCAGTCCCCACGTTCCGAGCGAGGTCAACACCACCACGCCGAGCAGGCTAAGCGGATTAGGACCAAACCAGGAAGCGAAGTCTCCAGGACGAAAAGCTGAGAATAGTCCTGACTTATCCTCCATATCATGAACTGTAGGCACTGCAGCCGCCATTTTATCCACTGCTTCTACGAGTCCGCCCTGATGCTGGAGCACCACGAAGATGACGGTGGTGATGCCGAAAAGCATTATGATGCCTTGGATAAAGTCATTTATCGCCGTCGCCTTATATCCGCCGAGTATGACATATACCGCTGTGAGACAAGCCATTATGATGGCACAATAGGAATATGGAATGCCGAAACCCATCTCAAAGAGTTTGGATATTCCCATATAAACGCCTGCCGTATAAGGTATTAGGAACACGAAAGCAATGATGGAAGCCACCACTCTCAGTCCCTCGCTGCCGTATCGTGTGCCAAAGAAATCGGGCATAGTGCGACTCTGGATGTGCTGGGTCATCAGTTTTGTACGCCTTCCGAGGACTATCCATGCCAGCAATGAGCCGATGATGGCATTGCCTATACCTATCCATGAGGCAGATAGTCCATACTTCCAGCCAAACTGTCCGGCATAGCCTACGAAGACCACAGCGGAGAAATAACTTGTGCCATAAGCGAAAGCGGTAAGCCATGGTCCTACCGAACGACCTCCGAGCACGAATCCGTCAACGCTCTTTGCCTGTTGACGGGAATAAAATCCTACGCCTACCATTACGACGAGGAAGATGATTGTCAGGGTTACTTTTATTAACATAGTGTTTGGGTTGTTATTATTGCTATTGTGTAACAACGGCAGAAACCGTCGGCACAGTGGCTATTAGGTTGGTATTGTCGGGAGATGCCGTCAATATGGCGAACTGATGGGACATAACAAAACAAAGGAAACACAGGAACATGAACTGTCATAATCCACAGACTCGCTGCGGGTTTCTCATGGTTCAGGTTTCCGTGTTTCCTTTGTCTGGTTATCAGAGGGCAGTGGTCTGCCCCGCAATTAGTTGAATCTCACCTGCATCTGGCACATGATGGCATTGTTTGCACCGTGCACGAATTCGGTCTTTGTGGTGTAAGCACTGCGATAAACGTACTGCACCTGTAAGCGACATTTCTTGAAATACCACCACTGGACACCAAGTACTGCCTTGTGCATATCATAATCGAGATCGGTATTGTAATTGAAATAATCGTAAGAACCTACGATGTCAAATACATTTGGCACGATAGCGACGCTGCCAGTGATATAAGCACCACGGCTGATGGTATTGCCATCCTTACCCTCAAGGTACTCACCGTGCACGTTGAATGGGCGTGACTTATAGTCGAAACCTACGCTGTAACGGTCCCTTGTGTAGTCCTGACCAGGAAGAATATCAGGGTTATAGATAGAAGGAGCAATGGCATGACCCTTACCGAGCTGTCCTGTAGCCACGATATTGAGCCCCTTTGCCGGACGCAACTCTATGTGACCGATGAGGTCTTTCGCATTGTTCTGGTCCTTCTGGTTGATGCCTTGACCGTTCATCACGCCGAGTTCATAGTAGAGTTTGCCTTTTGCCACCTCGCCATAGAGAAGCATTCCGAGGTCACGACCAAACTGTACGCCCATCAGAGGGTCGGTTCCGCAGCCTGTAAGATAGGTGACACTCTCCGAACAGACATCTATTACCTCCGAATTGGTCGGTGACACACGGTTTTCCATAGTCAATCCATTCTTGAACTGACCGAAACGCACCGACAATGCCTTATTATTAGTCAGACGATAGTCTGTATAGTATTCCTGCACCTTGCCGCCTATATCATACATGAAGACGGTGCTCCATCTGTCAGTGATATTTGCATTGGCGATAAGGAAAGCGCGCTTGAAGTCAAACGTATTAGTTTCCTCACCTCCCTTATGCTGGTAGGTATAGCCAGCCTGGGCATAACCGTGAAGCTGAATACGCTTGCTTACATCCTCAATAAAATCTTTTACATTCTCAGTGTCGGATTTCTCCTGCGCAATCATAGCGATTGGCGATAGCAGACCGATGCAGAGCATGGCTGCGCACTTGCGTGAAAAGTTCATTTTTCTTCTTAGTTCGTTTTTACGTTCACACACACTTTGGTCTCTCCGTGCATTTTTCATTGGCATTAGTTCATTCTGATTACATTGACGAAGTTACCTTACGCCCAAGATAAGTCAAATGTATGCGAAACAGATTAAAATGATTGTTTTTTGAGATAAATACTCGGCAAAGTTACAATTTTTCTTCCATATAGGCAAAATTTATGCAAAATTAAAAGGAAAAAGGGTGCAATTTAGTTATTTTTTATTACTTTTGCGGACAGAAATAAAAATAATCAGTTATAATCAAAACTGAATTATACATTCTCTATATGACGGACGGAATCTTTATTCTCTATGGTGAACGGTAAGAAATAATCATCATCGGCTATTCATATTCCAGCAATCCATCATGGACAATTACAATTCAGCACAAACCTAAAACCAAAAACAAATGCTCGACAAAAGCGAATATCTCCACCCCGACAAAGAGTGCCTCTCACGTCAAGAGATTGAGGCACTGCAACTGGAGCGCCTGAAAAAGACGGTGCGCCATTGCTATACCAACGCATTCTACAAGAAACGATTTGACGAAATGGGCATTACACCTGACGACATACAGACTCTCGACGACGTGCGCAAACTGCCTTTCACCACTAAGCAGGACCTTAGAGACAACTATCCTTTCGGTCTCGCATGCGTACCTCTTGAGAAATGCACTCGTCTCCACTCATCAAGTGGCACGACTGGAAACCCTACTGTCATACTGCATACTCAGAAAGACATCGACGAATGGGCGAATGCAGTGGCACGTTGCCTTCACATGGTGGGACTACGTCCTACTGATGTATTCCAGAATTCCAGCGGATATGGTATGTTTACAGGCGGATTGGGATTCCAATTAGGCGCTGAGCGACTCGGTATGCTCACCATTCCAGCCGCTGCTGGCAACACTCTGCGCCAGATAAAGTTTATACGCGACTTTGGCACTACTGCCATTCATGCCGTCCCTTCCTACGTCACTCGCATACATGAGGTGATGGAAGACATGGGCGTTGACCCACGTCGCGACACCAAACTCAAGGTGCTCGCCATCGGAGCAGAGCCTCATTCTGAGGAGCAACGTAAGCGTATCGAGAAAATGATGGGCGTAAAAGCTTATAATTCCTTCGGTATGTCAGAAATGTGCGGTCCTGGTGTGGGATTTGAATGTAAAGAGCAGAATGGTCTTCACTTCTGGGAGGACTATTATATCGTGGAAATCGTTGACCCAGAGACACTCGAACCCGTGCCAGATGGTGAGATAGGCGAACTTGTACTCACTACTCTCAACCGCGAAGCAATGCCGCTTCTCCGCTATCGCACACGTGACCTCACACGCGTTCTCGGTCGCACTTGCCCTTGCGGACGTAACCATATCCGTCTTGACCGCATGAAGGGACGTTCTGATGACATGATGGTGCTCCGCGGAGTGAACATCTTCCCTATCCAGATAGAGAAGATTCTGATGCAATTCAAGGAATTGGCAAACAACTATCTCATCACTCTCACCACCGACGAGAATAATGACAACATGACAGTAGAGGTGGAACTCGAAGAACTCTTCACCGATGACTTCCAGCGTCTGCAACGCCTACAGAAGGATGTGACACGCGCTTTGAAGGATGAAATACTGCTTACTCCGCACGTTAAGCTCGTACCTAAGGGCTCACTACCTGTCAGCGACGGCAAGGCTGTCCGCGTGATTGACAAGCGTACTGTTTACCAATAATATCGAATCACTATGACAATAAAGCAATTATCCATCTTCTTAGAGAACAAGGGCGGGTCGCTCATCAAGATTCTCGACAAACTGAGCAATGCTGGCATTCAGATTATTGCTTCCACTATAGCTGATACACAGGACTATGGCATATATCGTGTCATCTGTGATAATCCTAAAAAGGCATATATCGTACTGAAAGAAGAGGGCTTCAACCTCCAACTCACTGACGTATATGCACTCTATGTGGATGACGAACCGGGCGCTATGGCTGCTACACTTCGCAAACTGGCAGAGGCTGGAATAGTCATTTCCTATATCTACACCTTCCTGCTCAAGGGTAAAGGTGTGCTTATATTCCGTACGTCAGACACTGAGAAAACCAATGAGGTTATCTCTCTCAAGAAACTAAAATCCGTAATCGAACTGTGAAAATAACCCTTTTACAGCAGGATATCTGCTGGGCAAATCCCACAGAAAACAAAAGGCGCACTGAGGTGGCTATCCTCAATGCGCCTTCAAGTGATTTATATGTGTTGCCGGAGATGTGGAACACTGGCTTCGGAAACCCCGATTCGCTCATTGCCCACGGCTACAATTACGAGCAAGATGATTCGCTCTGCTGGATGAAAAGCATGGCAGAGCGACTGGATTGCGCCATTGCTGGAAGTATTTCGATGAAAGCGGAGGACGGAACTTACCGTAACCGCCTCTATTTCGTTACGCCATCTGATACCTATTTCTACGATAAGCATCACCTTTTCTCCTATGGCAACGAGCATTTGGCTTACACCGCAGGCGATAATCGCACTATTGTGGAGTGGCGCGGAGTGAAATTCCTGCTCCAGATATGCTACGATCTGCGCTTCCCTTGCTTCTCACGCAATGGGGCAACTCTGGCATATTGCAGTGAAAAAGGCATTGATAATGCCCATGATTGCAACGCTTTTGCTCAAGATTCCCACATTCCAGCAGACGTTGCCGACTGCGTTTCTGCCCATAATAGCAATACTCCATCCTACGATTACGACTGCGCTATCTATGTAGCCTCATGGCCTACATCGCGTCTTGACGTATGGCGCACGCTCCTGAAAGCACGTGCTTTGGAGAATCAATGTTACGTAGTGGGCGTCGATCGCACTGGCACCGACCCTAACTGCTCATATAGCGGAGGCACATGTGCTTTCAATGCCTATGGCAAAACAGTGGCAGAATGCCAGGACGACACTGTAATGTCATGCACATTCGACCTCAACATGACCAGACTATACGCCTTCAGAGAGAAGTTTCCTGTGCTCATGGACAGGCGATAGACCACTGATTATGCTGAAAAGAAATATAAGTAGGTAATCAATATTATAAGTAGGTAATCAAAATTATGTTGATAAGAATAGATAATTATAAAAAATAATTCCAAATACCTACTTAATAATAAAACTTTATTGCCCAGTGATTAGGGCAATAAAGTTTTGTTTTTACTTGATAATCAAGCCACCCATAGGCTGTATAGTCACCTTTATTTTTCCGTTCTTGCCTACCTTTACCTTTTTGACAAAGGAGGAAGCGACGGTCTCACCACTCTTTTTCTTGGCATTGTCAAAGGCACTCCTGTACGGCTCTGTTGTACAGCCCATC
>OQVP01000398.1_pt1 | contig 16920 bp, 26 predicted proteins | sample 1691541 | NCBI WGS metagenome assembly OQVP01 (sample SAMN03418258, study PRJEB22391) | human gut metagenome | biome: human-gut; feature: organic feature; material: feces | host: Homo sapiens | place: Tanzania | collected 2013-01 | reverse complement strand
ATGATTGTATGTAATCTGTTTTTATACATTACAATATCATCTTTAATATATTTCTGTGCCATACGCTTTACTCCTTAACTTCTTTAAAGATTACATTCTTGTGGTCTGAACGTCTTGCTTCCATACATGGGTATTTCTGTCTAACTTCACAAATATTCTTGCTATCGAAGAAGCAACCTGCACAAGTTGCAGTCTCAGTTACAACGATATCCAAGACAACTCTTTCTCCAACTTTAAGCTCTTTCATTTTCTACCTCGCTTTCTATTTAAAAGTTTCTGACCATATTCCTTTGGTGAAGTTGTTGTATTGACTACAACATTATCAGGAAACTTTGGCAAACTTTGATAAAGGTAGTAACTATCAATATCACGATATATCATTGTTTGCCTCCTTTCTTGATTAAATCAAGTAAGTCTTCCACGAATACCCAATCAGTAAAAGTATATGCTCTAACTCTAATTTCCCACATTTCTTGATATGTGTCGCATGTGGTTTCATCAAGCTCATCGTTCATATCGTAGAGCTTTCTGTAGCCGAACTCTTTTGAGAACGCAAGAACCTTGCCATTGTCATTACGTGGAACTTCACTAGCAGGGTGAAATAAGTCTTTTAGAAGCTCATTGATAGCCCACTTAGCACCATCCGTAAAATCTTCAATACTTCTAAGCTGAAAATATGCAGTTTCGTTGAGATGCTTGCTAAGTGCTTGTGCCCTTGCAGCAATATCAATTTCTTTATCGTCTATCATAATCTACCCTTTCTTTTTCTAAGTTGATTCTTTCTACGCATTCTTCTTTGCGTCTCACCATCTTGTATATCTTCACACTTAAAGTGTGGTGGGCAATACCAAGGTATGCAATTCGTTAAATCTTCATTGCCCATAATCAGCCCTCCACGTCTTTAGTTGTACCTAACAATGATTCATTGCCGATGTAAGGAATGCAATATGCCCAATTAGCATAAACGCAATGATAATATCCATCTTTGCCTATATAACCAAACAAATTTGCACGCCAATTATCTGATTTACTATCTCTAACCAACACCCTATCAAATGGTTTAACCTTTGGCTTCAAATCGGCAACTTCTTTATTCTCAGCATCCCAAGCCTTGCCTTTCTTTGCGAGTGCAGAGAAGAGTTGCTGCTTCTCTTCTTCTGTAGATGGACGAGCTGTACTGAAGTCTTTTTGACAATAACTATCTTCATTAACAATGGCTATGTTTCCGTCAAGGAAAGCATGACCATAATACTTCCCATTATCTTCTGCTTTGAAGAGATAGATAAGCTTATCTCCAATGCGAGGCATAATGGTAACTATATCTCCATCCTTGAACTCTGGCTGAGCAGGTTCAACCTTCAAAGTCTCACGATTGAGCTTGCCGCCCAAACGTTCCTCAATAGTATTGATGTAGTTCTGAGCAGTATCCTTGTCTCCGAGAGTGTAATCACTCGTTGCAATACCATCTTCACCTGCAAGATATATAGTATTTCCATTTGATAAGACTTCAAATCCGTGCTTTGCCTTAAATAAGGCATAGGTATCATCTGTGAATCCGTTAAAGAAGACTTCTTTCTTACCATCATTGCTGATAAGGACATCGCCCTTCTTCCAAGCGAATTTGTGCCAGTCACGCATTTCTCTTGATGGAAACAATAACACGCATCCATTTGGAAATGAATGAGTAGAACCATAGACAGTAAAACACCAAAACCGTTTTCTGTTATCTATATCAATGTAAATACTATCTTCAGAAACCTCGTTTAGAAAACATTCTCCATCAGATAGAATAGAATACAACTTTGTTCCTTGCTGCTTATCCTTTAGGATTTCCGCTATGTTAATCTTTTCTTCCATATTATTTTACCCTTTTGAATTGAACATTCTTTCCATATTTTCTAGTGCTTGCGCTACAGTTAGTTACACCTCATCATTGTATTTATAGACAAGCCCGACAACCAACTTGACAAGCTCATTGTTCGTCATAACTCTTGTGTCAGTATTACCAAGCCTCAGCTCATCAATAATACGTTCAGCAACCTTCTGAATGTGCCCCATCTTAGACAGAGGGAAACGCTCAATGTCGGCAGCCTTGTCAAGATGGAAGCTCTCACGAAGATAAGTGCCACGAATAACGCCACAAATTGACGGGCGTTTTGTTACTACCCATACACCTTCATCTAATTCGTGACATATACGCATACACACAGGCTCGTATCTGCCATTTACCTTACCATACAAGGTATTTGATATGTCGTTCTCAGGAATCTTGTATTCCTGATAGCGACCTTTACTGTTCTTTGTGTACAGCGTTGGAATCTTTTTCATTTTTCTTACGTTTTAAGTTAGCTATTCTAGTTTCTCTAAGATACTCCTCAGATTTCTTCAATCCGAGTTTCTTAGCTTGCTTAGTAACCTCGTAAACGCTTCTGCCTAGGATCCTGGCAATCTGCTTGTTTGAGGTGTTAGGATAAGCGACCCTCAAAGCCCTTACGTGAGTCTCGTTCCAAGGAGTACCGGTATTATCCTGCTCATTCTCCAGGAATTCGCCGTCAGCATTAAGGTTGAAGCCGTTGAGGATACAGGCATTCGCCAGGGCTTTCTCGGCACGTTTCCAGTCGAGTACCTTCTGTCCAATAATCTCGAAGCCCAGATTAAACTTGTCCGGGCATTCAGAGAAGACTTCCTTGTCAACCTTTACCGGGTAGAGAATCTCCATAGCATTGCGCATGCGAGCATGAACTCCTCGAATAGGATTCGTGAAGCGTTCTGCGATGTTGACGGCATGAATACCGTTATACTTATCCATCATCTCAGTAAAGCGTTCTACTGAGCTTACAAGCATACTGCTCATCAATTCAGACATCAGAAGCATTGTGTACATTTTATGCTCTTTGACGTGATGCTTGTGGAACTGATTATCGATGGCATAGAAGCATTTCTGCACGTCCAGTTTCAAGTCATCCTCGATGTTATCAGTCATATCCAGCCAGAGTTCGGACATACCGCATTCCTTCATATAGTGCATGAAGGCATCGATGAGTTCGTCAGAGCACTCCTTTGCTTCCGTGATTCTCTTCTTAGCCTCGAAACGGAAGATTTTCTTGTTCTCCTTGATGAGGTTGTATGTGTCTGTAATCTGGGTCTGAACGATTGAGGCAAAACCGCCGACCATAGAATAAAATAGCATATAGAAGCGATTCACCTGCTCCTCTGTGGGAACCTTTACTGGGATTCCGCACAGAACAGGTCTAGAGTAATTCGGGTTCCATCCGGTCTGCATGCTACACCTCCCTCTCTACTGCCAATGCGCAACTGATACAGAAGACCATCAGGAGCGAAAGGAAAACGTGTTCAACCATAAAACAGATGAATCCGTAACCTGCGATGAATGCTGCGATAACGAGCAGGATCATCACTATTGAATGTTTGTATTTCTTCATATTACTTTGATTTGATGTTCCCGTATGCAGCCATATAGCTATCGAGCTGCTGTGTTGCGTGAACTAGTTTTTGATTGTAGCTATCTCGTTCTGCTCTAGCCTTAGAGATAAAGATAAAGCAGACAACGAATGATATCGCTACTGTTATCACGATAAACAACCAAGGCAGCTTGTGAACTGCCTTGTTGATTGCTCTTCCCAGGTTTCTCACAATAACCCAGGAGTAGATCCAGATGAACACTACCGCTTGCTTCGTGGTTGCGTTCTCAATACGTTCTTTCTGTGTCATAATTCTAAAATTCATTTGGTTCGGTTACACCAGTTATCAGTTGATTTCCAATAGCCGGCCATCCATATTTCTTTCTTTGTCGCATCAGGGTGCTCGTTAAACCAATCCTCTGCCTGCTTACTTACGTCCGCCATCTTTGCCACGTTTTGATTCTCTTTCAAGCTTCTTGTTCAAAACTTCAAGAGGAGATTTCTTAATATCAATACCTTTCAGCCGGCAGAACTCTTCATAAGATACGGCGTTTTTCCTAGCTTCTTCGTCCGCTTCCTTCTGACGTAATACATTCTTTTGACTCTCAATCTCGGCTCTCTTCTCGTACACCTTACACATGTACCTTTCGAGAGCGATGAATAACTTCTGTGGATTTACAGTCCTGCCGACATAAATCTCACCGTACTCACCCATGGAGAATTCATAGAAGAATCGTGTAAGCTCTCCTGGAGATACATGGTAATATTCCTGCCTGATACGCTGTGCAATCGCCTTGAACTGATAAGGAGTAGTAGCATCGAATGCACCTATAACCATAAACAGGTCAATAACCATTGTTTTGATCCACCATTCGCTTGCTCCTTCCTTGAAATACTTGTCGATTTCCACAAACGAAAGTCCGCCGTTCTTTACAGAGTCATACACTGTAGGAACGCTGCTGATTCTCTTTTGAAGAGTCGGGTATTTATTCAAGAACAAAGCGTATTTCGCGCCAAATTCCCCGATTGCCTTTTTGTACTCATCCGGCAAGGATTGAGTTGATCTTGTTGAAAGTTCGTTGCTGTTGTTCATAACTGTTTATGCTATTATTTTTAGGAGCGTACAACCCGGAATAATTGTTTCCCATAGAATGCTCAACGATAACCTTTGCGTATTCGGGATTTCCGTTCGACATCTTTAAAAGCTTCTTTTTAAGAGCCGCAAGACCACGAGGTTGATACTTCTGACGTTTCTCTTTCTTGTATGCAAGCCACGTATCGAGAGCTTCTTGACAGGGGTAAATCTCCTCCGGTTGCCCTTCTTCCTCAGAGTCGGATAAATCTTTGCCTAACGAGAATGCAGCACCCATAAGAAATATTCTCTGTTTCTCTGCGTCATTAGGGAACAATTCGCGAGACTTCTGACGTATGTTAGTTGGTAACATCATAAGCTATTGTATGTAATTTTGTTGTCTTTCTATATCATGTTGAATATGAAGTAGTGCGATATATTCATCAGAATCAGGAAAATCAAATCCAGCTTCTTCTTTTGCCCACACTTTGAAATCAGAAATTGATTTGCTCATTTCGTCTTTAGTGAGGTCGGCAGAAGAACGAAGATACTTATAGCATTCTCCTGTAAATTTATCAATCCCTTCTCTGAGGAACATATCTTTGTTCACTACCAGCTTATAGAAATGCGTCTTAACTTCGTCTAGAGTGTAGCCGTATTGGAGTCCGAATGCAGATAGGAGCAAATGGAGATAGGCATTCTGATTCAAAGAACGCCCACGTTTCTCTTTCAGCTCTACCATCGCACCTTTTTTCTCCAATTCGACTACTTTTGCCCTAAACGTTTCAAGTTCAAACGCATTTTTCAGGTTGAACCACATAAGCATTGAATGCTCGTTTGATTAACTCGACTCCCCTATTAAAAGGGAAGGTCTCCCCCACCGCCTTGTTGTTGCGCCAGCTGTCCAGCCTGAATCGGATTCTGCGAATTACCTGGAGGTGTACCACCGCCAAGCATTGCATTGCCGCCTGTCTGTGGTGGAACATATCCACCTGTCTGTGGCGGAATATAACTGCCTGCCGGAGCATTGACGTTCTGTTGAGGGTTAAGAGGAGGATTCTGTGCAATCGGCATGAGCTTCTCAACTTTCCATGCGTTGACAGAATTAAAAAAGCGTCCCTGGTATTCGTGAGCAGAGATATCGAAACTAACCTTTACGACCTCTCCAATCTGGAGAGCAAAGCTATTAATTTTATCCTCTCCGAAGACCTGAAAGCAAACCATTTTCGGATATTGTTCCTCGGTGGTAATCACGAATTCCTGTGACTTCCATTCTCCTCTTGCAGATACGCCAGAGCGCATCGGTAAGATGTTTGTTACTTTTCCTTGAATTTCCATTTATTTTTTGTTTAAAGAATTTTTTAAAACCAAATCGGCCAGCTCGTCAAAATAAGCTGCATCCTTGATAGCGGAGTCCTGTTCGCCCGTAACCTTTGATGCTATTGAGCCTTTCTGCATAATCAAGCTATAAAGATAGCCGTCGATGGTATTTGCACCCATAAGAATCCACGATGTAACCGCATTCTTCTGTCCGTTACGATAGGCTCGGCATTCGCACTGCGATAAGTCCGCCATCGTCCATGGGAGCTCGACGAACACCACATTGGAAGAAGCCGTAAGCGTAAGGCCTACGCCGGCTGCCTTGATGGAGCAGATGATGATTCTTTTTTCCCTAGCCTGAAAAGAATCAATAGCCCACTGCTTCTGCTGCTGGCTATCGGAACCGGTTACGGTGCAAACCTCATCCGGGAACTCTTTCTTGATTGCACTAACGACATCACGATGCTCGGCAAATACGATTATCTGCTCTTCGGTATCATGAAGGAACTCTATAGTCGCCTTCATCTTCCCTCGCCCAGATATAGAGCGAAGGTTCATAAATCTGACAAGAGCCTTCATTCGTAGCTTTTTTCTAGCTTCATCATCGGAACAATTCTTATATTCAAGAAGGTATGCAAGCAGGTCTTTCTGGCAGGTATCGTACTCTTCCTGCGTTTCCGGGTCGAGGGCAACACTGATGGTCGTTCTGGTCAGATCCGGCAAATCCTTGAGAACGTCTTTCTTCTCTCTGCGGAAGTAACATGTTTCGTGTATCTTCCGGTTAAGCTCTTCAAGATTCTCATTCTCGCCGTACCTGTTGCAGAACTCGCCAAACCCTCCGAACTCGTCGTTCAGACGACCGAGGATAGCAAGCTGGCAGGCAAGGTCTGTTGCGTGATTGACAACGGGTGTACCTGTAAGCTCATAGATATACTCCTTACCCTGGCACAATCCCATGATGATTTTGGACTGCCTTGTAGATGGATCCTTGACTCTTGCAGACTCGTCGATAATCACAGACTTGATAATCTTCAGCTCATCACGAAACAGGAAGTTGTTCAGCCGTAACGGTTTCGGACCGAGGCTTACGACGAAGTATTTTGCAAGAGACTCGTAATTGCATATCACTACATCATACAGGTTCATCTTAGTAAGATGATATCCGTATGTCGCATTGACGGAATCGGTAAGAATGAGAGGTCGGAGGTTCGTAAACTTCTTTATCTCTCGTTCCCAATTAACCTTAAGTGCGGCAGGGCAAACAACAAGGCAGGGGGTTGCCTTTGCACGTTCAATGGCGACGATAGACTGAACCGTCTTGCCGGTTCCCATGTCATCGCCATTGATACAGCGCTTCATGGCAAGCTCCATGCGCACACCTTCTTCTTGATAATCGTATAATTTCGGTTTATCTGACATAATAATAAATTATAATAAACACCACATGCGGAAAGCCCATTCAAGAGCCTTCTCCCTACCACGCAAATACAGCTCGTCACCACGTTCAATCTTCTTATAGAATACTTTCTTCTTGGTCTTGGAGACCGCAAAGATAAAGTCCTGGTTTCCGTATCTTGGGTCTATGCTGTGCGTAAGGTCCATGTACCATGCACGGCTTCTATCCCAATCGACGAAATCGATCTGAGCCTCAAATTGCTCCTGTGATGTAGCTGCGGTGGTCTTCAAATCACCGCCGAACTCGCCGAGCCACCAGTCGAACTTGCAGCGTACCGGAAGCTCGAACTCGAAGCCCTGGTATTCCATCTTCATGTGCGGATTGATGAATGTTTTCTGACCGACCGCATTCTTCAGGACGAAATCAAGGAATCTATCCTTCGTTGCCTGTTTCTTCAGAACAGCAAGCCGGTCTAGACCCCATTTCCAATCCTTCTCCGTATATTTCTCGTCATCGACCGTCATGGCGTAATGATTGCACTTTTCCGGTTCGGTAACGAGAGCGTCAACGAGAGTTCCGAGATGGAAAGCCTTTCTCTTGTCCTCTTCCTTTACGAAGTTGAGCTGCGGATTCAGGGCAAACTTCAACGCAGTGAGGTCCGAATTGGATACCTCACCACGAGAATAATAAGGGTCAAACGGTTGTTCCGCCATATTACTTAGCCGTTACCTCATCCTCATATTTAATATAAGGAGAAACGATATACTCTTCTTCGCTGTTTGCGTGTTTCTCACACGCCTTGCGCATGAACTCCAATCTGGAAGCAAGCTTGTCTGGAGACATCTTGGAGCCTTCAATCGTCCACCACTGCTGGATGATGTCGAGCCAGGCATTCTTGCCGGTAACAACAAGACGTTTTGTTACCTTGATTTTCTGCTTGCCGGTTTCTCCAACGGAAGTCTGGGCAAAGAGCGACTGAGCCTGTGCAGTAGTGTGCTGTGCAGCATTCTCTGCATCACGCTTCTCCTGCTCAGTCGCAAGCTTTCTCTGCTGCTCTTCCTTTGCGGCTTCATCAGCCTTACGGATAGCCTCTTCCTTGGCCTTGCGTTCAGCCTCAGCAGCGGCAGCTTCCGCCTCTTTACGCTTACGCTCTTCCTCGGCAGCTTTCAGCTCCGCTTCCTTGGCCTTGCGTTCAGCCTCAGCAGCTTTCAACTCTGCCTCCTTGCGCTTACGCTCTTCCTCATCCTTGACACGCTGAATCTCCTCCTGCTTCTTGCGTTCTTCCTCGGCAGCCTTTCGGGCTTCTTCTTCCTTACGTTTGCGCTCTTCCTCAGCCTTTCGGGCTTCTTCTTCCTTACGTTTGCGCTCTTCCTCAGCCTTCTTGATTTCAAGAAGTTCAGCAATCTTAGAGTCAAACTTCATAAGGAGTTCGTCACGTGTAGTAGCGACAGTCTGCTTATAAGACGCAAGTAACGATGCGGAAATTTCCTTGTATGCGCCGTTCATAATATCCTTTGCATCATTTTCCTCAATTTCGGAAGAGTATGAAGGCTTGTTATTAACGAACAGATGTCCGAGGTCAAGAACATCAGAACACTCTGTAATACGTTTCTTAACTTCATCCTTGTTATCAAGGGTGAGAAGAGAGAACGTATTATTAAGTGAGTTGATAGCAGCAGAAGAATGCTCTGTAAGGAGATTGTTCAAGATATCAATCGTATCAGTCTTCAACTTAATCTTGGCCTCCTTGATGCGCTCCTGGCGCAGACGTTCCTGCTCAGCCTTACGCTGCTGTTCAAGCTTGTATGCCGCATACTCGTTGCGCTTCTCCTGAATCTTATAGACAACGGAGTCCGTATTCTTGACCGAGATAAGGTTCTCCATCATAGTGAAACCCTTTCGGACAATATCGAACACTTGGGTAACACCCTTACGTTTCTCCGTCATTGCTTTCTCTGTCAGTTTAGCTTTCTTGATAAACTCAGCGGCTCTCTCGTCAAGAGCATCGTTCATTCCGGAAACGCCAATATCAAACAACAGAGACTCACCTGCATTCACGCATGCCTCATAAGATTTCCTGTTGGCTTGCACCGCATTTTCCGTATCAGATTTTAGCGTTGCAATCTGTCTTGTAATATTGTTGGCTTGTTGTTGTACCAACTGCAATTCTGTATTTTCTGCCATATATAACAATTTTAAAATGGTGAATCACTGTCAACCTTTACCTTGACGCCTTTGTCTTCCGGTGCGGTATCTCCGGCGCCAAAGGCTTCCTGAGTCGGTTTCTGCTGAGTCTGCATGTCGATATCGGCCTGCAAAAGAGCGCCCAGACCAACCTTCAGTTTAGGATAGCCCTTGAACGCATGCTTGCATGTCTTCGAGATAAGGAAGCCTGTGTCGATATCTCTGAAATACGTTCTACCATCGTTTCCGACATAGTTTCCGCCGTAAAGAGCGTTGGCTTTGTGGTCTTTACCTCCGAACTTCTCCGAATACGTACGGAGACGGTCGATACCTTCGCGGTCAAGAACGAAGTAATCGTAGGCATTGTTCGGAAGAATAATCTTCACGTAACAAGCAACGATGTATGAATTTTCAGGTCGAGGATAAGTCTTTGCGTAATCAACGTACTTATGACCGTCTCGTTCACCGAAACGAAAATCGTCACAATTGTAAACTACGACAGGATTGTCACAACGAACAATCTGACCGGCTCGCTGGCGAAGAAGGATTTCTCCATATCCTGTATAGGTGATCTTGGCCGTATAATTCGTTTGTCGGGTATTCTTGTCGTAGTTGCTGTAGCCCATGAGGTAGCAGAGTGTCGTAGTTCCCTTTTCGAGAGACAAGCCGTTAATTGCCAAGTTCATGAAGGCATCGTGAATATTCAATGACGGAGCCTTTTCAAGGTAACCCTTGAATGAGCCATTGAGAAGTTCTTCGTTGAAGAATGCCTTCTGCTCTTCAAAGAATACTTCTCCACCCTCTCCGAACTTCTGATTGTACACCTCGATGAATCTGTCTCTTGCCAAATCGCAAATCTGATTATGAGGCGTTTTGTTTAACTGCTCTATATCCATTTGTATAGAATTAAAAATTAATGTACTCTGTTAATGCAACTGAAGTAAGTTTCCACGTTAATCTTTTCACCTTTAGAGTTAACTCTTTCGTAATAACGTGGAATGTTACCGAGCTTTCTTCCCTCGCCTTCCATATAGTCGAGATAGATAGCTCTAGCCGCCAGGGCTCTAGCGTGATTTGTGTCGAGGTCCATCAGACAGGCGTGAACCTCTCTCAGATGGACCACGGCAGCAGCTTCGCCCGGCGGCATAGATGCGATGATTTCTCCAATTCTACTCATTCTGATTCTCTTTGTTTTCCGGAGAGGAAGCTGACTTATATTCGAAGACATCCATGACCTTAGTCTCGTTAAGGCCAACGATATCGTAGTCGATAAGTGTCTTCCCCATCACCTCATCAACATAACGAAGAGCACGGGCAAGCGACTTTGCCTGAACGAGGTAATTGACATTACAACGCTTCTCCTTCTCACTCTTTTCATCAATCGTGATGAATTGGAGCTTTGCTGCGTACCATTTGTCATCTTCACCATTGTCAGAGAAGAAGACCTCTTTGAAATTCGCCTCCTTTGTGCTAGGGACATTCATGTCACCACTAGAATAGACAGACATTTCTTCGATGATAGAAGCTTCTGCACCTGTACAAGACAGAGCTTCAACGATGTAACACTCGGTAACGACCTTTTCAGAACCGTCTTCCTGAGTTTTCTGATACTTAATCTTGGTTTCGAACCAAGAACTTGAATGGCTTCTCATTACTCGCCCTCCTTCTTTTTTGCAACCAACTTCTTTACATAATCGATGAAGCTCTTTGCCTCTTCGCCATCAATCTTGATAGAGCCGATAACTTTTCGCTCTTCCTCTTCGTTCTCCTCAGGAATCGGAATCTCTTCCTCTTCCTCATCTTTCTTAAGGCGAACACCAAGGAGAGCGTTAGGATTGTTGTGCAACAATCTGTCGAGAATCAACAAGCAGTGAGTCTTTTCAAGTGAAGCATCCTCACGAACGACCTCATCAGTACTCTCGATGATTTTCATCATCTCGTTGTACTCTTCTGCGGACTCGCAGTTCTTTGCGAGCATCTTGACGACTTTAAAGCGGTCAACTTCAAAAGTCAATTTAATCTTACCTTTGTCCATAATTTAAAATATTTTAAAATTAAAACTAACTAATCTTCATTGTCCAACCCGAGTGCATGTGCGGCAATTCCTACGACTGCGAACATCAGCACTGTGAATATCAGGCATTTTACTAATACTATCATACTTTAAGTCTCATTAAAGTCTAATGGCAAGATGGCGGAAGAGATTCTAATCTTTACCGCCATCACTGCCAAAAGCAACAAAAATAAACTATATAACAACAATAAAACACTTATACCTTATTATATAATGGTGCAGTCAGACGGTGGATAATCAACAATCTTCCACTCGTCCTTCTTTACCTTGATAGCTTTTCGGAATATCACGACAGATTCGCCGTTGTGACGTTTTCTGTTGTGGGCAATAAGTCTTGCCACGACAGCCTTAGTCGTTATCGAGAACTCCCTGAGCTTCGAGGTATAGAGGCTCTTGACATCACATATCACAATTTTATCGCCTTCCCGGTAAACGAAGTCGGCGGTATAGTTGTGACCGTAAAGCAGAGACCTTCTCTCATACTTGACCTTAGTCTTAAGCTGCTTGGGTTTCAGCATCCATACCGGATTGATTGCCGTGATGGTCACCTGTCTGTGGATGCAGCTTATGCCAGGATCATCGAGGATGGTCTGCAAGTACAGGTACTCTTCCCTGGAATCATATTCGTTCCCGTCAGGAGCATTGTATTTCTTCGACCCTACTCGTCCCATGCTGCTCCTGCCTCCTTTCCGGGATTCTTCAGCAGCTTCTGGAACGCCTCGGCTCCAAACCTCTGCCATTTGCCACTATTGAACTGCACAAGGTATTCTCCCTTTCGTAGTTCTGGTTTTCCGTCCGTGTAGCCAGGAAGCAACTTAACAACGATATTGCCATCATGCCACTGCTCGACACGTTCGACGCATTCCTGCTTAAGGAGCTCGTTAACCGTCTCCTTTCGTACTCTTATAGTCTTTTTCACTTTCATCTACAGAAAGCCTCTCCGGTTAGCCCACCACGCAAGGCAGGAGAGGTGATGCACGTGGTGATACAATATGAATACATTACTAAATAGCCTACGTCAAGAATCGGGAGGAGGATGACTTAACAACCTCGCTCCCTTTCTCTAACCAATAAAAAATTTAAAAAACGTTTGGCAAACACATTGAGCTACATGCAGGACTCGAACCTGCGACCCCTTGGGTACAAATCAAGTGCTCTGACCAACTGAGCTAATGTAGCGAATACCTCCTACTTTCACAAGCAAGAGGAAAATCTAAGAATGTTTTCATTTTCATCTAATCATCATAATGGAATACACTCTGAACGCTTTCAGAGGAACAATGATAAAATAAATACAAAAAATTTACCTACTTGTGAAGCCCAGGAGAGATTCAAACTCCCAACCTCGCGGATACCACGGCTCTATTCAGTTGAGCTACTGGGCTTACCATTTCAACCAATTAAATTTCACGAAAAACGAAAAGAAGCTTATAGGGGTGGAGGATGGACTCGCACCATCGACATCCTGCATTTATAACAGGCGCTCTAGCTACTGAGCTACTCCACTTGGTTTAGAACGAATATAATCTATTACAACACTAAAGTTCTTTCACATATGGCGATATTATTTCTTATTCTCTTTAAAAACTTAACCGTCTTGATGCTCACTGATTGCTTATCGTGCATTTTTATGCCTTCGATGTCACGCAAAACTGGTCTTCCACAAGTGCTGCCCGATATAAAGCATTCTCTTCCTTTCCATCGAACCATGTCGAAACGCTGAAAACGAGATTTACCTATTTTATGAGAAGCAATAGAAGACCTGCGCATACCTCCTCTCTTTGGGATACAAACGTGCAAAGCTCTTGTATGACGAGAAACACAACGACACTGAAAGAAAGTTCTCGATCTCCTTGCGTGAACGTTCTTTGCAATGCAAAACGCATCGGCAGTATGAGTTTTTGCTATTCCATTCTCTATGCGCATGTGCTTTGTTATGTATCCGTAGGTCAGGTGAACGTTTTCAAACTCTGCCTTTGCACGTCCATAGACTGCCCAGCGCATAATGTTCATTACCGCAGCATCACGCAACGAAATTCCACTTTTAATTTTCAACTCAAACTCTCCACGATGATAAGCCTTGTGGCATGTTTCGCAAAGCGTTACAAGATTACCAGGAGAATCTCCACCGGTCTTTCTACTCTCCAAGTGGTGAACATTCAGAATAGGGTCTTTACTCTTGCCTTTGCAATGAACACATCTATGCCCATCCCTGGCCAAAACATACTCCCTAATATTCCAAAATCCCATCTGTTCACCCTGCTGGTACTCCTCACCCTTGATATCAGGTCTTTTGATTTTCTGAGTATCGAACTGAGCGACCTCGATTGTGGTATTCGTTATCGGCAACAAGCCATGAACCAAACGGATAACCTTCAAATGGCTATCAACCTTTTGCTCAACACTGGGTGCTAGCCAATCATCTTTCTTCCTTCTGTTATCAAAGCGAGCCTTGCGATAACGTGTCTTGCGGTATCGTCTAGTCCGTCTCAGCTCTCTGCGAGTAGAAAGTAAGCTCACTATGTCACTTCTTAACTCAACTTGCGCCGCAAACAGTTCCTTCTTTTTAGAACTTGCCGAAACGCCGATATGCTTTGAGCCAGCATCGATACCAAGGCTCACATCCTGCGTATAGGTGAAACTTTCATAATCCAACTGAACGACAAACGGAACACGGCTGACTACATGAGCCATACCATGACGAAGAAGATAACCTATCTTACCGCAGCGTTCAGTTGGCATTAACACCTTTCCTGCCTTACTTCTTACATAAATCATAAACTCAATTTAAATTAATAAATAAATCTCCCACCGAAGTGGGGTTGTGCGCCCATCGCCAATGTTATAGGATGGTTTCTTGCCGACAACACCGCAAGTTTCCTCGCTTTTAATCATCGACCGCAGAGGTCAGAACTTGGACGGACATCCTGACGTGCCTATGCATTCATCCCTAACGTAGCTCCCAATTCCATTCGGGGCTGTGGCTAATCCGCTCCGGACGATTGAATGGATAATCGCTGTAGTTTTTCAACTTCCGAAACTTGAATCTAGTTGTCGCTGTGCTACCATTTACACCAGTCGCTTCTTTTATCTGAATTAGCAAGAACCTCAAGTCTGTGTATTCTACACCTTATATATAATATAAGAGGCTTGCCAACGCCAACCATTCTCGATGGTGGACTTGCATGGCCATAGGGTTCTTTGACTCTCCGGTGCCGGGGTTATAGGTCCAGGCACCTTCGGCCAGAGATTTACATCTTCTTCTCATTGATCCTCCGCTTACCACGACAATTCTTCGTTCCGTGGCAGTTCGGCGGATGGGAAATTTATGAAAGAGTAAATCATGTCTAACTGGTCTTCCGTGCTACGTGCGTTCCTTCTGGGCATCTTCGCTATAGGTTCCCGACCTGAGATAATTAAATCCGCTCTACCCGTACTATCTTACACGTACACTAACGCTATAATGCGCTATATGTCCAATATGTCAAAGAACTACTTCTCCAATCCTTTCCGAACCTCCCCCGATGCAAGATTGTGGCTGCACGAACTACCTACTTTATAAGGTATAAGGACTTACCTTTGCGCCGTCAGAGAGGAATTCAACTACTAAACGGAACTAAAAAGAGTGTGACTGAGGTGAGGATCGAACTCACGCCCCGGTGATTAGGAATCAACCTGCTCTATCCACTGAGCTACTCAGTCTGATTGGGGCGAAAAAAGCTAAACGAATAGACATCGCCCCAAAATAATCTACCGCTGTAGATTAAACCCTAATAACTAACAACTAATAACCATACTCTCACGAGCAAATGAAACAAATCTATAACTTTAACCATACCAATATTTCAGCATACTTTATGCTCTTCAATGAGCTCATCTATATCGGACTTTTTGAAGAATGCGGTGTTACCTATCATATAATGATGGATCTGACCGCTCTTTCTTAAGTCGTGTATATAGCCTGTACTCATGCCGATATACTCGGCAAACTCTTTTGTTGAGAGCCATATCTTTTCGACAGGCTCTACTGATACTTTCTTACGAGGCATAGGCTTAATCTGTATATTCGTCACGCAACAAACTGGCGGCTTTTGCCAACTTCTCTATCAGAGAAAGTGTTTCTTTGCGACTAAGCAATACCGATACTCCGTCAAGTTCCTCTTCTTCATCACTATCATAGATAGTAACACAAACTAAATCTTCTGTAACCTTCGTAGGATTTTTATTTTCATCAGCAGAAAAGGAAGTTGTAGTCTGAACTTGATATTCTACTTCGTCAAAACGAGAAGTATCCCTTTCAAGGTATTTCTCGCAATGGTTTTCCTTGATGAATTTATCATTAATTTCTTCTTGTGTCATAACCTTACTTTTTAAACTCTAATAAATTTTCACCTCTTCGTTCATAAAGCAATCTAAACGCCTCTTTTCCTTCCGGTGTTATCAGCGTCTGGTTGCCTGCCCATTTGCTATATTTTCCTTTCGTGTCGTTTATATGAAAATATGTATGAGCATACTTGGCGTAAGGAACGAGCTTGTTCTTCTGGTCTCGATAAATAAACTTATCTCTTATCAACCAATCTATAAAGGTCTTCCGCTTTATGTTTAGCTGATGCGCCACCTTCGTAAAGTTCGTAAGAAGATTTCTTGCCACCAAATCGTCGAAATATTCTCCCTTCGGAGCGAGATGCTGATTTTCTTCTTTCAGCTCTTTGTTTTGAGCCTCCAAAGCGAGACCCTTCTCGTACTGATCCGCCCAGGCTCTCGCCGCTTCAGCAGGATTCGAGAAGTTTGGCATAACAATCTCGTTCTTTCGGGTCTGATTTTCCAGCTCTTCCCAACGCAGTACCAGCTTTGCTCTTGCTTCATCATTGAACTTGGTAGCAATGTAAAGGCATTCTGTCTTGCCGAGAGAATAGCATGGTCTCATTTCGCCTTTAGCATCCTTATATTCAACCAGCGCAAACTTGCGCCCGTTAACTTTAACCCATGCTTCTTCCATTTCTCTGATAGAGCGCATCACATCCTTGTGGTTTCTACCTGTAACCTCAGCTATCTCTAGTGAGGTCATTGCTTCTTTTCTAGCTATTTCCTCCATAATCTAACTTTTAAAGTTTACTTCTCGACCGGAACAGCCTCGATAACCAATGTCTTGTTATCGAAGTTAGCCTTCGTTTTGTACCTAGCCACACCTTCAGGTGGTTCGGTCTTACCTATCAGCCAAGCGTACTGTCGAGCCGACATGATAGCTTTTGCTGTCTCAAACACAAAAACCTCGATTTTTCCAGGCTTTATGCTCAAAATGTCTGACTTTGTCAACTTTTTCATCTTGCTTTATTTAATATTAACTAAAATAATTTGGAGGGGACGCAGGAAAGTTGTATATTTGCATTGCTAATGTAAGATACGGCACTTTCGGTCCCACGCCTCCGTCTTTATCCGGTCCCTCATCATG
>OQVP01000393.1_pt1 | contig 16951 bp, 14 predicted proteins | sample 1691541 | NCBI WGS metagenome assembly OQVP01 (sample SAMN03418258, study PRJEB22391) | human gut metagenome | biome: human-gut; feature: organic feature; material: feces | host: Homo sapiens | place: Tanzania | collected 2013-01 | reverse complement strand
ACAATCGACGGACAGGAATACAAGGTCCAGATTGAGGATGTAGAAGGCAACATCGCACAGTTTTTGTACTGTGTCGCCTTAAAGAGTTTGCGGAACATATCTGTTGCAACCCGCAAAATCCACTGCAATCAATCGATTTCATGTGGTCTTTTGTCAGTTTTAGTATAACAAAAAAGATGGACAGTATCTGTCCATCTCAAATAATGTGTATAAAAATTCTGGCGGCGTCGAACTTTCCTTCGGTCACAGCAGGGTAATGTAATCTCCCTGGCTGCGGATCCACATATCAATACCATCTCCAAAGACTTCAGCGTTCAAAATAAACCCATCCTCTGTTTTCTGCTCGATGAAAGCGGTGGGCAACCGATCCAGAACAGCTTCTACATTGGGACCGGTATAGCAGAAACGAATTTTACGAAGTTTGCCTCCGTACATGAATTGGATCCGTTTGCGGAATTCTCCCTCCTCAAAGCGATCCTTGTAGGGAACCCGGAAGGTGGCGTCCAGTACCGTAAAGCTCTGGATCCGATCGATGCGGTAGATAGTAGGGAACGGGTCGTTTGGTTCCCGGAAGGTTTCCTGCCGGTTGATGTTGTCGATGAATGCGGTCAGGTAGAAGTAATACTCCGAAACCATAATGCCAACCGGCTTGAGGATCCGATCTACCACTGTGCCATTTTGTTTTTCATACTGAATCTGCAGCATGTGCTGGGATTTGATGGCGGTACCGATCTTCCATAAATTCTTTACGATTTCCCGCTGGTGGTGCGGTTCAATGTAGTGAAACAGTTCATTGCGGATTAAATCACAGACGCATTCCTTGTTTTCTTTCGGAACACAGGCGGCGAGGATTTTCTTGATGATGGGCTCCAGCTCCGATTTGCAGAGGGATCGGCTGTCCAGCAGGATTTTGCAAACTGCAAGAATCTCATCGTTGGACAGGGTGGCTTGGTCAGTGTTGCGCAGGTAATAGCCATTACATTTCCGGTCATAGACCAGTTCTTGATTGGCCTCACCTTCCGCAACCTGCTCCTCAAAGAACGCCCGCAGGTCAGCGATATCCCGCTGAATGGATTTTTCATCTACACCGAACCGCCTGGCTTCCTCCGCTTTGTTGAGGTATTCACCTCGCAGAAGCTTGGTGTATAACAGGAGCAATCTTCCTGATTTGTAGTTTGCATACATACCTTGGTGTTCCATAGCTTGTTCCTTTCAGTCTGACAAGTGAAATTGTGAATATTCTATAAACATTTTCGACATCATGACCTATTTTAGCACAAAAATTCGTTTATATCAATAGGAAAACAGAAAAAAAGATGGCTTTCCACAGAACATGGACAACCGTTGTCTATGGCGATGGGTATAATGGGGATACAACTCAAAATGGTGAAATAAAAGGGGGGTGAGGACAATGTATGGTGATAATTTTGCAAGTGAAATCAAGCCAGATTTCTATTGTTCCCGATCAGAATCAGTATTTGGCTCATTGTATAAAGAATATGAGCGTGTTGTTTTTCGTAGCCTTATATCTTCGTTTGGATTAGATTTGTTCATACGAGATCAGTACGGCGGCGATGTTGATACCATTCATAATGTGAGACAAATTGGTAATGGAAGTCCAATGACCTATAAGAATGGTGCAAATGCTGCTGCATACGATAATCGTGGTGAGTATTCACACAAAGATGTGGAGGGAACTGGTTCTAATTTTCAGAAGCAAAAGCACGAAGCCAGGAAACGGTATGCTGAGGATAATAATAACACCGTACAAGATGCATACGAAGATAAGCCACTTGGTTTTCTTGGTAAGAGTAAAGGTCATCCTACGGATAGAAGTGCTGAATTAGACCATGTAATCGCTGCAAAGAGTATTCATGATGATCGCGGTAGAGTATTATCAGGATTATCAACTGCCGAACTTGCGGACGACAAGGACAATCTACAGTGGACAAATGAACATCTGAACAAGTCTATGGGAGCAGATGAGATTCCCGATTATATTGCTGCACATCCCGAACTACCCGAAGATGTAAAAAAAAGAATGATGGATGCTTATAATCGTGCTAAAGCATCCTATGAAGACAAGATAAACAGGGCATATTATTTTGATTTCAGCAATCCGCATTGTAGGCAGTTCTATAAAGATACCTTTACTGCTGCGGGAAAACGTGGCGTTCAAATGGGACTAAGACAGGCATTAGGTTTCCTGTTAACCGAATTATGGTTCTCCGTTAAAGGGCAGATTGAAATAAGTGATGGAACATTCACTGGTGTATTATCTGCAATAAAAATTGGCGTTTCTAAATGGTTCGAGAATGCTCGGAATAACTATAAGGAAATCTTCTCTAAATTTGGTGAAGGAGTGATTAGTGGTTTCATTTCTTCTCTGACTACAACTCTTATAAACACATTCTTAACGACATCACAAAATGCAGGTAGAATCATTCGACAGGCATGGGCATCAATAGTCGAATCAATCAACGTTTTATTGTTTAATACCAAGGAAAAATATCTGTGTGATCGAATGACTGCGGCAGCAAAAGTTCTTGCATCCGGTGCGAGTGTTATTATCGGAACAAGTGTACAGGAAGCCGTACATCTGAAACTCACCGAGGTTGCGCTTCCATCTGAAATCAAGACAATCTCATCTACATTCTGTGGAACAGTGGCAACCGGACTCCTTACAGTATCGCTCTTGTTTTACATTGACAATGATCCGTTCAGGAAATTTCTTGATTGTATTTATGGTGCAACAACTGATGAATTACGCCGACAAGGGGCATTGTTTCAGGATTACTGCGCTAAACTGCAACAAATGGATACACGTGAATTCCAGTATGCAACTGAATATGCATATTCCCTTTCTGTACATTTACAGAAGGCAGGTAGTGATGTAGAAGTCCATAGCATTCTGCAGAAAGCACAAGCTGATTTTGGATTAGATTCGCCGTGGGGGTCTGGTTCATTGAAAGATAAAATGACAGAGCCATCATGGGTTTTGAAATTTTGATAAGGAGATGTTGTCATGTTAGTTTTACCAACAATCATTATTGCTTTGAGCAGTATTAGTGGTGCAGGCGGTATTGCTCTCTCGGCAAAAAGTTTAGTGGATTCAATGAATGCATCCGCAACAAACAGGTTCACTCAAGAACAAAATGAGAGGAATATTCTTAGATTTCAAGCTGCTTCAGACAAGCTTAATTCTGCATTGGAAGAACTGGGGAAACAGCGCATGGTCATCACAAAGAACTTCTCCGTATTTATCGATGCTTTTGAGCGCATTCATAACAGACCTGAATTCACACGAGAGGAAAGTGTTGATTTTCCTGAGTTTGACTTCAATGAGATTAAAAATGTTTCTATTGTTGCCGCAGATTTTCTTGGTGCCACTGTTGGAGCAATCGGCGGATCTGCGTTGGCGGCGGCAGCTACCAGTGGAACAACTGCTGCAGTGATGGCTTTAGGAACAGCATCAACAGGTACTAAAATTGCAGAACTATCTGGTGCTGCTGCTACAAAAGCTGCTTTAGCCGCACTTGGCGGAGGTTCCATTGCTGCTGGCGGTGGTGGAATTGCACTTGGAACTCTTGTACTTAATGTCGCATCACTTGGAGTTGGGGCTCTCGTTGAGGGTATTGCGATGGCATACGCAGGTTCCGTTGCAAAAAAACACGCTGACAAAGCAAAGGATGAAATGCAAAAGAACGAGTTGATTATCAACGATGCTATATCAATGCAAATACAAATCTGTAGTTCTGCAATGAATATGAAACAAGTATCGGTTGATTTATGCAATAATGTATATAAACCATTAGTTTTACGAATGAAAGCACTTGTTGATTCTAAGTGCGATTGGAACTCCTTTTCTGATGAAGAAAAATTGCTGGTTGAAAACGCCATTTTGATTGTACAGATTCTCCATTATTTGAATAATACTCCTCTGTACAAGGTCACTAAGCATAACAGTGATGGCGAAGTAGAGGAAGTCGTTTCAAATTCCGACGAAGTGATGTCGGCGTTAAATAAAGCTCAAAGTGAATCAAGGAAAATGGAGGTATAGTGATGAAAATGAACTACAAAAAGGCTATTAAGGACAAACGGTTAGAAGCTGGTAAACTCATGACAGAAAAGCAAATCGCTCAATGTAATGCGGCAATCCATACTGCGTCGGTTGCGGCCGGTGCTGCTGGTGGTTTTCCCATTCCCATTGCTGATGCAATACCAATTAGCGCAGCACAAGTAACTATGGTTGTTTCTCTTGGTAAAATCTTCGATCAAGGAATCTCATCCGCAGCCGCAAAAGGTGCCATTGCGGCAGCGGCTGCGACATTTGTAGGAAGAAGCCTCATTAAATTTATCCCGTTTGTTGGTTGGTTTGTATCTGCCGCAGTTGCTGCAGGTGTAACTGAAGTTATTGGTTGGACTATCGCTGTTGACTTGGCAAAAAAATACAGAATAGATTATCAATGCAAAAAGAATGCGGCGGATGCTGCCGAAGCTATTGTAGAGGCAGAGGTGTATAAGCAGCGAATGAATGATCTCCATGATGAAGCTGAGGATTTGTGCAAAAGTGATGAGCCAATCTACATCACCAAGAACGGCGAAGACGATATTGCTGACTTAAGCATTGAAGCTTCAGGATGCAATGAACCGTTTGAAGGCAAATATTGATGATTTCAGGAAGGAGATGGATAAATATAAGAATACAGGACTCTGAGAAGTATAAAATCGATATACGACCGGAAGCATGGGCAGAAATCAGTCGTATCGCTGATAGACACTTATCTCTTGTCGGTCCTGCTTCCGCTAAAAAGATAACCGACCAATTACTTGATGACATCAATCTGCTCGCCACTTCGCCTTATATGGGTATGGAGTGTCCGGAATACCTTTTAATACCGGATCATTATCGCAGACTTGTAAGTGGGGTCTATCTTTGCTTTTATCGTGTTATCGGAAATACAGTTTATATCTACCATGTTGTTGATGGCAGAACGAACTATATCCGCTTGTTTAAAAATGGACTATAACAACTATACACTATCTGCCTGAGAGGGACTTCGATGTCCCTTTCAGGCTTTTGTGTTTCCGTTTCCTCGACTCAAAGCTGCCCCCTTTCCGATAAAATAGACACAAAAAACATACAAAGGTCGAATGAATCGCCGGATTGCTCCGGCATGCGCATGCGGCATTTTACCGTTTCAACTGTCGGGTATACTCCATCGGCGATAACCAGCCATTGGAAGAATAAGGGCGCACCGGGTTGTAAAATCCCCGTTCCCTTTCTACAATCTTGTCCTAGACAATAATACGAAAGAAACATAATGAACCTAAACAATAAGCTCCCCAGTTTGGGGAGCTTATTGTTTAGAACTATATTTATGTTGATTCGCCATGCCCGGCATCCAGCACGATCACAGGCACATTCTTTGCTGTGCTGAAGGTATATACTGCCGCGTCCTCCTGCTTTCGGACAGCAAGCCGAAATGCTCCGGCACCGATACCCGCCACCAGAGCCAGCGCCAGAATGCGCTTTGCGTTGCGCCATTTCAATTGATTCATTTGTCACACACCCTTTCGGTTTTTCCCCATCCGGAGCTATTCAAGGCTATGAAGCTCCCACAGGAAATATGACAAACTATCATGAGTGCTGCCCTCATTATACCACAAAGGCGCATACCCGTCAAATCCGGCAGATTGCGGCACCTGGCATGGATCCCACAAAAAAGGAACAGGCATTGCGCCTGTTCCTTGTAAATCAATAAAATTCCTGGCTGGACTGTTTCTTTGCCTTGATCTTCAGTACCAGCAGAGCAATCAATCCCACTGCTCCCACAGCAGCCAGACCGATGCCGGTGTAAACGGAACGCTGGAAGCCGTCGAACTTGGTGCGTGAGATCATATACACCTCAGTGTTCTTCTCAAAGTCCTCATCGCTGAAATCCGCCTGTTCCTTGAACCAATCCTTAAAGTACCCCGCAACCTTGTCGTCCATCTTCTTGACCTCGCCCTGGATCATCAGGCTGGAGGTGGGTGCCGGTGCGCTGCCATCCTCTGAATTCAGATAGTCCCAGGTTTCGTTGCAGATCTTATCCAGCGTATCATACTCTTCCTTATTGCTGGTTTCGTAAACTGCATAGCTGTTGGGCAGACTGATGATGTAGTACAGCTTCGTGGAATCGTCCGAAGTGCGGATACCGAACTTGGTCTCATACTCCTCCGCCACTGTATCCAGTACATAATCCACCTTGCCGGTAACCAGATCCCCGGTCTGCATCTGCCGATAGCCCAGATTCGCAAGGTCGGTGACCTCATTGTTCTTGTACTTCTGCATTTTTCCGAAATCCGTTACCAGGATAATGCCGATGAAGAACATCATCACAAAAACCACCAGTAATACTTTTTTGACTTTTTCCATAACTCACTTCTCCTCCGTTATTTCCTGTTTGCATCATCCAGCCGCATGGTCAGACCGATCCGTTTCCGCTTCACGTCCACATCCAGCACCCGTACCTTGACGACCTGCCCTACCTTTACTGCATCCAGAGGATGCTTGATATATCGGTTGCAGATCTGGGAAATATGCACCAACCCGTCCTCATGAACGCCGATATCCACAAAAGCGCCGAAATCAATCACGTTCCGGACTGTCCCCACCAGTTCCATGCCTGGTTTTAAGTCCTTCAGTTCCATGATGTCCCCACTGCGCATCAAGGGCGGCGGCAGCTCGTCACGCACATCTCTGCCGGGCTTCTGTAATTCCCGGACAATGTCCTGCAGGGTGGGTACGCCTACCCCAAGCTGTCTGCTGATTGCATCCATCCCCTGCTTGTTCAGTCGATCCCACAGAGATTGAAGCTCCTCCTTGCCGATGCTTGCCAGAGAAAAGCCGCATGCATCCAGCAATCCCCTGGCAGCCTCGTAGCTTTCCGGATGCACCGCCGTATTGTCCAGAGGATTCTTTCCCTCCCGGACACGGATAAAACCGGCGCACTGCTCATATGCCTTTTTCCCTAGCTTCGGCACCTTCAGCAGTTGCTTTCGGTCGGTAAATGCGCCGTTTTCCTCCCGGTATGCAACAATATTTTTCGCCACTGAGGCATTGATGCCTGCCACATAGGAAAAGAGGGAGTGAGAGGCGGTGTTGATGTCCACGCCCACACTGTTTACACAGTCCTCCACCACGCCGGTCAGGGCTTCATCCATCCTTGCCTTGGGCATGTCGTGCTGATACTGCCCCACGCCAATGGCCTTCGGATCGATCTTTACCAGCTCTGCCAGAGGATCCTGCAAGCGCCGGGCAATGGACACTGCACTACGCAGGGACACATCGTATTCCGGGAACTCCTCTGCCGCCAGCTTGGATGCGGAGTATACGGAAGCCCCCGCCTCACTGACCACCATATAGCTGACCTTTCTGTCCAGCTCCTTGAGGATCTGCGCTACAATATGCTCGCTTTCCCGGGATGCGGTGCCGTTGCCAATGGCAATGGTAGTCACCTTCCATTTTTCAATGATCCCCTTGAGCTTTTGCTGATCCGCCGCTACCTGTGCAGCGGAATTTGCCGTAATATGTACCACGTCCGTATGCAGCACCTTGCCGGTATGATCCACCACTGCCACCTTACAGCCGGTGCGAAAGCCCGGATCCAGTCCCAGCGTGACCGTATTTTTCACCGGCGGCTGCATCAGCAGCTGACGCAGGTTGGATGCAAACACCTTAATAGCTTGCTCGGCTGCATTTGCCGTCAGATCATTGCGGATCTCCCGCTCTACCGAGGGAAACAGCAGCCGCTTGCAGCTGTCCTCCGCCGCCTGGCGCACATAGGCACCGCTGGGAGAATCCCCTTTCAGATAATGCCGCACCACAAAGCTCTCCCCAACATGCTCCGGCAGAGAGATTGCCACCTTCAGAAATCCTTCCTTTTCGCCCCGATCCAGCGCAAGCACCCGGTGGTGTGCAATTTTTCCAAACGGCTCTGTGTAATCGTAATATGTGCGATACACGCTTTCCGCCTCCGGATCCGCAGCGACAGCGGATATGGTGCCGCTTTTGGCGATCAGACTCCGCAGATCCTTCCGCAACTGGGCATCATCGGAAATATCCTCTGCCAGAATGTCCATTGCTCCCTGCAAGGCAGCCTGTATATCGGGCACCTCCTGCTCCGGATTTACAAAGGCAACTGCCTCCCGTTCCGGATCCACACCTGGCTTTTGGGCAAGCAGCAACCGTGCCAACGGCTCCAAACCATGTGCACGGGCAACGCTTGCACGGGTCTTGCGCTTGGGGCGATAAGGTCGGTACAGATCTTCCACCTCTACCAGGGTTTTGGCAGCGTCAATGGCCTTGGCAAGCTCCTCCGTCATCTTGTCCTGTTCCGTGATGGAGGCTCGGATCTCCTCCTTGCGCTTTTCCAGATTCCGCAAATAATTCAGTCGCTCGAAGATCTCCCGGAGAACCTGATCGTCCAGAGAACCGGTGCGCTCCTTCCGGTATCGGGCAATAAAGGGAATGGTTGCCCCTTCATCGATCAATGCCACCGTCTGGTCGATCTGCTCCTGGCGTAGATGAAATTCCTGTGCAAGCACTTGATTGATGTTCATGCATGACTCCTTTTGACCGTTATAGTTCTATTATAGCACTGCATTTTTTGTTTTGCAAGGGATTTAAACAAAAAGTATGAAGTATTCTCCATCCTTTTCCGGAACTATTTACTTACAGCTTTGCCAATGCCTTAAAGCTATTCCGCATTGCCGGATACAAACTGCGGTACATCTGATAGCACCGATCGTACACCGGAATCTGCTCCGGGATGGGCTCCTGCACCTGCTTGGTGCGGATCACTGCCTCGCATGCTTCCGGCACAGAGTCATACATACCGGCACCCACCATTGCCAGAATGGCAACGCCCAGTGCCGGGCCCTCCTTGGAGGTCACCGTCTTTACAGAACAGCCGTACAGATCCGCAAGCATCTGCCGCCACAAAGCGGAAGTACCGCCGCCGCCGCATGCCATCATATCACTGACGGATACGCCCATCTCCCGGCACACCTCTACGCAGTCACGCAGGGAGTACGCAACGCCTTCCATCACCGCACGGAGCATATCCCGCTTGGTGTGCATAGCGGACAGACCGAAAAAGACTCCTCTTGCATCCGGATCCAGGTGAGGTGTGCGCTCCCCCATCAGATATGGCAGATAAAACAGCCGGTTTGCTCCAACGGGAACCTGTGCAGCCTGCTGATCCATCAGATAGTATTCGTCCACACCCATATACTTGGCGGTTTCCTTTTCTGCGCCGCAGAAATTATCCCGGAACCACTTCAAGGAAAGTCCTGCCCCCTGGGTCACGCCCATAACATGCCAGCAGCCAGGCACAGCACAGCAGAAGGTATGCACTCTCCCCTTGGCGTCAATGGTAATATCCGAAGTATGTGCAAACACCACGCCGCTGGTGCCGATGGTCGTAAACGCCTTTCCATCCGTCACCACGCCGGTGCCCACTGCCGCCGCCGCATTGTCCCCAGCGCCACCTACTACAATGGTCCCTGCTGCAAGACCGGTAAGTTCCGCTGCCTTGGGGGTCACTCTACCGGTGATCTCGGGGCTTTCATACACCTTACCCAGCATGGATTTATCGATCTCCAGCTTTTCCAGTACCTCATCCGACCACTGACGCTTGGGGATGTCCAGCAGCTGCATGCCGGATGCGTCAGAAACCTCCGTTGCGATCTCTCCGGTCAGCATAAAACGGATGTAGTCCTTTGGCAGCAGGATGTACCTGCACTTTGCGTAATGCTCCGGTTCATGATTCCGCACCCAGAGGATCTTGGATGCGGTAAACCCGGTCAGCGCCGGATTCGCCGTGATCTCAATCAGCCGCTGTGCGCCTACACGCTCTGTGATCTCTGCACACTCCGCTGCGGTACGCTGATCGCACCAGATAATGGAGCGGCGGATCACCTGATACTGGTCATCCAGCATCACCAGCCCATGCATCTGCCCGGACAGACCAATGCCTTTAACTTCTTCCTTGGGCACACCACTGGTTTTCATCACCTTTGCAATAGTGTGGATGGTGGCTTGATACCAATCTGCCGGATCCTGCTCTGCGTAGCCGTTCTGGGGCTGATACAGAGGATACTCCTCGCTTGCGGATGCGATCACCGCTCCATTCTGATCAAACAACACCGTTTTAGTGCCGCTGGTGCCAATATCTACGCCCAGTACATATGCCATCTGTACACTTCCTTTCCAGTACAAGAATGGCTATCCCCCGGATAGCCATTCTGCGTTCATTAAAGATTGAACATAATATTGTTCAGGATGCTTTCCAGCATTTCCTGACGACCGCTCTTGAGGGATGCGGTCACATCGCCCTTGCTCAGTGCGTAAGCCTCCAAATCTGCCATGGTTGCCTTGCCGGAAATGATATCCGCACCGATGCCGGTGTTCCAGCTTGCATACCGATCAGCCACGAACTGGTCGATCCGTCCGTCATCGATCATCTTCTGCGCAATCTTCAGACCCAGTGCAAAGGTGTCCATACCGGCAATGTAGCTGTGGAAGATATCCTCCATCTCAAAGGATCCACGCCGTGCCTTGGAGTCGAAGTTCAGACCGCCATTGGTAAAACCGCCAGCCTTGAGTACCTCGTACATACACAGTGCTGCGTCATAGGTATTAGTGGGGAACTGATCCGTATCCCAGCCCAGCAGGGTGTCACCCTGGTTAGCATCGATGGAGCCAAAGAAGCCGTTCTCCCGTGCTACCCGCAGCTCGTGCTGGAAGGTGTGCTGTGCAAGGGTTGCGTGGTTGGCTTCGATGTTCATCTTAAAGTCCTTGTCCAGATTATACTTGCGCAGGAAGCCGATCACGGTTGCGGTATCAAAATCATACTGATGCTTGGTAGGCTCCTTGGGCTTGGGCTCGATGTAGAAGTCGCCGGTAAAGCCGATGCTTCTTGCGTAATCCACTGCCATATGCAGCAGCCGTGCCATATTATCCTGTTCCAGACCCATATTGGTGTTCAGCAACGTTTCGTAGCCCTCTCTGCCGCCCCAGAATACATAGCCCTTGCCACCCAGCTTTACGGTGATCTCAATTGCCTTCTTGATCTGTGCAGCTGCAAACGCAAACACATCCGCATTGGGCGCAGTGCCGGCACCATGCATATATCGGGGATTGCCGAAGCAATTTGCCGTACCCCACAGAACCTTCTTGTCCGGGTTCAGCTGCATCATCTGTGCAATATACTCTGTGATCTCATCCAGCCGCTGGTTGGTTTCCTTCAGATTATCAGCCTCCGGCGCCAGATCCCGGTCGTGGAAGCAGAAATAATCGATGGACAGCTTGTCCATCAGCTCAAACGCAGCGTTTACCTTTCTCTTAGCAATGTCCATGGGATCGGTTCCGCCGAACTTCTTGTTGGTGGTACCCACACCAAACATGTCCGTACCGTCTCCCCCCATAGTATGCCACCAGGACAGCGCAAACTTCAGCTGCTCCCGCATGGTCTTGCCGCCTACAACCTCATCCGGGTTGTAGTACTTGAACGCCATGGGATTGTTGGATGCCTTTCCCTCAAAGGGGATCTTTGAAATGCCTGTAAAAAATTCGCTCATCATCATAAACCTCCTGCTTTTTCTCTGTTTATATTGCCCGGAGCAACGCTCCGAAACGTCTCAAGGCAATACCGCACAAAGCCCACCCAACGATGCAGCGCATCCATATGCGCAAGCTCTGCGCGGTATGGCCTTAATCGATCACAATTTCCCGCTTGGACATATCATAGTAGGAGTCCAGCACAGCGATATAATACCGGAACTGAGGGTTTCCGTTCACATACAGCACATCGCCGCTCTCCGCTACCCCCAGTGCAGCAAGCTGCTGATCCGTCAGATCGGACAGCTTTACATCCTCCGTTACCGTCCAGCCAATGGCATGCAGCTTGGATAGATCCAGCGTAATGGTATCATCCGTGTACAGGCGCATGCCCTCCGGCACTTCTGCGGTTCCGTCACTTTTCGGCAAAACAATACCAAGGGTTTTTAACTGCTTCTGGTTCAGATCCTTCACCCGGATCTCCATCGTAAAACCCTGATCCCGCCCCAGTGTGTGCATCTGGCTTTCGGACAAGCTCAGTACAGCATCCGGGTTGATCTCCAGGATCTTGGCGGTAATATCCGTGCGCTTTTCGGTTGTCCATTCCAGCTCAGGCTCGGACAGGGGGCGATTCACATACACCGTCCGGTCAAAGCCCTTTGCCCGGCAATACATATAAGAAAAAGATGTGTCATAGGTATTGGGCGCAACGATCACAGAGGTGCCGCCGCCGCACTTGTCCATACTGTAGGTGACCTCATACCGGTACGCACCGGACGGGGAAATCTGACTGGGGCCCGGTGACTTCTGGACAGAACTGACCAGCACAGTGGTGTAGAAAAAGTATGCCAATGCACCCAGCATGTACAGCATCAAAATCACTGCGCCGGAAATAGTCTTGGCAGCTTCGCCAGAGCCGCTGGTAAAGAACGCCACAACAGAAACCAGCACAATGGGGATCAGCATTTCCCATTCCCCGAAATTCAGCAGCACAATGGGCAGCAAAAGGGGCATGGTCACAATGCTCACGATCATGGTAATCAGCTGGCGCCGGGTATAGAACATCATCACACCCATAGCCAGGCAGCCAATGGACAGCACAAAGCCGAACTTGACCTTTTCGTATACTTCAATGTCATAAAAAACAGACCAGTACGCCAAAAATCCCAGAAAAATCCCATACGGAATCGACAGCAGGGACAGGCCTCGCTTGGTCCAGGGACTGTCAAAAAAACGGTTCATATCCAAAGCGTTTCCCTTCCAAATGATGCACCCGCACACGCAGCTATATCCTGGCAGAGCGCATGCAGAACGACAGTGCGTTATTGCCATTATTATAGCATGATTTTCGGCGCATTACAAGCCGAATTGAAAAATATTTCACTGCGCAGCCAAAAGTTTTATATTTCCGTCCGTAGCAAAATTGGATACATTATACAAAACCAGTACCTGGCTGAACTGATCCGGATCCACATAAGCATGGTAATCTCCCCGCACATACCGCATATCCAGCAGCACGATTTCGCTGTAATGCTCCGTCAGGAATGGCAGCATACTGTTGGCGTAGGAATCCTTGATCAACAGTAGCTTCTTGTCGTTTTTCACATTGGTGCGGACAGTCACCATAGCTGCGTTTCTGCCCAGAAAGACGCTGTACTTCTCGCTGGTATTCAGAAAATCACAGAAGTAGATGGACTGATACTCCGTTTCGTTCAAGCCGTCGTTGATGGTAACGCTGGTGACCGGATCTGTGCCATTGTAATGATACAGATCAATCATATCCGGCTTGATGCCCCGGTACAGGCTCTTGGAATACAGGGTGCCCCGGAAGTCGTCTGCCGCATGCTCAATGTTGTACATTTCATAGGAGACCGGGGAAAAGCCCAGCTTCTTGATGGCGGTCTGATACGCCAGGAACGCCCCATAGGAGGTCCAGTGGTGATCCGTCCGGTAGTAGATATACTCGTTGCGCATTGCATACAGGGAATTGTACACATTGATCATGGTCACATCCCCACGCAGGTCATCTGCCACCCGGGAGATCAGTTGCTGTTGATCCAGATTGGGGGCATATGCAGGCAGGGTGTCGGAATATACCTCTGCCGCCGTGGGCGCCAGCAGCATGGCCACAGGGGTCTCCGTATTCTGCGCAAAGGCACGCACCCCGTCTATGGACTGCTTCAGCCGCACCTCATCCACATCATCCTCCGTCAGCTTTCCAATCAGCCGTTCATCGGTGATATACACCCCGCCGATCTCCTTTTTGCCGGCGGCAAGCTCCGCTGCGGATTTCACCGCAACCCACTGATCCCGCAGGACAAAGTGATCCGCCGCATAGGTTTCCACCCCGTCCATATAGGATTTGTCCTTGATGCCGGCAGCAGTCAGCTGTGGCACCTCCGCCAAAGTCCGGTTCTCGGTTTCGGATACAGATTTTTTCGGCAGCAGCAGGGAGCTGAACATCAGTCCGAACAGTACCGCCAGAAAGATCACTGCGGATATCATTTGCTGTACTTTTTTCATAGCGATACTCCTTTCTAGAATCGGAAATATAAGAACGGGTTATAAGTTTCGTTCACCAGATAGGCGATACACAGCACGAACAAGCCCATCTGTACCACCGGTGTCAGCACGCAGAGGATCTGATCCAGCCGCTTGGAACGGCGCATCTTTTCCAGAAGCCATTTTCCAAAGCTGGTGGCGCTCAATGCGCACAGCAGGAAAATCAACACATAGGTGTGGAACTGATACCGGGCATAGTCATCGATCAGTACACCGGAGCCGCCGAACATGGACTTGATAAAGGTGGTGATCTGGGATACGGTACTCAGATCGAACATCACCCAGCTGATGACCACGCAGAAGAAGGTGTACAGCCATGCCAGGAAGCGAGGCAGCTTTTGAATATACTTACCTAGCCAGAGCTTTTCAATGGTCAGTAGAATGCCGAAATACAGACCCCAGAAAATGAAGTTCCAGCTTGCACCGTGCCAGAAGCCGGTCAATCCCCAGACAATCATCAGATTCCGCACCCACTTCAGCTTACTGACCCGGTTACCTCCCAGAGGAATGTATACATACTCCCGGAACCAGGTGCTCAGCGTAATGTGCCACCGACGCCAGAAATCCGTAATGCTGGTTGCCTGGTAGGGATGGTCGAAATTTTTCGGAAAGTGGAAGCCCAGCATCTTGCCCAGACCGATGGCCATGTCCGAGTAACCGGAAAAGTCAAAGTAAATCTGGAAGGTATATGCCAGAATGCCGATCCAGGCAGTGCAGGCGGAAAGCTGCCCCAGATCATGGCCCTTGATCTCCGTCCAAAGCATGCCAATACTGTTGGCAAGAATCACCTTTTTGGCAAGACCGCAGATAAAGGTACCAACACCCTCCCCCATGGCAGGCAGATTCACGCTGCGCTGGTTCAGTTCCCGCTCCACATCCGCATACCGGACAATGGGCCCGGCAATCAGCTGGGGGAACATGGTCACATAGGCGCCGAAATCCACGATGCTTTTCTGTACGCCAATGGAACGGCGGTACAGGTCAATGCAGTAGGACATGCTCTGGAAGGTGTAGAAGGAAATACCGATGGGCAGCGCCGGTGTCTGGATGTCAAGCCCGAAGATGCCGGCGAAAAAGCCGCTGTATTTGAACACACCCAGCAATCCCAGACTGAATACCACCGCCAGGATCATAATCAGCTTCCGTCGTTTCTCGTTTTTGTCCGCCCGTTCCATCAGCCGGCCGGCACCGTAGTTGATGAGAATGCACAGCAGCATATAGATCACATTGATCGGTTCACCCCAGGCATAGAAAATCAGACCGGACAGGAACAGCACACTGTTTTTCAGCTTCTTGGGTGTGACAAAATAGACGATCAGAAAGATCGGCAAAAAGTAAAACAAGAATACAATGCTTGAAAAGACCATGTTCAATCTCCATTTCCATGTTGATGCAAAAACGCCTCAAGCTCCTGGCGTGTCATCATCGTATTAAGTACCTCCAGCATCCCTGCAGTGGACAACAAGGCAGGCAATCCAAGCTGCGTCAGCAATGCCCGGCGCCGGATGGCACTGTCCTTGCCACCGGTAAGCCCCAGCTCATACAGATCCAGCCGGGTCAGTCCCGTCCCTGCCGGTGCAGAACCGGTCAGCACGCCTGCCCGCCGGAACGCCTCCTCCAGCACGCTTCTCTGCATGCCCTCCACACCCAGTTTTCCCTCTGCGGAGGGCTTTTCCTTGCGTTTTTCTTTTCCAAAAATATCCGGAATGTACACATGGGTGATCTTTCCCTCCGGCACGCAGCCCTTCAGGTATCCCCGGATCTTAAAGCCAGCCCGATCCGAATCTGTCAGTATAATGATGCCCGTATGGGCAGCAAAATACCGGATCAGCGCCATTTTTTCCGGATCCTTGAAGATACGGTAGCCGTTGGTCACCAGGATGACCCCCTGGAATTCGCTGTGAAGAATGCCTTCCGGGATGCCGGGAAGTCCTCCCTGGAGCAGATGCGTGCCTGCATCCTGATCCGCGCAATCTGCTCCGCATTCTGCCGGGACAGGCTGCAGCCGCTCCGGGACGCCCGATCCATCATGGGCTTCACCAGTTGGGCAGCGGTTTTCGCCTCGAAATTACACACCACCCCATGCTTTCCAAAAAAGTCAATGAGTTTTTTATGCTTGGGAGTGGGGGCTTTCTTACCGCCGCATACGTCAAAGCCGGTCACATTGCAGATCACCACAGTGGACGGAGGCACATCCTCCAGGCACTTCAGAAAGGACTGGATCCGATCCGCAGACCAATCCTCTGCCGGAGGGTCGTTGATGAGGATCACATTGGTCTGGGCAAACATGGAGTACTGCCCCACTGCATCTGCAAGCTGCTCCAGATCCAGATCCCTGCCATCATATTTCTGCACATCCCCATCCAGCTTTTTTATCAGCCGCTTGGTAAAAGCCGCAACCCCTGCTACATCTTTTCCGTACAGGTAATACAGTCCGGCATGGGAACCCGCCTGCAGCTGCTTGATTACATCCCCCAGTGTCAGATTCGCCATATGTTATCCTCCCTTCATCAGATCCTGGATCGAAATACCGCCCTGTGCATCAATAGAAATACACAAATTATTCTGCCCCGCATACACTTGCCCGTCCTGCACATTGCAGGGCGCTGTGGTTAACAGATACCCGGCAGACAGGGTTTCCGGCAGCTTTGCGCCATACTGGATCCGCACATCGCTTTCCGTCAGCGGCTCCGTCCCGGCAGCACACAGCACCCGGCGGCCGGCATACAGGATCTCCACCGTACGAAGGGCAATGCCTGCACGCTGGTGATTACCTGTGGGGAT
>OQVP01000389.1_pt1 | contig 17080 bp, 10 predicted proteins | sample 1691541 | NCBI WGS metagenome assembly OQVP01 (sample SAMN03418258, study PRJEB22391) | human gut metagenome | biome: human-gut; feature: organic feature; material: feces | host: Homo sapiens | place: Tanzania | collected 2013-01 | reverse complement strand
GTGCGACACCTTTCTCCAGGAGTGGCAGGCGCTCAGCGAGAGCGCCATCTCGCGCTTGTTGATGGCGTCCTCACGCTCGGCAAGCTTCTCCTTCTCCTGTATCAATTCCGCCTGGAGCCCGTCGAACTTCTCCTTGAGGGAGGCGGCGAGACGCTTGAAGTCGTCCAGAAGCTTTCCGTCCTGCTCGGCGAAATTCTTGTTGAATTCCTCCTGCATCGCCAGGATTCTCTGTCCCTTCGCATCCAGTTCAGCCTTCAGGTTTCTCATTGGCTGTATATGCTCGTCAAGGGCGGCTGCAAACTCAGCCTTCGCATCGCACTCCTTTGCGATAATCTCCTTCTCCCGTGCGTCAAGCTCCCTTTCGCGCTCCGTGAAACGCTCCGCCGCCTCGTGGTATGCGGTGATGGCGTCCGCCAACGCCGACTGCTGGATGTCGAGATTGCGCTTCTGCTCCTGGTAGATCGTCTCCAGGTCGCTCCTGGTCATGATGGTTGCGCCAAGATTCCCCAGGTCCTGGAAACGGGCGGCAATCTCATTCTGCTGACTCTGCAGAAGCGTCTTGATTTCATCGTACTTGGCCTGGACCTGCTCCTCACGCTCTCGCAGTGACTTGTCGCTGTTGAACCACCCCATCTTATAATCTCCTGTTTGCTCGGGAAAAGTAATGACCGCGTCCAATGGATAATACCAGGGATTAATGTAAGCGGAAGACAGACCCCCGCAGATGGGCACCACAACTCTTTTCAAGGTTTTTTCCCCACCATCTTGAAATCCAGACCACGCTCGCTATATTAGGCGCCGTTCCTGAAAATCCCCCATATTCTCCGTCGGGACGTAGCGCAGCCTGGTTAGCGCGTTTGTCTGGGGGACAAAAGGTCGAGAGTTCGAATCTCTCCGTCCCGACCATTCATTTTCCACAAGGCACTTGGGTCTTTGCCCGAGTGCCTTTCTTTTTTTCCAGTCAGCGGGGAATTTCCCGGCGGATTTCTGCCTTTTCGTGTGTTTCGTGTATTTCGTGGTTCATCCCCTCCCTCCTCCCTACTCATAGGACGCGTGGCGGAATCGCCGCGCGGGCGCGCTCAAGCGCGCCATCCACGCACTTCCCTCTTCTCCCTCCTCCCTTCTCCCTACTCTTGACTGTCGCCCACTGCAAAGTGTCCACGCACTGCTCTCTCCTCCCTCCTCCCTACCTTCTACTTTCTTCTTTCATCCTCATGAACCGCATGGAAATTCTGTATGCAGCGTGTATGTTTGACAAGAGTAAAGACAAGAGTTTTGGCAAGAGTTCTGACGGGAGTAAACAGTCATCATGTCGCTACCGATAAACATAAAGTCGCTTCTGGAACAGAGGATTGTCGAATCGACTCGCATTGAGTACAAATCCGCCTGGAACCCAGAATCCGTACTGCATTCCATCTGTGCCTTCGCGAATGACATTGACAATTGTGGAGGCGGTTATGTCGTGCTTGGGGTCGAGGAGAAGGAGGGGCGACCTGTCTTTCCAATCAAGGGGCTTCCACCGGAGAGCATTGACAGAATCAACAAGGAGCTTGTAAACAAATGCAGTCTGATTGAACCGCATTATCTGCCTGTGGCTGAATCTGTCGTGGTGGACGGCAAGGACATCATCGTCATCTGGATACCAGGCGGCGATTTGCGTCCGTACAAATGCCCTGTCGCATTTCCCACGGAGAAGGCACGTCATTGGGAGAAGGCGTATTACATCCGCAAGATGGCAAGCACCATCAAGGCCGGGCCGCAGGAGGAACGCGAGCTTGTCATGATGTCGAACAGGGTTCCCTTCGATGACAGAATCAACCACCATGCGGAAGTAGAGGACCTGCGTCCTGTGCTAATAGCTGACTTTCTGCACCGTGTCGGGAGCCGTCTTTACGACGATGCCATGACCAGGCCTTTGCTGGAAGTGGCTCGTGACATGAAGATAGTCGGCGGCACGACGGAGTACTGCAAGCCATTGAACGTGGGGCTGATGTTCTTCAACGAAGCCCCTGATGACTTCTTCCGCTACGCGCAGATTGAAGTGGTTGACAAGCCTGTTCCGACAGGGGAGCGCATGGTTGAGAAGGTTTTCAGGGGGCCGCTGGATAAGCAGCTTCAGGAGGCGCTTGCCTACATCAAGAACTATATGCTGAAAATGGAGATCACGAAAGTGGATGGACAACCCGAAGCCATCCACACGTGGAATATCCCCTACAAGGCTGTGGAGGAGGCACTGTCCAATGCCGTCTATCACCGTTCATACGAGATATACGAGCCGATTACCGTCACTCTCACTCCAGAGAAGATGGAAATCCTGAGTCTTCCGGGGCCAGACCGTTCCATCACCGACGAGGACATGAGACGCTACCATTTCGTTGCACGGAAAAACCGCAACCGCCGCATTGGGGATTTCCTCAGGGAACTGGAGCTTGTTGAGGGACGCAACACGGGAATTCCCGACATCCTTCGGGCGATGGAGCAGAACGGCTCTCCCATACCTGTATTCGAGACGGATGCCGACCGAAGTTATTTTCTGGTCATCCTTCCAGTACACAGCCGATTCATCCAAGGAAAGCAGAAAAACGATGTGCCAGCCGAGACAAGGAAAAGCGTCAGAAGGAATAGGAACTCGGCACAAATCAGGGAGCTGGCCTTGAAGTGTCTCAGGCGAGGGGGGAAAATGTCCGCTTCGGAACTTGCTGTCAAGATGGGATACGCCAGTCTTACCCCTACGGTCTCGCGAATACTCAAGGAGCTGATAGCCGAAGGGAGAATCAAGCAGTCCCATCCTGACAGTCCACACAGCAGGAATCAGAAGCTTTCCCTTGCCGAATTCTCTTGACGGGGATGGTGAAAACGGTTTTTAACACATGAAGGTACTGTCCGCCGTTGAAATACAGTGGGGGGGAAGTAAGCAGGTCGATTTAGGGGGTCTGACAACCAGCAAATCCGCACCATGAATTGAAGTTATTCGTGTCTTTCGTGCCCTTCGTGGTTCAATTCTCACCCCTTTCCCTCCTCAGGTGACGCACGGCGGAATCGCCGCGCGGGCGCGCTCGAGCGCGCCATCCACGCACTGCTCTCTCCCCTCTTCTCCCTCCTCCCTACTTTGTAAGCCCACTGCAAAGTGTCCACGCACTACCCTCTTCTCCCTCCTCCCTACTTTCTGCTTTTTCGTGGTTGCATTTCATATCGTCTTGCTGAACAGTGTGTTAGAGAAAGACCCTCTGTGGCTGGACAGTCATTATCACAATGATTCACCGTTTTTTTGCCAATGTCGGTGCAGGATATGCCTGAAAGGTTATAGTTCGTAGAAATTTCGTCTGGCCGTCATTCTGGACGACCAACAACCCACCAACCAGGAGATACCCACCCTAAAATTCCTCCTTCCTCTCATTTGACATAGCCGGCGGCCATGCTCGCTGGCGTCTGTGCTTTGTGGCATACTGAAATTGCGACCTTCTGTAAATAAACACAAGAGCACACGGCGGAGCGCCCCCTCTTTGGGCGTCTCCTTTCGTGTTCTTGTGCAGGTTGTCGCAAGCCTCAGTATGCCACGAAAAGGAGGCGTCCTTTTTTTGTGCCAGGGTGTAAGATTCCCGAGAAGACCGGTAGTAAGGGACATTCATTGCCTTCCAAATCCGCCTCAGAATCAGATGACCATGGGGAAAATGACCTTCACGTCCCTCCTTATGTGGGGATAAACACAACAACATTGATGGATTATCCCAAAACCAAAAGTTGGAACGTGTAGAGAACTTCCATATAGAGGGTGTCTAGCCACCTTTGAGTTTATAACCTACCGAGATAGTGTTAGTGTCATAAAACAAAAGAACAAGCATAGATGACATTCGTGACTCCACGTGCAATTCTTTTCTGAAATAGTCTTTTTTCCCCTATCTGAATAAGATACATAATAAATGAAAAGAGTAACAATAACATTTACACTTTTCTTATTTATAATGGTCATCCTCCGTGGGGAGAATGTGGATACGTTATTTGGTGAGATTATTAATAATGGTAACCTTTCTGAAGCTAAACACCAAATAATGCAAATCATTGATCAACCAGATGTCTCCGATCTCACGAAAGCAATAGCATATAAACATCTTGGTACAATTTGTTTTCGTCTAGGAGGTGAATTTCTTTCTTCATTTTCTAAATCGGAAAGTATATTTAAATTGTTGCTAACAAGTTCACCAAGTAACGAGATATACGAGGAATACTCGCTGATGCTTTTTCAACGAGGAAACTGTTGTGTTGCCGCATGTGAACAGGAGATATATAAATCAAAGCTTCAAGGGATACCCATTATTCCTTTTGAACTCGTTAAGCAATATCTAGCTCCTGCCGAAAAAGATCTCGCGAACTCTAAGATGCATTATCCTTCTGCTCAAGTAGGTGATTTAAGGCTACTATCTTTAGAGCTGGCCTTAGCCAGGTTCCATATTTGGTCAATTACAAACCAGGCCGCTATGGCAGAGAAAGCAGGACAGGAATCCTTAGTAATTGCAGAAGAAGGCATGAATAGCGATAACCTTGCTCCTGATGCCTATAAAAAGTTATTATTGAAATATGCCACAGCTTTAGTGGAAATCAATGGCAGTTCAGAGGAAAGCCTCACGATGGCGATTTCTATCTTGCAAAAAGGGATGTGTCTGGAATCAGGAAATGTGGAACTAGATGCGTCACTTGTAAGTCTTTGGGCAAAACTCCTTATATCATCTCCAGAAATGACTGACATGTTTGCCATGGTAGAAAGAAGACTTGTTGCGGAGACCGAGTCGTTGGAGCGGCTTCGGGCCACAAATGTTGTATCAATGGATTTTATGGCGCGCAAGGAATATTTCTCTTCTAGGACAGGGATTTATGAGGTGTTGGTAGAGTTATATGCAAAACAGAAAAAACCTTTTGATATGTTAAAAACAATTAATCGAATGCGTTCACGTTCAATTCAGGACTATATAAACGATAATGAAGTAATCCAGGAGCCAGAGTCTGAAAAGGATCTATGTCAAATTTTAAAGGATGGTAACGGTATGCTTGTTGCGTATTTTATCGCAACAGATACTGTCTGGGTTGTACTGTATACGAGTGAAGGGGGGAGAATCGCGCATACGCAGCTCAATGGGCAGGAGATTGCGTATCTCACTACACAAACTCTCGGTGTATTCTCTAGTGTGAATCATCTTCAGGCATTTCATAGGTTTGGACTTGTTTATCAACCCGTGAATGACGCATTTAAGGCATCTAACGTTCTTTATCAGGAACTTTTCGAGCAAGCACATGAGTTGTTTGCCCAAAAAAGATTATCTCATTTATATATACTACCACATAATATCCTTAATTATTTCCCTTTTGGAGCCATGGTTATTCAACCTAATGAAAGTAACATACTACAAAGTTTATTTGTTGCAGATACTGGATTGTCAATAACATATCTACCCTCTTTATCGGCTCTATTGGATACCGGGAAGACCTCACTGACTATTAATGATACAATGGTTTTTGTTCGTAGCACTTATTCATATCCTGCATATTACAACAATAATCCAGCAAATCCGGACGACACAACTGCGCAGTCGTTGAACCTGTCCAATGTTCCGTTAGAAGGGAGGCAAGTTTCACAACTACTTAAAACTATGTCACATAATTACTATGCTGAGCATCAAGCATCAGAATATAATCTGATGACTCAAACTTCCCAAAAACCATACTCAATCGTTCACATCGCATCACATGCTCACCTTGACCGTAATTCTCCACTTGACTCCTATGTTGTCCTGGCTGCATCAAAAACAGAAGACGGCAAGGTCAAGGTTCGGGAACTGCTTACTCGTTATCAGGGAAAAATGCAGGTGGGGCTACTTGTCTTAAGTGCATGTGATACCAATCGGGGCGAAACAAGCATTCAGCCAGGCGATGATATTGCTGCATTGTCTAATGCATTCATGGTAGCTGGAGCAGACAATGTTATTGCCACACAATGGCCAGCGTCGGATTCTTCTTTCCCAAGGATCATGGCATTGTTCTACGATAAGCTCTGTCAAGGAGAAGCTCTCGATACAGCTTTGAGTCAGGCACAGAAAACGTTTTTGGGGCAAAATCATGGGGCCATGCGTTTCCCGATTTTCTGGGCGAACATTGTTCTAAATGGAAAAAGAATGAGGTGTATGTAATAAAACTCGCGTTGGCACGATAGAGTGGACGAAAACTTTTTTTAAGTAGAAACAATCAATTCAGAACACGAAATCCTTTTTAACCAAGCAGGAGGCAAAGCAATGAAATTCAAAAAAATTCTTCTTTCGATTTTTATCACGGTCGTAACCCTCGGTATCAGCAATCAGGCAATGGCGTGGGGAACTGCTAATACCATTGGCGGAACCACATACTACAATTTTGGCGGACGCACTGGAACATCCAGCACTATTGGCGGAACCACATATTTTGATGGTGACTTGTTTCGCGGGCAGCCAGACACTGCCAACTGCGGTAGTTTCCGTGGCTGGACATCAACTCCCAATGGATTTGGCGGATATAATTTCAGTAATGGTAACGGTCAGTTCATCACGTCCACTCCTAACGGTTTCGGCGGATACAACTACAGTGGTTCGAACGGCATGTTCGGATCTTCCACTCCTAACGGTTTCGGAGGATACAACTACAGCGGCAATATGTTCCGTGGGCAGCCAGACACTGTGAATTGCGATGGCTTCCGTGGTGCACTTTATCGTGATACGTTTGGTGATATACGAGACACAGGTGACGTTTTTTTCAGAATACCATCCTCCTCCTTTAATTCCTTCCGCGGACAGTCAATTCCTACATCCAAATCTATCTTTGCCAACGAAGTCTTCCAGGGTAAAATTGATGAAGGGGCAATTCGTACTGCTATTCAGATGCGCAATATCAATGCCCTTTTGAGTTCCGCGTGGGATCTGAAGGGGTTCGAAACAATTAGCAATGTTAAAGATGATAATTTGAACAGTGCTATGTTATTTGATCTTGCTGCGCAATTTGCGGTTGATCAAGAGAATGCTGATGCTTTGAAATCAGTTATTGAACTTGCTCCAGAATGCAAGAAATATGATGAGCAACTTGCACTCAGGAGCCAGACCCGCGGCACACATAGATCGAGTTGCAAAACGGCCTTCCCTGAACTAGTCTATCTCCAGCCGAATAGCTGGCAGTCAATGTTGAAAGGAGGACTGAAGGAGTGGCAGCAACCGGTTGCGGATTTCTATCTTTGCGGAATGTTCCGTGGCATGACGGAACCAGCTGCATTCCATGCTGGCAATCTCGTTAACAGTGGCCGTATCAACATGAATCCAATTATGCTGGCAACAGGCGCAATGGAGCTTTCGTTTTATGATTATACCAAAGACTTTAGTCCCTGGTTTGAACCAGGGGCAATCTTTGCTGAAGCAGTCGAGATGGCAGTTGCACTGAATGACAAGTCCGCATTGGAAGAAATTGCTGGTATGTATGAAAAAGCCAATTTTAAAAATCCAGAGTACGCCTCCTACATCACTGATCAGATAGCCATGCTTGCGAATACTCGTGGTATGCAAGCTTCTGAGGACCATCCAGGATCCTTTAGTATGTCCGATATCCGTAACCTCATTAAGGTCCAATTCTAATAATACATAGACCTGCGGAGAACAAATTGTGTTTTCCGCAGGTCTTTAGTGTCATATATGACTGAACTTGATCCACGAATTCTTGTTGGCTGTAAAAACGGTGATGACAAAAGCTGGAGAACAGTATTCTATGGTTATTACCCATTAGTTAAATGGGTCATTGTTCATACTATTTATCAAGTTGATGACTTCACGGTAAATGCCATTGCTCAAGATACAATGGTGGCTTTGGCGCAAAATATTGATAGAATCAAAGATGAACATTATCTAAAGTGTTTTCTGAAAAGAGTTGCTAGGAATAAATGCATAGACTACATTCGAAAACATAGGGAAGTATTTGAGGAACTTCCAGACGATATACCCCAGAGTATCGACACATCCCAATGCTTCGATGAAGTTATAGATGCTCTCCACCAGGCAATGGCTGGTATGAAAGAACCTTGTAACACGCTTGTGAGAAAGCGCTATTTAGAAGGCGCAAGTTACAAGGAGTTGGCAGTTGACATTAATGTTGGAATAGAACAGATTGGCATAAGGATAAGCCGTTGTCTTGGCTTCCTGCGGTGCACTCTCAAAAAGATGGATATCTCCTGGGAGGAAGTACTATGACGAAATGCAAAACATGCTTTGACAGGATCTTTCGTAAGGAAGAAATTAGTTTTCTGTCAGAGGAGATAATAGACAAGCAAAGAGAAGAATCAAGAATGTTGCTCCGTACGTACAACACAGAGATATTTGACCCTAAACAAGAAGAATTGCCCTCTGTTACGAAGAGCGAATTTAACAAGTTCATAAATCGAACTGCCAATATTCGAAGGAAGAAGGATCAAAAAATAATATTATCATTCCAGTACAAGTATTTAATGGCATGTGCTGCTTCCTTGGCTATAGTATGTTGCATGTATTTTTTCTTTACATCAAATAACAAGTATTTCGCTCCAGAGAATATAAGTGATAATCCATTGAACACCGATGTATTTCGCGGACAAAATGGCAATATGCCTATCTACCAGACATTATCTGGAGATGCCCAATCATCATCAGCCGTAGAGAACAATGTAGAGCCTTTGGCTTATCTGGTAGATACCAATGGAAATGTTATCATCAAACGAGGCGCCTCTTTCAGGACAGTAAATACCTCGTGCGAGATCTTAAATAAAGGCGATATCGTTTCTTTAGAAGGAGAATCTACTGTAAAAATAATGTATGAAGATGCTTTCTTTGACCTTGCTGGCCCTAGCGAATATCAGATAGCCCGTTCATCGCCATTGAAGATGGGGGTCGGGAATAGCAGGCAAATCATTGAACCAAGTTTTACAGTCCGTGGTGCCGGATATGTCAATCCAGCTAACACCCTCGTAATTGCACCCAAATCTCTTATAGGAATGATTGATGTTCCTGTTACTCGAACAACCGGAGAATACATCGAAGTATTCTCACCACGTGGTGCAACCTTCTCACACACACCATCCATTACGATTGGAGGTGATGACAATAATACCTACGTGATATCAGTTCTGGATTTTACGGGAGACGTCTGTGGTAGGCCTATGCAGATTATGGGGCATTCGTCTATTGCGTGGAATGAAATAACCGATGAACCACTCCATCAAGACGAAATGTACAGTATCATTGTTACTTCAAACGGAAAAATTGTCAATGACGCCAATAATGCTTTTTTCTGGCTTATATCATCAGCGGAATCAGAAAGAATCAGTGATGTCATCAAGCACGTTGCCGAAATAGAATCTACTGAAGCCAGGTGTTTTTTCAACGCCAATGCCCTATATATGAATGGCTGCTACGCCGAAGCTCGTGAAATCGCCTTGAAGCTAGAGCAGAAAAACCAGATTTACGCGAATTTTGTCAAGTTGTGTAACAATGCGCTAGGAGTGAAATAACATGAGATTCTCTCAAATATCTGACGCAAAAGATCTTATAAGCTTCCTTGAACGAAGATCATTAAAGCATCCATTTTTGTATCACTATACCACATTTGACATTTTGAAATGTATTTGGCATTTCAAAACCTGGCGTTTTGGTAATGCTAGTAATATGAACGATATGCATGAATATGAGGTTAAAGGGCACTCATCCAGTATATTAGATAATATGTATTCTGCATGTTTTTCGTATGGAGATGAAGATAATGTCGCTATGTGGTCGATGTATGGTATCCCGTGGGAGGATGCAATTCGTATTCGTATTCCCATTAAAACAATAAGGGATTGGATTGATAACATAGACGGGAAAGAAATCCTGGCTTATGATAAATATGACGGGACGAAAATATGGTTTAATGCTGACACTTCAAATGATAAGCATACGTTTTCTATCCGTGATATATGCTATATGGAGGGATATGTTACTTCACCAAGGAATATGTCTGACTGTCCTATAGGATTAAATGAATGTCAAGATACATGCGTTAAATGTCCTCCTAAGAGAATCCTCTGGTGGTCACAATCCAATAAACATTTTGATATAGCAATTGATAAACAAAAGGGAAATGTAAAATCTGAATTAATGGGCTACGTTAAAAACTCTGCCTGGCATCATGAGATGGAGACACGTATTGTTTTTTCAATTACTCCTGAAAATTACACCTCGCCATATGAGTATTTAGAAATCCCTATACCAGATGACATGATTTCGGAAATGCAAGTATCATTAGGTCCACGTTCAACATTAGACGTCGATAATGTTAAACGAGAGTTGGCAGAAATCCGATATGACGATCCGGGTAAATATACTGATGTAAATAATGTCAGCGAGTCATATTATAAACAGCGTGATTTATTACGTCATTTAAAAAGGCATTCTGATTATAATCATTAATGCATTGTTAGTTTTAAGAATTCTGCGGAAGAATAGAATGGAAATATTTCCCCAAGATTTGTTTTTTGCACGGCATAAGAAGGAAAAAAGTGCGTCAATTCTCCGCTATGCAGTTCTCTTCAATGCAACGAATTCTATAATGACTTTCATATGAATCATTCCGGTTATATCATTGATAATTCTTTTCTTTGCATTCTCATTCAGAAAAATATCTGGAGAATCGTTTCTCTTTATACAGCATGACATCTTTTCTGTTTGGATGGATGTGCTCAAATCGAGATCTGCAATTAATAATTCGTTCAGTAATTCTTAAAAAAGGGAATAGCATTATGAGAATACTTCTTTTAGTGATTGTTGTTTTTCTAGGTGTAATGCGTTGCATTGCAAAAGATAATACTCTTGATATTCAAGAATTGGAGCACTCGCTTTGTGAAATAGAAACCAATCCTGATAAAATAGATTCTCAAATATCCATCTGCTATAAATTGGGGACGGCTTATTTCGAAATGTTATCAGAAGGAGGAAAGTCAAATAATTATATAAGAGGTAAGTCAATTAATTATATGAGAAGGTGTTTGGAATTGCTCAATAGCAAAGGAACAGATTCAATATACGAAAAGCATTTAGAAGCCTACATAAACTGCAATCTGACTTTAGGGCTGCTTGTAACTGATAGTGAGGAGGCAATGGGTTATATACATACTTTGATTAATTACTATGAATCAACAGAATGGGAAGAATACAGCAACATCCAGAAAGTGCTATCCTCCTTATACGGCTTATTGGGAAAAAGACTAGAATCCTTAAAGAAGTATAATTCAGCGATTGAGATATACAAAAAGCAATTATCTATTCGTGAATGTTATTCCAGTAACCAAGTGGAATGCTGCGTAGTTTTATATAACATTGCCGAGTGTTATTGTAAAGCAAGCCAACCAGATAGGGCACTTGACTATTATGAGAAATGTGTTTCAATGCGAGGGGATAATGAATATTATGGACTTCCATCAAAAAGTATAATCATTAAGAATACAGCTATAGCGTATATGGCTGTTGGTAAATATCATGAAGCGATTGAACACCAACTGCATATTATTGAATCAATAGAAAGGGAGATACAAGATGACGCAGCGGATTCCAGAGAATGTCAATTGCTGCTTGCGAGCATTTATGATGACTGTGGATCTGCGTATAATGGATTGGGAGATTATAGTAATTCGTTAAAAAATTATATGAAGTCATATTTGATTAGGCTGGATATACTTGGAATAAATGATAATCTAATTTCAGAATCATGTAATAATTTAGGAACTGTATATACATCCTTAGGGGAGACGGAGAAGGCTGAAGAATTCTTTTTGAAATCACTTAATAATCCTAATATTTCAATTAAAGACAAGGGGATAACACTTAGTAATTTAGGTGTCTTGTATTGTGATAAACACGACTATGAGAAAGCTATGTCTTATTATCTTATGGCGATTGAGGCATTGTCAAGTAGTTATGATGATAATTTGATTAGTATAGCAGTTATATATGATAATATAGGTGTGTTATATATGTGTCAAGAGGATTTTGATAATGCAATAGTTTGGTCACTCAAGGGCGCTAATCTATTTAATGGGGCCGGTTATATTAAAAATGCGAGTATTGTTTATTCAAATCTTGCGGAAGCCTATTTCCACCTAGAAAAATATGATAAGGCAATTTCTTGGCTGAATAAAGCAATCGAAAGCTCGAAATTAAGCGGGGGTAACAATAGTGTTAATACTCTTCCAAGGTTATATGGTCTGGCAAGTAAAATATACTATTTAATTAATGATTTGGAGAAGGGAAGGTATTATCAAGAATTAAAATTAAAGGTTGAGAATTGGCAAATTGACGATAGCATGAATAGGATGTGGACGAAATTACTTTCACATAAAGATCAAAATATTACAGAGGAAAATTTTAACGATCTTTTTAATAATTTTTTGTTCTGCAAAAATGACAAGATTCGTTCAAATATGTATTTAATTAAAACTGTGCTAGAGTGTTGTCCGCAATTTTTGTCCGGTTTTAGTGATGTTTTTACTAAAACTTGTCAAAAACTCAAAGAAAGAGGCTATGTAACGTATTTAGTTTTTATGACAGAATACTTTGACTCAGGAATTACAACATATCGCAATGAGGCATTAGCCCTTTTTGAGGAAGAGGCAAGTATGGCTTCGCATGTGACTCCTGTCTACGAATATATTTTATCAAGGGCATATTCAAGAAACGATGAAGACTATGCTGACGAGATATATCACCTAAATAATGCAATTACGGCATCAATTGATGAAGAAAATGTTGAATTATTATTTTTTTGTGGAGAGAAGTTGATATTATCTTTAATGACGCACGATGAATTTGATAGAGCCAAACATTTTATAAGCATTTTCAAAGATTTTAGAAGAGACGCTATTGAAACGTTTAGTCTTGACTCCACTTCTTTTATATCTTTTGATATTCTTGAACAATTGGTCGTTGCTTTGGAAAACAAACTTGATGGAAGCATATTTGAGGATGTTATTAAAAGAATGCAAATCCAAGCCCCATCAATCTGTTCTGCTTTATTTAGTGACTTCATTCTCAAGTCAAAACTTTATGAAAAAAACAAATCAATAGCTCTTATCTTAGGCATGTTCATAAGTTCAGATGATATATGCAAATTCTCTTTCTCGGAACGTTATTATATATCTCGACTTTATATCAGTATTGGAAATCTTAAGGAGGCCTACAGATGGTTCAGAATTGACGAAAACTATGAGGATATCGCCGACATTATCAATAGTTATTTAAAGTTAAATGATGTAGGTCATATTGATAGTTTGAAAATAATTGATAGAATTCTTTCATATCATCCTCATTCTTTTGTCCTAGATGGTATTGTATATACAACTATTGATTATCAGATCATTAGATTGTTAACTTTATTTAAGTATGCTATCATTTTTAATAGATTAGATGTAATTGAACAAATAGTTCCAGAAATCAATCCTATTATATCATCTGGTATTCATAGTAATGATAATTCTATGCTAAGTGAACTTGTTTATCTCTATGCAGACTATTTACAACAAAACAGACAATATAAGGATGCTAATGCACTTTGGCAGCGTTTTCTTTGTTTTACAAATAATCCCTCAACTCAAGAGATTGTTGCAAAAGTCAAAATGGCTCAATGCCTTATTGAACAAGGTTATATGAAGGATGCTAAGATGATATTGACGGATTGCTTTGGAAGGATAGAATGTATTAATAATGAAGAAGTATTTATTTTGGCTGTTTGCAATTTTACTTGTCTTAATATTCGAAATTCGTTTGAAGAGAGCAATAATTATAAGAGGAATCAACTACTGGCTAATGCTATGGAGCTGCTCTCTTTTGCTCAAAAGCATTATTATTGTAGTGATTTCTTGGTATTGCATGACATAATCTCTATATTACAATTGCAAAATGATTCAACAAAATCAAGAAAAGATAAAAGAGATTCTTTTTTATCCTCAAAACTGATTACGACTCACATTTTGTCTGAAAGCAATTATCAGGCAGACTATTGGTATACAAGATACCAATTCCTTGACAAGTATTCCCTCTCAATTGATGAAGTAGAAAAGATATCATATTTGGAAAAATATTTTGAAAACAAAGGTAGTTTATCTACCTCATCTCCTTACTTATGTCTTATCTGGAAGCCCGAGGAAGTTAGTATCAGATATAAATTCCTAGCACCTCTAGCAAAGTTTGGGGATATTAATCGGCTTGATTATTGGAATAAATTCTTTGAGACAAAATGCACTCGAGAAAGTTTTCTATTCGGTCATGATTCAAATACACAAGAGGCATTTATAATTCGTTCCATTTATGACTTGGTTATTCAATCAGAGGAAGCGGAACAGATCCTAATGACTGAGTCCTCTAAACCCGAAGACATTAGAGATAAATCACGGTTGAATAGGGCACTTTTAATCAAACGAAGATTAGCCCAATATTTTGATGATGCACAAAACTTTTTTTCGACAGAAACAAAAAACAGACTCAATTCAATTCTGTCAGACCGATTTATTATTTCTCCAGATTCTCTTGGACAAATTAGCACTATTTTGCCAGATGATACAGTTTGTTTGCAATATATCATGGTAGACGGTAAAATTATTATATATTTTAGTGCAAAGGACAGTAGTTATATTACTATGGTAAACCTTTCTGAACATAATGTTACTTCCTCAGAGTTGTGCAAATTAATTGTCCAGTACAGATCTTTGTTACAAAATAGGTATAATACCAGTCAGGTAAAGGTATTGTCGAAAAAAATATATGACTTACTTTTCCCCGAGGACTTAAATAATAGTCTAATGCAATTGGGAATAAAGAAAATCATCGTTAATTGTTCAGAACAGCTTCGCTATATTCCATTATGTACACTTTTTGATGGGAATAGTTATTTGATTGAGAATTATCAAATAACCAATGTAACTGCTATGGATTTGCTGAGGTTGGCAAAGGCTGTTGAGATTAAAAAGCTTGACAGGCTTAATTCAGTTGTTTTTGCGGATCCAGACGGTTCGCTCCCTTTGGGCAGGATTGAAGGTGAAAAGATAGCAAGTGTCTTAGGTTGCACTAAGCTATATCTAGGAGAAGAAGCTTCCATTAAAGAATTTGAATCATTAATAGGAAATATTAATATTGTTCACCTAGCAACTCATGCTGTTTTAGATCCCAACTCTCCTTTAAACTCCTATATCCTTTTTGCCAATAATCAACATTGGTATTATAATGACATGGTTGGTTTTAATATCAAGAATGTTGATTTAATTACCTTAAGTGCCTGTTCGACAGCTGTCAGTGAAAAGAGCACGGGAGGCGAAATTGAAGGGATGGCATACCAGTTACTTAGAAAGTCTCCGGCTGGAAGTATTCTTGCAAGTTACTGGCCAGTGGACGATGAGTCAACTGCTGAACTCATGATCATTTTCTATTCGCACATCGTTGATTCAATTATTTCCAATGGCACATTGGATCGCGGTGGTGCCCTCCGGGAAGCACAGCTTAAATTACTTGCTAATCCAAGCACTTCTTCACCATACTACTGGGCTGCTTTCACTTTGTTTGGAGATTTTAGATGATTTATTTTCTGGCTTACGGACTATTTTTGATACGAGACATAATGCAGGATAAACATGATTCATGTCAAGGTATTTGAACTATGCTGTGCTGAAAGCTATAATGGCTCCAGAACAGTCTCTTTTTACCTAATCATCTTCGATTGAATAGAAATGTTAACTCATTTAAATCTTTTTGGACATGAATCTTTCATGACGAGCCTTGCACTGTTCTGTGAATCCATCTTTTAATATCATGTGTCGCGTAAACTTAGTCATTAGCGAGTCGCATCTTTTTAAGTCGCTTTGTAGGCGGGAACAGTTTTTTCTTCATTTTGTTTCATTACTAGGCAATACATTGGAGAATTATGAAAACTCTTTTTGCATATTTGGACCTTTTAGGTTTTAAGGACTTGATCTTACATCATACATCCTTAGAAATCCGTCGTATAATTAAGCAATTTGTTTAGCAGTTAAATGACTCAGTGATGAAATCATGTGAATATAGTGGAATTAACTCACTAGGCGTTGTTTTTCTTGGATATGAATAATTAGACGATGTTTCAGAATTGTCCCATTAATAGGTTGGATGCTTGTTTTTGAGGCGCAGTTGAGCACAGAGCATCCTTTTTTCAGGACACACTTTTTGTGTGTAGGCTTGTTTGTGCTGGAATTACGCTGGAAGATCCCAGAATGTGAGCTGGTAGGCTGTTTCAGGGCTGCCCCGGATGGTTGCCCTTTTTCTGCCTTCCCTGGCGGAGTCGCAGCATTCGATGACGCTGTCCACCTTGAAGTAGTTCCACAGGACAGAGCGCACAAGCGTGAAGAGCCTTCTGAACGGATGCTTCCATTTGCTGTGCCATGCCACGAAGCGCAGAAGCAGGTAGGCCAGCAGGGCAGTCCAGATTTGCCAGTGCACGGCGTTCTCGTTATAGCCGAGGAGATCCGCCTGCTGAAGCGTCTGCTTGATTTCCTTTAAGAACATCTCCACACCCCAGCGGCGCAGGTAAAGCTGGAAGATGGTGAAGGCAGACCATTCAAGGTTGTTGGTGATGAATGTCATCTGCACCATCTTCCCTTTGATTTCAACTTCGGGTGTCACCAGTCTCAGTTCTTCAGGATAATGTTCCCTGGTGTTGACTCCGGTCAGCCTGATACGTTCATCGGACAGGATGCGGCATTTCTTCCTGACATATCTGCGCCTTCCTGACACCTGCTGTCCCATATTTTTTGCCGCCGAATCCTCCAAGCCTCCAGGTTCGGCAGCCGCAGAAAACATGGCGGATGACTTCTGTTCACCAGCGGTCGCCTGCTGTCCCATAACTTCATAGAGCATGTCTTCCTTGGAGCGGGTAACTTATGCCCCCCCGTCCGACAGGGTTTTCAGGTGTTTGAAATCGACGTAGGCCTTGTCGAAGACGACAACCTCGCCTGCTTTCATGCCGGTGCACAGTTCCCAGGCGCTTTTGGGATCTG
>OQVP01000386.1_pt1 | contig 17088 bp, 22 predicted proteins | sample 1691541 | NCBI WGS metagenome assembly OQVP01 (sample SAMN03418258, study PRJEB22391) | human gut metagenome | biome: human-gut; feature: organic feature; material: feces | host: Homo sapiens | place: Tanzania | collected 2013-01 | reverse complement strand
ATCCGCTTTACCGACGTGCAGCCAGAGTAAGCATGGGAACCGTATTCCAGATTCCCTGGACATATTTTGATAAAAAAACTGTATGGCCACAGGATGGAATGCAGACTCTGCAAAATCTGGGATTCAAAACAGCTGCAATGGCTCTGCGTGACGATTCTGTAGGAATTGATGACAAAGCACTCCGTTCAGAAGAAAAACTGGCAGTTATTCTCGGAACTGAAGGTGACGGCCTTGCATCACAGACCATCGCAGACTGCGATTATACAGTAAAGATACCAATGTCCCACGGAGTAGATTCGTTGAATGTGGCAGCAGCAAGTGCAGTGGCATTCTGGGAACTGGGACACAGGCAATGATCACAGTGCAGTAAAGCTCACAATCCCGGAATTGGAACAGGTAGCGGAGGCAAACGGATGGGTGGATGTGTGTAAAGAAACAGAAAACGGATCGTTCATGGTATGATATGGAAAATGGAGGACAGGCGAAGGAAAATGGCTTTCGTATAGAATGTTTCTAATCAAGCATTGGCGCGCACAATGCTGAAAAGCAGGTTTAAAAATGAAAGAAAATTCTACTGCATTCCCGTCATGGTATTGGTGGTCTCAATAAACTCCATGAGTTCCGGCAATGCCTCTCGGTAGATGGCAAGATCCGCACCAGTTTGTTCATCCTCGTTCAGAAGTTTTCCGTTTGCATCCAACACCAAATAAGAACCCCGATCCGTTTCCGTCATTCTTGAAATATTAAAAGAGTAATCCTTAAACTTGCCGTTGAATCCAAGTAGTGTTGACATACTAACAGAAAAATCTGATCCGGACATATTATAGGGGATATAGTTCACACTACCATCTTCATTGACAATGCAATGATCGTCATCGATTCCAGTGGCAGTGGTAATACCAAAAGAGCAGCAGAAATTGCCAAATGTGGGGACACGATAAAAACAAGTCCAATAGGTTTCTTCCATATCCGTAGAATAAATGGTCAATCCAGGACTAGAGGGAGTATATTGGTCAATCTTAAACCCATAGGATTCTGCCGGCATGTGGGGTAGACAGACGGCGTAATAATAATACAGCCAAGCGCCGGAGTACAGCAGTGCGCCGCCCAGCAAGATGGATACGATCCAAATCAGAATCTTTTTCTTTTTTGTCATAGTTGTCCTCCATAGCCTTGCACGCTTGAGATATATACATTTTAACTTTCTGCCAAGGGCTATTATACCCCATATTCTTCAAAATGTCAATAGAAGGGGACATTTTTTTATTATTTTGGTGCACAATCGCCTGTATACATGCTTGATTATGCAGGAGGCAAACGCGTAAATAATAAAAAAAGAGCATCCAAATGGCTGCTCCGCTGTTTTGACGGCTGGCGGTCTGATTCTTGGAACGAGACCACCCGCTGCATTTTAAATCGTTCCTCACCATATCATTCGGCATGATTAGCGTTTCCCCCTGCTCCAGGTAGAACACGGTAAACCTACCTTGCCTTCCAGAACCGTTACCATCGCATCGCCGCCTGCTGCGTGCGTCGAGATTTCTTCTCTCTTGTCAAAGAAAAAAACCGTCATGCTAACCAGATCGTTCTGCACAAGGGTCTTGCTGACTACCTGCCCCTCCTGATAAACCACCGGATCTTTCAGCTCCAACTTTGTTCTTTTTTCAATATTCTTGTACATACTCCAAAACTCCCTTACATACTTGTATGCTGACATATGTAAAATTACAAGCTACTTCCAGTGCTTCAGATTCGGTACAACTGCTTCCATATGCGCACGAACCTGTTCCGCCGGCCAGTTTTCATTTGCCAGATGCTCCGCGCAAAAATCGATCAGTTGTTCCTTGCTGGTATACCGGAATTCGCCCCCCGCATAGCACCACTTCTGTCCTTCCTCCTATCTGAAACACCGCCGATTTTCATCGGCTGCATGCCCCGGTGATCCACCTGGTAGTAGTTCCATTTCATGTATATGCGTCATCCGGCAGAACAGAAAAAAACGGTGCAGTCCCACAATCGGGAGCTGCACCGCATTTGTATCACGTCTTCCATCCGGAAGAAGTATTGCTAGGAGGTTCTGGGTAATAAGCCTAAAAAACTCGGCAGATTCATCGCAAAACCACTGGGCATGCTGCTGCCTTAAGGCTTTGCAACATACACATTTGGACGTTCCGGAAGCGGATAACCGGTTCCCAGGAAGTAATCCGTATGGGGCGGCTGGTTATAAGCCACATTCTGCCCTGCAACAGCTGTACGATACTGTACATTGTGCATCAGAGAAACAATGCCGTATTTCGTCTCGTAAGTCGTAGAGTAAATCCGGACGCCGGATCCGGTTCCCAGCCGGAAGATCATTTCCTCTCGCCAGTCACCAAACAGATCACAGGTCAGACACGCATTGGACTTGGACGAATTGTTATAGGTCACGCCGCTGCCGGTAAAGACTCTGCCGGAACCGTACTGATCCACCATAGTCCGGTCAAGCACTGCCCGCTCCAGAGAGCCAGTCCAGTAAACCACGGAGTTCATACCCCACTTGGTGATATCGCTCCAGTTGCAGACCGTATTGCCGGATGCGTCATAAACCACAGAATCCTGTACGCCCACAAACTCAGCACTGCCATTCCCGGCGATCAGATTATCCGCAAGTCCCCGACCGGTATCTCCAGCGCCGGTTTTCCGCAGGATCATTTTGCCGGTTGCCGCATCACGCAGGGACATACCGTAAGGCGCAGCCTCGTGGCACATGAAGATCTCCAGACCAGGATTGCTGGGCACGAAGTCCCCTACATGCAGCACGTCTCCATGCCGCAGACCAGTGGTGTACAGCAGTGTGCCGTCATCATCGATTACCGCAGAGCCCACCACAATTTCATCCCTGCCGTCGTTGTCACAATCCGCCGCAAAGCAGTTGTGATTGCCGTCTCCGTAACCAGAGCTGGTGCTTTCCGCAGTTCCGGAATCAAATGCCCAAAGCTGCACCAGCTTTTTGTTGACCACATTGTATGCCGTTGCGGTCATTCTGGTGTAATAGCCCCGGATCATTACACAACTGGGTGTGGTACCGTTCAGATAAGCCGTTGCCGCCAGGAACCGATCCACACGATTTCCGTAGGAATCGCCCCAACTGCTGACCGTACCCCGTCCCGGTACATAATCTACGGTATCCAGCGCTTTGCCCGTCAGACCGTCAAAGAGCGTCAGGTATTCGTTGCCGGACAGGATATAGCCGGAGGACGCCCGATAATCTGCCGAAGCGTTGCCAATCACAGCCCCTGTACCATCCACCGTACCATCGGAGGTCTTACAGATCATTTCAGCCTTGCCGTCCCCGTCATAGTCATAAACCATGAACTGGGTATAATGTGCACCCGCACGGATGTTTCTCCCCAGATCCACACGCCAGAGTCTTGTGCCGTCCAGCTTGTAGCAGTCCAGGTATACGTTGCCCGTATAGCCACTCTTGGAATTGTCCTTGGAATTGGAAGGATCCCACTTCACGAACAGCTCGTACTGACCATCCCCGTCCGCATCTCCCACAGAACAGTCATTGACTGTGTAAGAGCAGGTAGAACCGTCCGGCATGGTCAGATCCGCCGGTGCCGTAAAGTTGATATCAAAATATGCACCCGAAGAGTCCTTATTACCTAGCATGGTTGCAAGGCATGCAAATTCCGTACACTCCGAGCCCTGGTATACATCCACCGTATACCAATCTGATGCTGTACCATCCGGATCATAATAGCAGGTAGCATCCGCCGCTGTGCCCTCATACAGCACAGTGGGTTCTCCGTTGCGGAACACCTTGAAGGAGGTATTCTCATCATCGGTACCAAGCAGCCGCCAGGAAATCAGCATACCCTTGTCATTGCCGGACTTCGCTGCAATCACGCCCCGGTCCAGATTTTCCACCTGCTGTGCCCCCTCCGGAATTTCTTCCGTCAGAGATGCGGCAGGATCCGTGGTAGGCTCCAGGATCAGGTAGTCCATATTGGGGCCGCCGCCTTCCGTAGAAGCCGTTGCACGAATGGTATTCTGTCCCGCATGCAATGTGACCACCACGCTGGACTCCGCCCAGGTGGTCCATGCCTCCGTGGAGGGGTAGGACACCAACGCATAGTCCGTATTGCCGTTGATTGTCACCTTGCAGGGGCGATCCGCAGCAGATCCGTTTGCATAGCGGAATGTCACACGGTAGTTGCCCGCACTTGGCACCTGCACCGTCCAGTTGACATAGCTGCCGATCACATTATCATAGTTGACGTATGCTTCGCCGGTAAATCCGACGTTCAGATCCTCGCGGATACCCTGGCTATACTCTGCGTCTACCGCAAAGTAATAGTCCGGCGTCTGCTTGATTTCAAAGGATGCACCCGCTGCAAACCCGGTGCGCTTGTGAAGTAAATACTCGTTCAGCATCGCTGCGTCATCCGCAGTCACTGTCTGATCTCCCGTTACATCTGCCGCCTGCAGCGCAGGCTCATACGGGAATGCAGAAATCTGCCCTGCCAGATATCCTCTGAGCAGCGCATAATCCGAACCATCAATCAGTCCATCCCCGTTCAGATCACCGTACAAGCCCTGATCGGCTGCGGCGGCTGTTGCGGATGGATCCAACGGATAAAACGCAGATGTGCCGACAGACATCAGCAGCGCAAGCAACACTGCTGATGCTTTTTTCATGCTCTGATACATGCTTCCCCCTGTTTCTGTCGGCCCGATCGCTTACTTGCCCAGTTCGCTTGCGTCGATCAGATGTGCAAGATACCGTGCAATTGCAGTAATGTCACTGGAATCGATAGTACCATCCTTTTTGCAGTCCGCATTCAGCAGTCCCTGTGCAGAGGGTGCCTTTGCAGTTGCATCCTGTGCAACGTATCTGGACAGCAGAACCACGTCATTGATTTCAACGACACCGTTGCAGTCCACGTCACCATACAGATCAGCAGCAGCATCGCTGCCAACGGTTACCTCCCCGGCTGTGCCGAGTACATTATAGTAAACAGCCGTATTGGAATTGTCAATGTAGCCTGCAACGATTTTATCGTTGGTCACGCCGCTGCCCGGATAGGTTTCACGAGCTACCGGAGCGATCTTCAGCGGAACAACAGTTCCTTCAGCAGCAGATGCGTTTACAGTACCGGTAATGGTTACAAATACGTCAGATGTAGTGTCCTTCATCCAGTACTTGCTGTCGGTCAGACCGGTTGTCCACAGCATGCACAGCTGATCCCCGTCCACGCTCCAGGTAAATACGTCACCGGTATCCTTGTCGGCCTCGATGGCACCGGTGTTGCCTACTGCACCCAGGGTAACATCACTAATAGTGAGAATGCTGCTGTCGAATCCTACAGCAAAGTCCAGGATGCTCATGCCGGCACTGGGAATGCCGGACAGTTTTACGTCAACACTGAACTGCTCCCCAGCCTTTGCTGTTGCCTTGCCGGCAATCAGCGAAACTGAATCAGCGGCGGATACGCTTGCCGGAACAGATACCAGCATAGCCATGACTGTCAGTGCGGACAGAATGGATCTTGTCTTCTTCATAATGATTTTCTCCTTCACAATGTAAAGTTTTAATTTTTAGCTTTCATCCAAGCTATAAAACCACTTAGACGAGGCTATAAATCAATTACATAATACTCTATTTGAGCATAAATTGCAATGACATATTGTGCTTTCTCTATGATAAATCCTGCCTTATAACCGAATTATCTGATTACAATTGAACAGTTTCTATATAAAACAGCTAATTTTTCAGCCAGAACAATAAAATTAAAATAATATTCTCGTATGCGATTCATTCATTTAACTGTGAGTCACCGTGATCTGACACATCTTCATTGCCTCCAGGGCATTCCGATGGCTTTCCGGTGTAACTCCGGCACAGCAGGATGCATCCACCAACAAGGGGATCTCCGGCAGGGCGGCCTTCAGAATCATGGCATTGGAGATCACGCAGATATCCGTACACAACCCTACCAACTCAATGCTGTCGATCTGCTCAAAGGATGCCACATAATCCGCCAGTTCCAGAGAGCCGAAGGAGGGCTTGTTGATGATCCGGGCATTTTCCACCGGCAGCTGGGGAGAGATCTCCCAGCCGGAGGTTCCTTCCACACAGTGGATCACCGGCAGATTCTGCCCCTCCTGGGTGTCCGGATAATCCTCCCCGTGGGTATCCCGGGTAAACACCACCGGATTTCCAGCCTCCCGGTACTGTCGGATCTTTTCCGCCACTGCCGGCACAATTTCAACAGCCTCCGGGGTACCCAAAGCCCCATCAATAAAATCATTCTGCATATCGATCACAATCAGTATTTTCATTTCCATACTCCTTTTCTGTCAAAGCAGAGAACTGTATTGCCTATAGGCAATACCGCACAAAGCCCGCCTGTCGGCTTTGCGTAGCATCTGCTGACGAATTTTCCGTCATATCACACAGAAACTCCTTGCAATACGCCAGTATTCCTGCGTCGTTTCTATGCAATCTGACGAAAAATCTGTTGGCACATCTACCACACATTCTTTGTGCGGTGTTGCCTATACTATACTCCAAAGTCGGGCACTTGTCAATGATTCCGGAAAAATACTGTATGAAAGCATTGACGAAGCCGCCTTTGAAATGGTATACTATATCCATATCACAGAGCAGGAGGCATGGTCATGGATCAAAGCTGGGAAGAACTCTTTCAGGCGGCAAAGGCCGTCCAGAAGGGCAGAAGCATTTCAAAGTATGTGGAGGCTGGCGGAGTTGCCGCAGCCATTCGTGCAAAGTCCGGCAAGATTTACACCGGCGTATGCATTGACACCTGCTCCACCCTGGGCATCTGTGCAGAGCGGAATGCGATTTTTCATATGATCACGGAGGGAGAACAGGAAATCGACCAGGTGCTGGCAATCATGCCGGATGGCAGAACCGGAGCACCCTGCGGCGCCTGCCGGGAGCTGATGGTACAGCTGATGCCGGACAGCTACCAGGAGATCCGGATCATGCTGGATATCACCAAAGGAAAAGTGGTCACACTGGGAGAGCTGACACCTGCCTGGTGGATATAAACACGTTCTTCAACAAAGACTGCTTTTTGGAATGCTATAGCGAAAGGAATGCTCCAAGATGACAGAACCGATTAAAGAAGCCGCAAAGGAACTGGCGCAATGGCTCTCCTACCCAACCGAGCTGGGGTGCAGACCTGCGAAAGTGGAATTCACTACAGAATTCGATGATCCGGACGGCATTCACTGCATGATCTTCCGGTTTCAAAAAACATTACTGGGCAAGTGGCTGCTGGGAATCGTCAGCGAGTCCGGAACATTCAGCGAAATGCAGGAATATCACAAGGAAAGCGAACTGGAGGATGCAGCCAAAATTTTGGAAATGCTCAAAGCGCACTGGAAACAGCAGGCCGACTCCCTGGAGGAATCCTAAGGGCAACACCGCTTCGGCGTTGTAATAATACAAAAGGAGTGTATGTTTGAAACCATACTACACACTGGAGATTGTAGCGTAACCGGAAGGTTCGCTGCAAGCTCAGCCAACCTCCCGGTATTGCAGTCAACCAGTTTCAGGAGGTAAAACAATGAAAGAACGTGACTACATCATCCGCCAGGAAACCAAGGCGGATCACCAGACAGTAGAAACCCTGACCCGGGAAGCATTCTGGAATCAGAGCGTGCCGGGCTGCAATGAGCACTATTTCGTCCACACCATGCGGCAGCATCCGGATTTTGTGCCGGAGCTGGATCTGGTACTGGAACGTGAAGGCAAGATCATCGCCAGTGTGCTGTACACCCACAGCTGGCTGGAGGATCAGGCAGGAAATCGGCATCGAATCCTCACCTTCGGACCTTTGAGCGTGCATCCTGCCTGCCAGAGAAAGGGATACGGTAAAGCGTTGCTGGAGGAATCCTTCCGCCGGGCAAAAGCGCTTGGATATGACGTCATTGTTATATTCGGCAATCCGGACAATTATGTATCCCGTGGCTTTCGCAGCTGCAAGCGGTACAATGTGTGTCTGGAGGGGGACATCTTCCCGACAGCTCTGCTGGTAAAGGAGCTGACCCCGGGTACCCTGGACGGCAGAAAGCTCTGCTACCGGGAAAGCACTGCGGCGGCATGCTGTGAGGATGCAGAAGCTGTGGCAGCCTTTGATGCCCAGTTCCCTCCAAAGGAAAAGGGCTGGCAGCCGAGCCAGGAGGAATTCTACATTCACAGTCATTCTGTGATCGGCTGGTAAAACAGCAAAAAACCGGTGAATGGTTCCCATTCACCGGTTTTGTCTTAGGGCTGCAAATGCTGTGCAAAGCCATCAGGTGCACTCTACAGGCTAGTCCCTATGCGTGCAGTAGTACAGCATGCAATGACAGTAGCCTTCAAAGTCCGGATCCTCCATCTGGCGACGGAACTCCTGACAAATACATTTATTTTCCGGTTTCAGTTCCCTGCGGCAGGGACAGTATCCGCCGGTGTGTGCCAGACCCTCCCGCACTGCGGCAACCATCTGGGCATCCGGGTTCAAAGTGATCTTCATTCTATGCACCTCCCGACTATATTATACCGAAAATCCTTAAAAATTGCAACCACAGCACACAAAAAACGCAGTTTTCTCTCTTGCGGCATGAAATATGCTGTTTTTCGATAAAGAGTGCCTGCAAAATGCGCTTTCATCCTTGAAATCGTGTAGAGCGTGTGATATAATTGTGATAATGTTGTTAAGGCAGCAGCGGAAACCCATTTTACCCGGACACAGCGCCGGAATGAATAGGAGAGAAAGTATGGAATTTGCAAATCCAGAGGAGTACCAGAGCAAAATCAAGCAGATTCTGATTACGGAGGATCAGATCAAGGAGGCTCTGAAAAAAGCGGGCGAACGCATCAACGCCGCTTATGACGGAGCGCCCATTCTGCTGGTCAGCATTCTCAAGGGCGCTTATGTGTTCCTGGCAGATCTGAGCCGGGAGATCACCGTTCCCTGCGAGATCGGATTCATGGCGGCAAAAAGTTATTTTGAGGACACCAATTCCTCTGGAAATGTGCAGATCACCATGGATCTCACACAGGACGTCAGCAAGTATCATGTGTTTATTGTGGAGGATATCATCGATACGGGCAGAACCCTGAACGAGATCCTGAAGATCCTGAAAATCCGCAATCCCCTTTCCCTGGAGATCATTACCCTGCTGGACAAACCGGATCGGCGGATCGTGGATCTGAAGGCGGATTACTCCCTGTTCACCATCCCGGACTATTTCGTCATCGGCTATGGTCTGGACTATGGGGAATACTACCGAAATCTGCCCTACATTGCAGAATTTGGAAATTGAGGTGTAACGTATGTTTGAAAAGCTATTCAAACTCCAGGCAAACAAAACCAATGTGAAAACCGAACTGGCTGCCGGTCTGACCACGTTCATGACCATGGCGTACATCCTGGCAGTCAACCCCAGCATCCTTTCCTCCACCGGCATGGACAGCACCGCCGTTCTGCTGGCAACCTGTCTCGCATCCTTCGTGGGAACCATCTGCATGGCTCTGTGGGCAAACCTGCCCTTCGCCCTTTCCGCCGGCATGGGACTGAACGCCTACATGGCATACACCGTATGCGGCACTATGGGCTTTTCCTGGCAGGTAGCGCTCTTTGCCGTATTTATTGAGGGTATCATTTTCATTATCCTCTCCCTTACCAACGTGCGGGAAGCTATCTTCAACTCCATCCCCCTGCCTTTGAAGCGTGCCGTTTCCGTGGGCATCGGTCTGTTCATCGCCTTCATCGGCCTGCAGAACGCTGGACTGTCTGTTGACGCTTCAACTCTGGTTACCATCACGGACTTTACCCAGAATTTCCACACCACGGGCATCTGCGCACTACTGGCTGTCATCGGTCTGCTGCTGACCTCCGTCCTCTATATCAAGAAGGTCAAGGGCTCCATTCTGATCGGCATCTTAGGCACCTGGATCCTGGGCATGCTTTGCCAGCTAACCGGTCTGTATGTGCCAAACCCGGATGCAGGTGCATACACCCTGTTCCCCACTCTGGGCATCACAGATTTCACCAAGCTGAGCCAGACCTTTGGTCAGTGCTTCAAGCTGGACTTTGGCAATGTGGGCATTCTGAACTTTGTGGTAGTTATCTTTTCCTTCCTGTTCGTTGATCTGTTTGACACACTGGGTACGCTCATCGGTGTCAGCACCAAGGCAAACATGCTGGATAAGGAAGGCAAGCTGCCTGCCATCAAGCCTGCACTGCTGGCCGATGCCGTTGCAACCTCTGCCGGTGCCGTATTCGGCACCTCCACCACTACCACCTTCGTAGAATCCTCCGCCGGCGTGGCAGCAGGCGGCAGAACCGGTCTGACTGCTTTGACCACCGCTGTTCTGTTCCTGATCTCCATGCTCTTTGCTCCCATCTTCACCGCAATCCCCTCCTTTGCAACCGCTCCGGCTCTGATCCTGGTTGGCTTCCTGATGTTCAGCACCGTCACCGAGATCAAGCTGACAGAAGACACCTACACCAGTGCGATCCCTGCTTACCTGTGTATCATTGCAATGCCCCTGTTCTACAGCATCTCTGAGGGCATTTCCATCGGTGTGATCTCCTATGTGATCATCAACCTGATCTGTGGTAAGCGCAAGGAAATCAATCCCATTATGTACGTTCTGGCGGTTCTGTTCATTCTCAAGTACATCTTCCTTTGATTCGTTGAATCAATCAGCGCCTCCGTTCCGGCAAACCGGACGGGGGTGCTTTTTTATGCATCGAAATCCGGAAAAAGCAAGTGCGCTGCGCGACAAATGCCGCACAGCGCACTGTTTCGGGGAAAAGATCTTACTGCATCTTGTATGCGTCGATCATCTTCTTGACCATCTGGCCGCCGATGGAACCAGCCTGACGTGCAGTCAGATCGCCGTTGTAACCCTGCTTGAGGGATACGCCAACCTCGCTGGCAGACTCCATCTTAAAACGCTCCATTGCTTCCTTACCCTTCTGCGTAAATTCACCCTTCATAATGGTTCTCCTTTGTTTTTAATAGAATTGGATGCCGTGATAATAGTATAACTCGGCGAACGGAGAATATCATAGGGAATTTTCGTCGTTTTTTCCAAAATCAAAACAACACGCAAAAGGCAAGCATCACGGAATATCCGGCTGCTCCGGCTCGCCGGATCCGGTCAGCCGCTGTTCACACTGCTTCATCTGCCCGGATTCATACAGTTGGATCTTATAGTCCAGCCGGGCAAGGGTGTTCTGCATGGCACAGATCCGCTCCTGCAACAGTCTGCGCTGTTCCGTCAGCAGTTCCAGCCGGGCGTCAACGGTGGCATCCCCTTGCCGGAAGAGCTGTACATACTCGATCAGCACCTCGATGGGCAGGCCGGCGCTTCGCATGCATTTGATGAATTCCACCCACCGGCAAGCCTCCTGGTCATAATCCCGCAAACCGGAGGCGTTCCGGCGCACCGGTGGGATCAGTCCGATCCGCTCGTAATACCGCAGGGTATCCGGAGTCAGATCATATTTTTTTGCGGTCTCCGAAATCGTCATATCACACCTCGAAGGTTTCTGCCACCTTTTTCAGATTTTCCACAATGGAAATATGCTGGGGGCAATGCTGCTCGCACTGGCGGCATGCAACACAGTCCGAAGCCTTTCCGTGCTGCCGGGTCAGATTCTCATAATAGGTCTGCTGCACCGTGAAGGGCTTCTCCACCTCCTGCAGCTCCGCATTGTACAGGGCAAAGTAATCCGGGATCGGAATCTGCATGGGACATCCCTCCACACAGTAGCGGCAGGCAGTACAGGGCACGGCAATGGTGCCGTTGATAATATCCCGCACCTGCATACACATATCAATTTCCTCCGGCTTCATGGGCTGGAACTGCTCCATATAGCTCATGTTATCCTGTAGCTGTTCCATGCTGCTCATACCGCTAAGCACCATTACCACATTGTCCAGACTTGCGGCAAAGCGGATCGCCCAGGAGGGCACGGAATGCGCCGGCGCATACCTCTTCAGCAGTTGCTCTGCCTGCTCCGGCACCTTTGCAAGGGTACCACCCTTTACCGGCTCCATGACGATGATATCCTTGCCATGCTTTTTTGCAACCTCGTAGCATTTCCGGGACTGAACGGTTTCGTTGTCCCAGTCCAGATAATTCAGCTGTAGCTGAACAAATTCCGTTTCCGGATGCTCTGTCAGGATCTTATCCAGCAATGCCGCACTGTCATGGAAGGAAAAGCCCAGACGGCGGATCAGTCCCTCCTGTTTTTTCCGCATGCAGAAGTCAAAGGCATTCAGTCGCTGCACCGTTGCATAGTTTTCCTCATTCAGACAATGCAGCAGATAGTAGTCGAAGTACCCGGCTCCCGTCTTTTCCAGTTGCTCGCTGAAGATCCGTTCCATATCCGGCGCTTCCTTCAGAAACATGGTGGGCAGCTTGGTGGCAAGCAGGAATGTTTCACGGGGATGCCGTTCAATCAACGCCTGCTTCATCACCCGTTCGCTTTCAAAATCGTGGTACATGTATGCAGTATCGAAATAGGTAAAGCCCCGTTCCAGGAATGCGTCCACCATGCTGCAAAACTGGGGCATGTCAAAGCTCTTCTGATTATTCTGATCCAGCAGCGGCAGCCGCATGCATCCAAATCCTAGTTTTTTCATTGTTTCCTCCTCATTTCGTCACGTTTCTTCCGCAAGGCTGCATAGGCAACCTGTGGATCCTCCAACTGCGCCACAGTCTGCTCCATGGGACAGACTCCATCGACGGTGCGGTTCACGATCTGTTCTGTCAATGTGTCATAGCTGCACGCCACCCCATGGGCGGTGAGATAGTCCCTCCCGGCAGTGCTCATGACCCTGCCGTACACAGCGCACACTCCGGCATGCACAAACAGCATGGCTGCCGCTTTGCCTACGATGGTATCCGCAGCACAAAAGCCCCTCAGCTCCACACCTGCACCAATCCAGTCCAGCATGGGAGAAATGCCCTTGCTATGGCTTGTATAGCAGACATCCACCCGGCACAGCACGCAGGTATAGCATCCTTCCGTCAGCAGCGTCCTTGCCCGTTCCAGGTCATGCATGCTGATTTCTCCTGTCCTGGATATACTTGACCAGCAAAGGGATCACCGCCCACTGGATCAGGATGCCGAACAGACCGGCGGTGACAAACTGCCATGCAGCAGCTGGCTCCAGCCGGGTATTCCTCAACAGGTAGATGGCCGTCAGCACTGCCAATGCTCTTGCGGCTCTGCCTGCAAGCTGTGCCAACAGCAGCTTTGTAAAGCCGTGCAATCCTGTCCGGGACAGGAAGCCGGATGTAAGCCCGTACACGCCCAACTCCAGCACCATGAAGGGCAGAAGCGCCGCTGTGGGCATATCAGAAACCGCTGCACTAAGCAAAGGACTCAGCACGCCGGCGGCAACACCCACCACCGGACCGTACAAAAGCCCTGCCAGCAGCACCGGAATATGCATGGGCAAAAGCGCAGCACCCAGTGCGGTACCCGTTCCGGAAATTGCACCCACTGCATGAAACAGCTGGGGCAGAAGAACCGCCGCAGCCACTGTCAATGCAATTCGCAAAGCGGCTCCAGCCGCAGATTGTTTGTCCCGTACCATTGTGTGTTCCATATAAAATCCTCCTTATACCTGTCTGCCCATCTGATAGGCATCCTCCAGATGCTTTGTATGCTCCACTTCACCGGTTTTCCAGACACCGGTGCCGTACAAAATCCCACGCTCCACCGGGGTGTCCAGGCAATCCAGCGTAAAGCCCCGAATGCTCTCCACCGTTTTTTCCAGCATCGCCTGGTTGGTGTCCGCCGCCGTCAGGATATAGTAAAACTCCTTGTTGGACAGCTCTGTGTAACGGGGCACCGTCCGGTCGATGAGGGTTTTCAGCTGTGCGTCCATGGTGTAGAAATACACCGGCGTTGCCAGCACGATCACATCCGCCTGCACCATCTGCTCCAGAACCTGCGCCATGTCATCCTTCTGGACACAGCAGTGGGTATTGTTACAGACACCGCAGCCGGTGCAGTAGTGGATGTTTCGCTCGGAAAGTCTCAGCTTTTCCACCCTATGACCGCTTTCTTCTGCGCCTCTGCGGAATGCATCGCAAAGAACATCGGAATTGCCGCCCTTCCGGGGACTTGCGGAAAGAATCAGAATCTGCTTACTCATAAAGCAACCTCCTTTGTTATGATGCCTTTATTATAACACCTGGAGTCAACTCCATGTCAAGCGTAAAAAGAAAAAAGATCAGAAAAATCTGATCTTTTTCACAGGGATTCACCCATGCATCCGCTTTTCCCAGGGTCGCATCCGGTAAAATACCAAGGACAGTACAGTGGACAGAGTCCAACTGATGGGCCATGCCAGCCAGATGCCGGTCTGCTGCCACAGGGGAGAAAAGACAAACGCCAGGATCACACGCAGCGCCAGATCCAAAAAGGTGGTTATCATAAAATACTGCATGCACTCCCCACCCCGCAGCACAGAGTCACAGCTGATTTTCACTGCCACCACACAGTAGAAGGGGGCAACGATCCGCAGGAACAGAAGTCCCGTATCCATTGCCAGTGCCGTGCTGTCCTGGTTCATAAACAGCCGCAGAAGCGGACTGCCAAGAAAACAAAACAGAAGGGAGAACGCCACTGAAACGATCACGGAAAACAGTGCACCGGTGCGAAAGCCGCTGCGGATCCGATCCGGCCTTCCTGCCCCAAGGTTCTGGGCGGTAAAGCTGGAAATGCCGCTGCCAAGCGTGGTGCAGCTGGTAATGGCAAAGGTGTTCAGCTTAATGGCAGCAGAGTAGCCGGCAATGACGGAGGAGCCAAAGCCGTTGACCAGATACTGAATGAAGAGATTTCCAACAGAAACAAAGCCCTGCTGTAATATACTCGGGATCGCCACCCGGGCAATCTCCCGGAGAGCTGCCCAGCTGAACCGCTGGGGATTTTCCGCCGTTTCCATCTGTCGGATCCGGCGGCGCAGCACCAGAACCGACAGCACACAGGCGATGCCCTGCGCAATGAAGGTCGCCCATGCCACACCGGCGACTCCCCAATGGAATACAATTACAAATACCGCATCCAGTGCCACATTTCCCAGAGAGGAGGCGATCAGAAAGTACAAGGGCGTTTTGCTGTCTCCGAGACTGCTGAAAATACCGGTGGTTACATTATACATAAACAAGAACAGAAATCCGGCGGTGTAGACCTGTAAATACAGCTTTCCGGCAGCAAAAATATTGTCCGGCGTATTCACCAGCCGCATCAGGGGCGCACTGCACAGAACCCCAGCAAGGGTCAGCACGGCGGAAAGCACAAGACCTGCAATCAAGGTTGTGAAAATGCAGCAGCGAGTCCGGACGTAATCCTTTGCACCGAAGAACCGGCTGATTACCACAGAGCAGCCCACCTGACTGCCCACCGCCACCGCCATAAAAATCATAGTAATGGGGTAGCTTGCCCCCACTGCCGCCAACGCATCCTCGCCGGCATACCTGCCGGCAATCACACTGTCCGCCATGTTGTACAGCTGCTGAAAAATCACACTGATAAACATCGGCAGTGTAAACAGGATCAGCGCCCGGTTGGCACTGCCCGTTGTCAGATCCTTATTCATCGAAACACACTCTCTTTCTGAAAGCAACGCCACACAAAGATTGCGCGGTGTTGCCCAAAGTCTTCTATTACATTATACACCCTTTTCTCCGACGGGAAAAGAGAAAAACTGCCCAAAAGTGCAGACCGCATGTGTCAAAACAGGGCATTTTGCCATGCTGCCTTGACTTAAGCAGGCAAACTGTGTATACTATTGATCGGAGGTGTTCCGTATGAAAGCATCCAACAGGCTTCTCGCCCTGTTTCTGACCTTTTTGAAAATCGGCGCTTTCACCTTCGGCGGCGGCTATGCCATGCTCGCCCTGCTGGAGAACGAGTTTATCACAAAGAAAAAATGGCTGGATAAACAGGAATTTTTAGATATGGCTGCCATTTCCGAATCCACGCCCGGCCCCGCTGCCATCAACAGCGCCACCTATCTGGGCTACCGGATGGCTGGGGGATGGGGCGCAGCAGCTGCCACCCTGGCAGTATGCATCCCCTCCTTTGTTATCATCTACATTATTTCCCTGTTCCTGGATCGCTTCCTGGCGCTGACCTATGTGGCGCACGCCTTTCACGGCATCCAGGTCTGTGTGGTCTACTTAATTATAACTGCCGGTTTGCGGATGCTCCGGAGTCTGGAACGGGATCCTGTAAGTCTCTGCATCCTGCTGGGGGTGGGCATGGGCATGCTGCTTTGCACCCTGTTTGCAGTCAGCTTTTCCTCTGTATATTACATCCTCCTCAGTGGGGCTGTGGGGATCCTGGCAGGGAAAATCCGCCGCATTTGCAGGAAGGAGGGTAAGCCATGACCCTCCTCCGGCTGTTTCTCATTTTTCTGGAGATCGGCGCTGTATCCTTCGGAGGCGGCTATGGAATGATTTCTTTGATTCGGGAAAAGGTTCTGTCCAACGGCTGGCTGACGGAGGAGGCATTTCTGAATCTGATTGCCGTGTCCGAATCCACACCCGGCCCGCTGGCAGTCAATATGGCAACCTTCGTGGGAGCATCTCAAGCTGGCATACCCGGCGCACTGGCGGCAACCTGCGGGGTGGTGCTGCCTGCCTTCTGTATCATTCTGCTGATTGCCGCCCTGCTTCGGAATCTGCTCCGCTATGCGGCAGTACAGGACTTCCTCTCCGGCATCCGCCCTTGTATTGTAGCACTGATCCTTGCAACCGCCGTGACCATGGGTCTGCACACCCTGTTTGGCTTTGCAAAGCTGGGAGATGGTCTGCATCCGGACGCAAAAGGCATCTGCATTCTGGCTCTGCTGGTGGGGGTGCATGCACTGACCAAGCGGCTCCGGAAGCATGCGCCCTCCCCCATTCTCATGATTCTTCTGTCCGCCGGAATGGGTATCTGCTTTTACGATTTCCCTTGCTGAAGCCCTGGCAGCACCGTGCAAAGATTGTTCGGTATTTGTAGGTTTGTCAATGATGTGTTACACATTCGGGAAAGCGAAAAGCACCTGTTT
>OQVP01000383.1_pt1 | contig 17149 bp, 21 predicted proteins | sample 1691541 | NCBI WGS metagenome assembly OQVP01 (sample SAMN03418258, study PRJEB22391) | human gut metagenome | biome: human-gut; feature: organic feature; material: feces | host: Homo sapiens | place: Tanzania | collected 2013-01 | reverse complement strand
TTCCGGTGAGATTGATGCGAAAACAGCGAAAGCAATCAGTAAATATTTTCAGGAAGCAGACGGAAAGTATGACGACGCAAACATCGTGATTGGATCTGATGTCATATTCAAGAAAGATACTGTTTTGACAAGGGATCCACAGTTTAAAGATATTACCTGTAACCGTTTCGAGATTCAGTCACAGAATATTATCACTGCAGATCACATGTTCCGTGATGTTCATGCAAAGGAAATTACGGTTGCCAGTCAGCCGGGACTTGAAAGTGCGGCAGGTATGTTTGAAGGTTGTGAAGCCGACTCTATCTCTGTCGGCGAGATTCCGGCCGGCATTTCAAGAGATGATCTTATGAAGGGTTGTGACTGTGAAATCAGTATTGATGACAGCAGTTCGCGTGTTGACCGTGGTGTAACTGTGGATGCTGATTTAGGACAGGATTATCAGTGTGACACATCCGAGACAATGCAGCTCGGCGATTGATAGAAAGCGGGGTGTTTTACTATGAGTTTCTTAGATAAAGTGCAGGGTTCTCTTTCCGGTAATGCAAATAATGGTCCGGCATCTATGCTATGGCGTGATCCTGTTTTGATTCCGGGTCAGGATGATGAGATCAATAAAGAAGTGCAGAAATCGGCATTAGAAAGACAGGTAGCTTTTGAGAAAGTATGGTCTGAAATGAGTGCAGAAGAGAAGGCTGCTTATGAAAAAGCGAATGAAGATTACCGTGAAGCCGCTGGTGAATTTTCTGAAGACAGCGTTGGTGTTGCTGATTTTAATACAGGCAGAGATGATCATAATTTCAGTGACTGGTTTGATGGTCTTTCACGTGAAGAGCAGCTGGATTACATGATGAAAAATGCAAGTGTTCAGTTTACTGTGCAGAAAGATTCACCGAATACAGGATATGCTGGGCCTGAAATCGACCATGATTTGGATCGGGCATACATTGATAAGGCAGAGCGTGATCGTAAGCGGAATAGAACGGCATGGATGTCTGGTTCTGTTTATCCTGCAGAATCAGAAGGTGATTACACAACGGTTGAGGAACTGATGCGTGGACACGAGTCTGGTGCATCCGCTGATTTTCCGTTTGATAAGGTTGCTGCAAAGAGAGCAGCCAGTGTACATGCGGATCTTGGTCTGCCTGATGAACAGGAAACTGCTTCTAAGGGTGAAGCATCCGTTGATTCCCAATTTGGTGAGTAATCATCAAACTGGTGATGATAAATAAGAAAACAAAAAGGAGATTTGAGTTATGTCATTATCAAGTATAAGTGCCGCATTTGGCCAGTCAAGCCAGGGTACAAAGGAAGAATCTACAGTTAGTGCAAAGCCTTGGATGAATCCGGAATTGCAGGAGACTTTTCTGGAGCCTGTTGTAACAGAGCCTGAAACTGATGTAGCAACAGAACCCGAGGTTGATATCCCGGATGGAATTGGTTTTGTTCCGGGACAGGGGATTGTAGATTCTTTCAGACCAGAACAGGAACATGATCCGGCTATGAAAGAAGCAATGCTTGCCGATATTCAGAAAGATGTTACTTTTGCTTATGATGAAGAAACCAAGACAATGACAATCAGTGGTGGAGAAATCAGTCAGCATACATTGGATGCTCTCCGTGGATATATGGAATTGTCAGATGGTGAGTTCGATGATGCAAATATCGTAGTTGGGCAGGATGTTACGTTTAAAAATTCTTTCAAGAAGGATGTCCGTGGGGAATATTATGCTGCGGGTCCTACTTTCGGTGATATTAAATGCAAGAGTATTGATATTCAGTCTCAGAATATCACAAATGCATATTGCATGTTTGCCAGTACAAAGGCGGATATTATCAAAGTTGCTGATCAGCCAAATTTGGAGACAGCAGCATCCATGTTTTCGGATTGCGAGGCTAAACTTGTTTCCATTGGTGAATTTCCTGAGAGTGTATATGGCAATATGGTCAATCCTGTATTTCGTGGATGCAGTTCTATTGTTGTCAGTAAAGATATGACGGATGTCATATATTCTCCGAAGAGTGATCCTTTAGATTTGTTTGGTGATCGTCGTGAGAAAGTGCATACTGAGGAAGATTCTGCGGATACATCATTTGTTGTCAATGAATCATCCCAGGATAGCACCCGTCAGTATGATGCTATGGAATATGATCCCACTTTTGGTCTCAAACAGAGCGATGCTTTTCGTGGTCATGCCATTGACAGAGTACAGCAGACTGAGAATGAGCTTGGCGTAGCCAGCGTAGATTTTTCTGAAGTACAGAACCGTGTGGCTAATGAACAGAGGAACTCATCAGAGGTGCGTAATCGCAATGCGTCATCTACTTTCAGAGATCGTACTTTTGGCAGGGTAGAGAAAGCACTTGATGCGCTCGGTACTGCCGCGCGTGATGCCGTTGATGGACGACATACCGCACAGTCTGTTTCTCAGGATAAGGATCTTGGCGAATAATCCGGAGGTTGATTATGGGTGCTTTTAGTTCAATTAAGGCTAAGGTGGCGGGAATTTCCGCCGCCGCAGCCAGTATTTATGGAATTTATCGTATAGTCGAGAATCTGCCTGAACGCATGGAAGCCTTCAGAGAAGGAAACTACGTTGAGGCTTTTCTTGGTGAAAAATGGGCAAAAATTTTGAATCCGGATGCTTACGCAGATGAGGATACAAAACAGGCTGAAGCTTCTTCCAATGAGAACACAAAGACCGAAGAGTCATCACAGGAAGAACAGGCTTCGTCTGAAGATTCCAAAACAGAACAGGTAAGAGATCCCGGTCTGGCAGCAGAAACGGATGCTATTCTTGCGTCTGTCGACGGTGGTTCTACAATCACAGAATCCTATGAAATGGGGTAATTTTTTATGAAGAATCAGGTTACGGTTGTCCTGTCGATTCCATGGATCATGGGTATGAAGCAGGAAGATTACAAACAGCTGTATGATCAGTTGTTCTCTATTGCGCATGACGATACCTGTATTGGGCATACAGAGGCAAATTATTTGATCTCAGGAATGACGGCGAAGCACAAGACGTATTCTTATGAGACATCAGCATCTGATGTCGATTTTGCAGCGTATGCAGACTTGTCACGATACGTTCCTGATAAGAAATTAAAGATTCAGGTTGGTAAGATCGGTCCACATGTCCAGACAGGACAGCGTGATGATGAGAGATATTATAATGTTGTCCTGATTGATTTCGATGACGGGCAGATGACGCAGCAGATTGTCGGCCATATGGACGGCACGGAAGGTGCTCTGATACAGGACTATAAGACATTGACAGGTCAGCAGATGCGTTCCAAGCTGTCAGCACTTAAGAGTGTTGCTGTTTCTGAGGCAAAGTCCCACGTAAGACAGGTGCCTGTCCTGAATCCGGAACTTGTGTCACCTCATTCTGAAGAGACTGCCGACTTTGCGTTGTAACTGTTGATAAATGAGCTAAAATATGGTATCATTGTTTTAACATTTAAAAATGCAAAGGAGATTTTTTAATATGAGTCGTTTACAGGATTTAAAGGCAGCAATGAAGAGTTCTGATGTAAAGAACATGAAGCGAACACCGGAAGAAATCAGACAGTCTGTATATGATAAGATCGAAGAGCCGAAACAGAAAGCAGAAACATCTGTGGCTGCACCGGCACCTGTGCAGGAAACTGCGGGAACACCGGTAAATTCCCTGTTAGATTATTATGTCCGTATTACAGGGTCATTTGCTCATTTAAGCGGAGATCTTTTGACACAGAATCTGATCGTGGTTGCAGATGGACTTCCTGAGGATGTGAGAATTATTTCTCTGGAGTCTCTCATGTATATTGCGTCGAATTTCGGTGAGATTATCGCAGCTATGGTGTTAAATTACAAAGATGTCCGTAAGCTGCTTGCTGACACGCTTGCAAAGGAATTGGATTTGATGAAGGATTACGATGCACGTACAGCTTTTCATGAGGCGGCTGGTTCGGGTTTTGACATGGAAGCACACAGTATTGAGCTTGGTGTGACGCAGTACACACCAGATACGGAGCTTATCATTGCTGAAGCAATGCGTAACAGTATCAGTAAGATTTCAGACACGAAACTCTCCGGTCTAGTTGATTCAGCGCTTGCTACTTATACACAGCATGATGCGGATGATATGGGTGCTATTTTATCAAATCCCGTGTATCTGCTGATTGCATTTAATTACAATGCAGCTTTTGTCGAGGAACTCACAAGCATCTGTGATTCTATGGTGGAAAGCTGCGAATAGGAGGATTTGCTATGGGTGTTGTGACAGGAATCGCGGCGGCCCCGATTAAATTAGTGAAAGGTATTGGGAACCGTTACCGCATTGCTTATCATGAAAATAAGATAGATGATCAGATTGCACCGGAACAGGGTATTTCTGGTTTTATTATTGACAAGGTTGAAGACGCTACGAATTTTCTGACGCTCGGTGCGCTTGCCCGCGTAAAAGATGGTATCAAGACAAAGGGTTATGGTGATCTTTCCGGTGAGGAGATGGATCAGGCTCTGGCACAGCAGTATTCCGAAAATGTGGCGAAGGACGCCGAAAAGAAAGCAGAGAAGCAGAAGAAGCGTTGGAGTAAGTTGGAAAAGCAGATGGATAGGCTCTCGGTGAAGGATCAGAAAGTTGAGAATGTCAAACAGCGTGCAGCAAATGCTGCTGCAATGCTCGGCGTGGAAGACATGACAGATTCTTCTGAATATGACGACACGCAGATCGAAGCATAGAAAGGACGAGGACACATATGCAGAACCGCCAGGAAACATATTATTTGACCATTATTGGTCCGCGGCGTGGTGAGCGTGTGATAGCGTCTGTTGTGACGGCTGACAGGAAAACTGCTGAAAATCTGTTTGCCTGCGGGAAACGCAATGATAAAGATTTCCTGTTCAATGGATTGTATTCTGAAGAAGAAGTTCTTCACATGTTTAAACCACATACAGATATTGTCGGGACATTTAATCCGTCATCCGGCAGTTGTGAACAGCACAGGGATTATCACAGGGTTCCTGTGTTTGTTGTTAAAGAGGACAAAGTTTATCGGATTAAGAATGACAAGCAGCTGTTACTTGATTTTCCAAAGGATAGTGATTTTGGTCAGGTGTTTGCCGTAATATCCGGTAAAGTAAAACCGGTAGAAACTACACCAGTGTCCATGCCTGTGAAGACAGAGCCTGCATCTGTCCGCCAGTCAGAACCGGCAAAGGAGCCCATACAGAGCAGTAACGGTCTGTTCTCTGTTGACAGCTTTGTCTCATTCACAGATAGTATGGATGCTGCTTCCGTGGAACCTGATTTTGAAGAGGAAACTGATATTTTTGATGCAAATATGGGTGAACCGGAAGTCGTGGATGTTCTAAAGGTTGATACATCCCGTCTTTATGATATGATCACACCGAATAAGACTGACAATAAGACGCAGACTGATGCCGATTATATTTCCGAGTTTGATTCTACGTTTTATGGTGCACAGAAAACAGTTGCGACATCCGATGATTTCCAGAAGAATGAGAAACTGCAGGAACGGTTTGGCAACAATGATTCCGGTCAGCCTATCCGAAAACAGGGACAATCTTTAAAAGACCTGTTTGGGAATGGATTTGAAGCCGGCGAGTTTAAGATTTAGGAGGAAAATATTATGAGTTTTATGAATCGTACAAGACAGCATCTGGAAGATGGATTAGAAAATGGAAGTCCTGAAAGCCGTGTGATCAATGGCAGGCTTTATGTGGATTCCGGCAAGAACGGAATTTACACAGTAGTTCCCCGCGGGATGGATGACGCGAGAGATTTGAAGGGGCATCCTGTGCCTGACTATCTCGTAAAAGACGGTGTGGAGTATCAGGTGACAAGCGGAAAAGATTATGCCGAGGAAATGCAGGAAGCCGGGGCAAAAGTGATCATTGCTGATAAGGCAGATCGTTTTGCGGCAATGGAGTCCGAGGATTATGAGTTTCCGAAGTTTATCCAGGCCGACAGAAATCTTGCTCTTATGGTTCCCGGTGAAGACGGACAACCTGTTCTTCATACCATGGAAGCCGGTGATTATCTTGGTATGTCTGGAGATTCTTATTATGCAGTTCCTGCCAAAGAGTTTGACCAGACATATGCTGTTATGAAAGATCCTTCTTCCGAGCGTGAGATTCCGGAAGTAGAAGATGACCAGTCGGAATATGAGGATTCCGGTTTGACATTGTAAGGGGTGATTTTTATGATATTTGGCAGCAAGCCTGGTGGTATTGGTCCAAGTGATACCATGTTTAATTCTGGTTCGTTTAGTTTCTTTGGTGATGGTTCAAATACCATGCATACACGAAACGGTATGTTTTCTGATGCAGGTTTTACGATGCAGTCGGGGAATATGATGTTTTCTCCTGGTGGTGTTACCATGCAGTCCGGCAATTTTTACAGTACGCCAAATGGAATGTATCACAGATCTGGTAATATGCTTTTTGGTCCTAATGGAGAGATGTGGCATGGTGTTACATCTGATCGGGACTGCCGTACCATTATTGACAAGGAAGTGAACAGAAAGGGGTGATGACATGAGTGTTTCTAAATTAGCCGGGAAGCGGCCAGGAAGCCAGCCTGCTGTTTCTGAATTCGATGCTCTTGAGTTCTGGGTTCCGGAATGGAATCTTGATAAGATGAAGGAACAGTTTGCCAATCTGAATAAAGAGTTGGAAGGTCATGGACATGCAGACTATGAGATTACCGGCAAAGCGATCCGCAATACGAAGTTCGGACCGACGCTCATGTATAAAGTCCGTTCTGCCGGAGAGTTTCAGGTGAAGCAGATCAGGTATCTCGGCCGGTCAGTGCGTGCCACGGAGAAAGACCATCGTCTGTACTCTACGATCAATCCAAATCTGTCCATGGAAGATTTTGAAGCGATTAAGTTACATCCATTGGGCTGCGACTGCTGCAAGACTGACCGTAACCGTAATGAGATGTATTATTTCAAGTGTACAGATGATTTTACAGTCGGTGATGCAGCGTTCAGGAAAGGCGAGATCTGTTCTATCGGATCATCCTGTGTAGACAAGTTTGTCAGCAAGAAAGCCCGCGATATTGTAGAAACATTTGCGGGGAAAGGATTTGGAGAAGAATCCGGTCCGCATGGTGTGGCTCATACCTATATTGATCCTGTCCGGTTTGCCTGCTATATGGACAGAGTGGCTGTTTCTCATATTGATGATGTCTTTCAGTATATCTGCAAAGAATATAAAGATCATTTTTTGGATGCGTTTGCTGTCGGCAATAGCAAGTCAGCAAAGAAAGCACAGGAATTTGCAGATGCGTTTGCTGCGAGTAGCTGGAGTGATACTGACAAGGCAGATTTTGCAAAGATCCGTGAGGAATACGGAAATCCTGAATATCAGCCATACGTTACATACCGTAAGCTTTCGAAACAGAGCAAGGGTTATGGCTGTGAGGGTTCTATCTCGAAGACAGCAAAAGCTATTTATATGATGCTGGAACATGGTTATTTTGAGCCTTCGTTTTTTAAGAATACAGCGCAGGCTCAAATTCTGAAGGATCTGTGTGAAGGCTATGACATTACAAAATCTTCTGTAGACTCAAAGATGTCTGAGAAGTGTGATGCTATCAAGAAAGTGATACAGGATGGCATGAAGGAGAAGCCGGAATGTGCTCTTGATGAGATCAATAATCTGAATCTGGAAACTATGTCAGATATTATTGATTCCGGGCTGCGTATCAATAAGGATTATTCGCAGTTTATCGTGGATATTTTTGATCAGAAGTATCTGTCCGTGATGCAGGATGCAAGGTATCACGAGATAGAGAACCCGGCATTTGTGACATTCGACGATTATACGCCTGGAGAGGTTGCTGTTTACAGTAAGAAGCCATCTCAGATTGAAGCAGAAGGCAATAAGAAAGGCAGACTGCCGTCATGGGTTGTCAAGACGTATGACATTAAGCCAAAAGATGCTTATGAACTTCTTGTCGGCGGTGTTGTCAATCTTAAAGGGAAGTATTACCGTGTCACGGATAATGGCCGGGATTCATATCTTAGATTTGAACAGGTATTCCGTGACAGAATTAAATACACGGTAAAGAACACCCGTGTTGCGTTGGAAGAATCAAAAATGTCTGAGACATTTAACCCTGATGGTTCTCGTATCTCTTTTACACAGGATGGAAATTCCGGTGTCGTGATCAAGCAGAACCGGTCTCACCCGGCGTTCCTGAACGTAAAGTCGACAGCGATTCTGTATCAGTTTGATGAATCGCAGGGTAAGAAGGTTCCTGCATATGCTCTGGCCATGATTGACATGAATGATAAGACACCGGCAAGGATTGACATCAAAGGCTGCAAGCTCTGTCCGAATAAGACCGGTTACGGCATTCTTATTTCAGATCCGACGTCGTTATTAAAAGTTGACCGTACGGTGGAGAAGAACGGTGTGGATACGAAGCAGACGGAATATATGACCTGTGATCAGATCAATGCGGCCCGCAGCAAAGTCCGTGATGAGTATCATAAAATGGAAACAAGATCAGCACAGTCTGTGATTTCCAGTAGTGATCAGGTGGACTATGGTATTGAATTCCATTGATTTTCAGGGCTTTTCAAAAATCTTCTCATTTTTGAAAATTTTTTGAAAAAAAGTGTTGACATTCTTTCCCATAGGTGCTATTATGATTACAGATGAACGGAGTGCCTGCCGTAAGTCTTAAATACGAATGTATTTTAAGATTTATTGTAGCACTCCGATTTTTTTATGAATCAGACAAAAATCTTTAGAAAGGAAGAAAAGACCATGATGACAATGATTATGAACAAACCTCAGTCCACACAGATGACATCAGCACTGGAAACAGGGCTTGGTTTTATGCGCTCAAATTATCATTATGGATGGGATCTCGCTGTCGATAGTAAGCCGGAATGCAATCTTTTTGAGGCGATTATAGCGGATTTGAGACAATTACATAAAAGATTCAGTGGTTCTTTTCATAGCCTTTTTAAGCGGGCAGTAGGTATCGGAACAGGCACCCGATAGATACGAAGAACCGCTCATGGATTGGAAATATGAAATCATGACCACTGGATTAGGCGATTGTCTTAATTTGGTGGTCTTTTTAATTATATGGGGTTGTAGCTCAGTTGGGAGAGCGCTCGCCCTGCAAGCGAGAGGTATCGCGGGTTCAAGCCCCGCCAGCTCCACGATATGGCCGATTCGACTAGATGGTTCAGGTCACGAGGCTTTCAACCTCGTAACAGTGGGTTCAAGTCCCCTATCGGTCACTGCAGAATAGTCTGCGATACAATTTAAAATATGGGACTTATGGAACCAGGCACTCCGGGAGTCCCAGATGCAGGTGTAGTATAGCTGGTCAGTACGGTGGCTCGCCAAGTCATAGACGCGGGTTCAAATCCCGTCACTTGCTCTAAATTCTGAACCAGGCACTTAGAATTTGAAAAAAATTATTATAGGAGAAATCATTATGAAGAAACGATTTAGCAAGGATAAAACCGACAGTGATTTTATCCAGCCTCGTAAGCTAACTTGGTAGAAGCGCCAGTCTGAAAAACTGGAGGATCGGATCGTAACCGAAACGGGGCATTATGGCTGCATCGCCTAGCTGGTTATGGCACCTCCCTGTCACGGAGGAATAACACGGGTTCAAATCCCGTTGCAGTCGCTATCATGCATGTGTGGTCCAGTGGTTTTGGACACCTGCCTTCCAAGCAGGACACCACGCGGGTTCGAATCCCGTCACATGCTCTATATTAAAAGTAAAGGAGATGAAAAATATGCCAGACTATTATTATATGGGAACTGAATATTATTAACGGTAGGTATGCAAAAGGCTGAAGCTAAGTGTCTGTAAAACACTGACCCACGGGGTAAACATTGTGAGTTCGAATCTCACCCTGCCGACTTTTGGGCAGGTATCCCGTAATCGGTAGCGGTGCAGTCTGTAAAACTGTTGGCTTCGGCTTCTGGCGGTTCAAGTCCGTTTCTGCCCATTAAAAATATGTCCTGATACGCAAACTGGCAAAGCGGCCACGCTAAGGACGTGGTGAATTGTTTGTGGGTTCGACTCCCACTCAGGATATTAAGCCCATGTGGTGCAACTGGCAGACACGCTGGTTTCAGAGACCAGATGTTGGAAGTTCGAATCTTCTCATGGGCACTTTATCGGGATGTGGCGCAATTGGTAGCGCGCGTGATTTGGGATCATGAGGCTGCGGGTTCGAGACCTGTCATTCCGACTTTATGCATCAGTGCCGCAACTGGCAGACGGGGCCGGCTCAAACCCGGTTTTGTATGGGTTCGAATCCCTTCTGGTGCATTGGAAGTGCATTAAAACAAGAGTATAAAGGAGAAACAAGACTATGAAACGAATATCCATACCGAACCTTATTTCATAAGGGGCGGTAGCTCAGGGGTCAAGAGCGGCGGCCTTATAAGCCGTGTGTCGTGAGTTCGATTCTCACTCACCCCATTTAGATAATATAATATTGGTTTGTAGCTCAATGGTAGAGCGGCCGGCTGTTAACCGGTAGGTTGTGGGTTCGAGTCCCACCATTCCAGCTATGGAGGCTGTGGCCGAGTTGGTTAGGCAGTAGATTGTGGCTCTGCGGAAGCAATTCCTACGTGGGTTCGAGCCCCACTGGTCTCCCTGAAATTAAATATGCCGCTGTAGCACAAATGGTAATGCACCTGCTTTGTAATCAGGGGATTAAGGGTTCGAGTCCCTTCTGCGGCTTATGGGCGGTTAGGTTAGAGGTAAACCGTGCGGTTCTGAGCCGTGAGACACCCGTTCGATTCGGTTACCGCCTGCTATGCTCTCATACGCTAATGGATAGACGGCAGGGCTACGAACTCTGTAGTTGGCGTTCGAGTCGCCATGGGAGCACTGTTAAATGCCTGTGTAGCTCTAATCGGCAGAGCGTCTATCTCGTAAGTAGAGGGTTGCAAGTTCAAATCTTGTCACAGGCTCTTAATGGTAGAAGGATCGTTTGGTAAGCGGTTAATACCATTTCTCTCCTATGAGAGAGTGTATTGAAATGGGTAGTATAGTGGCGAATACGGCAGGTTCAAATCCTGTCCTTGGGACTGAAAATCTTTATAATAAAGGAGAAATTATCATGAAACGAAAACAGTTGTACAAGCGATTATCTAAATTATAATGTACGCATCCGTCGCCTAATTGGTATGGCACCAGACTTTTAATCTGGCGGAATTTATTTTCCATGCGAGTTCGAGTCTCGTCGGGTGCACTGATACAATATGTGTATCCACGGGTATGTAACTCAAGTGGCAGAGTAGCGGCCTCTTAAGCCGAAGGTTGCAGGATCATGGCCTGTCATACCCATTATGCGCCAGTAGCCCAATTGGCAGAGGCACAGGGTTTAAGCCCCTGTCAGTATCGGTTCGAATCCGATTTGGCGTATTTTTTCCAGTTTTTATACAAAACACTTGATTCTTTTCTATGAGAGTGATATACTTATATGCGTATAGAACAATGGAGAGGAAGATGTCTTATGCCAGCACAAAAGGTTTGGCACGAAGAGATTCAAAGTTGGGTTTTCGAAGATCCGGATGATGTCAATATTCCGGATGATATAAATCCTGAAGATTATGGCGTAGAAGTTGTGCCTAAGGCATATCCGACATCAAGATCTACTCTTCCGTTGCACATCTTGGAGGGAAAATATCTTCACAAAAAGAACATGTAAATGAGTGATTTGATATGACTATACAAAAAAAATATCTGGCTGTGATTTTATGACAGGATGTTTTCCGTTGAGTATGTTAGGTTATATGCGCAAATAGAGGAGATTTTATATGGCTACACAAAAAGTCTGGCATGAAGAATTTCAGGATTGGGTTTATGAGGATCCAGATATTCCGAAGGATTTAGATTTTGATGATCTTGGTTTGGATAAGATTGATATATCAGGATGTAATTTAGCAAAGGCTATGGTGCCTCTTAGTACATTGGAGGGAACGTATAAACATGTTAAACCGAATAAGTCGTAATAAGGTTTTATCTTGTCTGTCTTCTGAAATGGAGAAAATCAAAATGCTTTATCCTGATAATGTCGCATCTGTAGGTTTTTCGAATGAAAATATAGATGGTGGAGCACTTATGTGTGGTTCTGGTTTTGCTTTACAGAATAATGCTGGTCAATTTATTATTGCTATTGGCTCTAATGATTTTCCGAATAAATTTCATATGTTTGTACAATCATCATTATTTTGTGAAATGATGCTTGCCGTAAAGCATGAACAACAACATGTTCATCAGCATGCGGTAACATATAAGAATGCAACTCTTGACAATATAAGTATGCTGAAGGATTATGTATCGACATTTTACAATCCTCGATATTATAGATACAATTATGGCAAGATGCTGCATGAGATTGATGCAAATATCGAAAGTATCAAGGCCACAAGGGACTATTTCAAAAAGAATTTTCCTGATTATGATGTTGATGCAGATTTGTGCCAGATCATGTATGACCGGCAATCCTGTTCTCAATATGGATGGTTTACAGATGAACATAGACGTTTTGAATCTGTAGATGCCATGTTGGAATCAATGTATATACATAAGGCAAAGGTCTCACAGTATCGCTCACATTTTATGTATACAAGACGAAGCCCAGATGAACCGATGGATTGTATAGAAGAATATCTTGATTCCAGTCCAAGATCAGTTCGTTTGTCATGGGATGATATGAATGGTCTTGAACAAAGAGATTTTGCAGCAAAAGTTATCATGGAAGTTCATTCTGAAGATGTAAAAGATATGCAAATTTTGTTCTCAGAGAATGCATTTCTGGATTTATCCGATAATGACGATTTGATCATAGAAAATCAGGAGGAGATTGGGTATGAGTAAAAGCACTGCTGTTTCGTGTGATTTCGGCAAAAACCGGATTACATTATCAATCACAGGTGAAGATAAGCTGCTCGTTAAGAGATATGCTTTAGAACATAATACGACGGTATCTGATTTGTTGCATGATTGGATACAGAAAAATTGCAGGAAGGAGTAAATGATTATGTGTAACGTAAACAGATGTAGCAGACAATCCAATAGTTCGTGGTCAGAGAGTAGACATGATAAGAAGATGTACTGCTTTATTTGTTGATGCAAAGATTTTCGCATAACAAAATTACCGGCATTTCCTGCAGCATCTTCTGATAAAAAAGGATTATCAAAAGAAGCTGCTTTTTTATTGTTTATTATTATGGGCGTATAGTTCAATGGCTAGAATAAAATTCTCCAAAAATTAAGATGTGGGTCCGATTCCTACTGCGCCTGCTTATTTTAAATACATTTGTAATTTATGGAGCGGTGCCTCAATTGGTACAGGACTCGGTTGGAAGCCGGGCATGTCGTGTCAATCCACGCTTTGAGGGTTCAAGTCCCTCCCGTTCCGCTTTTGCTGTGATGGCTCAACTGGTACAGCACTGGTCTTGAAAACCGGCATGTCGGGTGAGATTCCCGCTTTCAGGGTTCGAATCCCTGTCACAGCGCTATGCCTCCGTAGTCTAATGGTTAGTGACGTCAGCTTCTCACGCTGAAGATGCGGGGTTCAAGTCCCCTCGGAGGTTCTTATACGGGCGTAGTCTAATTGGATAAAACAACGGTCTTCTAAATCGTACTTTGTGGGTTCGAGTCCCGTCGTCCGTATTATGGCATCGTGGTCGAGTGGCTTAAGGCACCTGTCTGCAAAACAGGTTTTACCGTGGGTTCGAATCCCACCGATGTCTTTGCATTTAAGCTGTGCAAAGCAGATTAGTCACCTGTTTCTATTCAGTGTATATGCAAAAAAGCCTGTGCTAAACGGTATTTCAGTCGAAATTGACTAACTGCTGTGGTATTCGTGATAAACCTGCCAATCTGCGGGGCACAGGAGTCTGCCAGTGTGGCTCAAGTGGTACAGCACCTGCTTCGAACACAGGCAAGCCGGCATTTATGCCGACGTACAGGTTCGAGTCCTGTCACTGGCGTTTTTTAGCCCATTAGCATAGAGGTCAATGCACTGGGCCTTGACCCCAGGGACTGCGGTTCGAATCCGCAATGGGCCGTTTACATTTCTTGCCGTGGTGGCTCAAATGGTACAGCAGTGGATTGCTAATCCACCATCTCGGAGCAAAATCCGGTTTCGGGGTTCGACTCCCCGTCACGGCGTTTTTATGAAGGGTATATTAAGATTGTTAAAAAAGCAGATGCAAATTGCATCTGCTTTTTGATTTGTGTTCCAGTGGAATTATGCAAATGCATATGCGAAAGATTTGTTCTTGACAAGTCGCATATATTATATATAATATATAAGCATAAGGTGATAGACGTCAGTCTGTCTGTGGATAGTTTGATCAGAGCAAAGCAAAGGAGATATAATATTATGGGCAAATTAGCTGGAAAAATGGGCCGGGTTTCCGGTAAGATCAGAAACACAGTAACACAGATGTATGCAGATACACATTTTACAGAGAAAGATATTGAAAGATTGTCAATGACAGATCACAATAATGAACCAATGGCTCGTGTATATGCACGTATTATGGCAGACAGATCGATCAGACAGGAAGAGACCAAGCGTCCCGGAAGATTTGATTTGGTGTATGAAGCAGACGGTAGGGAAGCAATTGTCGGCTGGATTGATAACATCCGTTACATGGGAGAAATTTCACAACAGGCTTATGATCATGTGCAGGATCTTTCCGAGGATGGCTGCTATGTTGTCAGAAAGGGTAAGGATTATGCTGTCCGTGCTTATGCGGATGAACTTGGCTCTGATGGAAAATATGTGGTCCTTGATGGGAATAATGCTGAGAACGGTGTTTCATTTTCTGATGATAAGTTCACAACATTTGGCTCTTATGAACATGCAGTAACAGCTGCCAGAGCAGCATCCAAGGAACTGGGTCTTGTGCCTTCTTATGATGAGCAGTGGGAGAGTATTCCGGAAGCTTTGGAAGAAGCCGTTGCATTTGATTATAGTGATGAACCTGAGAGAGCTGATGATGTTCCTTCTGCAAGAGGTTTCGTGCAGGATCGTGGCCAGCATACCGGTGTAGAAGATGATGGAAGATGGGAGAACTTTGCAGAAGCACTCAGTGATGTATATCCTCCTATGGATGAAGAGGAACGTGACGAGGCTGATTTTAATCCTGATCGTGATAATGGTAGCTGTGCACATGATATGCCAGGACATTCTGATGAGAACGGTTTTTTCCATCCGGATGACAGTGATTTCGGTATGGGTGAATGATCAGAAAGGATGAAAGAGATATGAGTTACGAAACAAATCAGATTTTGCAGGGTATGGAAAGTCTGGAAGATAGATTGCAGAAGTTACACAGTGAGTTTTCTGACCGGTCAGATGAGTCTGCAAGACAGTTTAACCGTGTATTTGAACAGGCACAGGAAGACAGTAAATCCCGTTATGATGCTTTGAAAGAGCTGACAGAACAGATGAAGATTGGACAGGCTATGGAAGCTCTCAGATATGGTCTTCAGAATGAGATGTTTTACGATAAGACCAAGGATATGTATGATTTGTATTCTCAGCTTAGCTCCCGTGTGATTGAGGATGCAAGACAGATTGTAAGTCCAAGTACACAGCGTGGCAGTGAGTTTGATGACATTGTGAGCGCCGAGAAGTCATTAAATGAAACGCAGTTCTATTAAAATATATATCACTCCTGTTAAATAACAGGAGTGATTTTTTATCGGTAATCTGCAAAGACAGCCCGTCGCAGCAATTCTCTTACATAGTCCGGACAGTTTCTGTGCCGTCTGGATGCAGGATCTGCTTCCCAGCCTTTTAGCGTTGATACCGGGATTTCATATTTTGCAGCAAAGGCTTCCTGCGTGAGTTTGGTCAGTTCCCGGATTTCTTTTATAGTCATATCTGTCATGATAATTCTCCTTTATCGGTAGTGCAGGTCTGATGTTATTTTCTTGTCTTTATAATCTCTTGCCAGCTTTGCTTTTAATTTCTGTCCATATTGTTTGAATCCGGCAACGTCGTCACAGCTTGGACTGCAGCTTGCGATAGAGAAGGAATCATAGTCGGACATTCTAAGATGGCTGTTTTTAGGATTGCGGTAGATGAGTGACATTGCAATAGCAATCCGGTCGACACCGGTTTCCCATATCTCAAGCCTGATTTCATGGATATGTGGCAGGTTTTTGGGGTTTTCTGCGATATGTTTTTGAATTTCTTCGTAAGGTATATATTCTGTCATAATGATTCACCTCTATTCCAGATAAATCGGTGTGATATTACCGTAAGAAACGATGAACTGGTTCGGAGATTCAAATACGGTTTCAAAAGTCTGCGGGTCGCAGCCTTTTTCGTAGGTCAGTTCCAGGTCTCCGTACTTGTCGATGCAGTTTTTGAGCTGAACCATGATGTCCGATAATGGAAGCGACGGTTCATTTGACGGAGAATTTTCAGAACAGTCATTTCTAAACAGATCTCCTTTCCACATGACGATCTTTCCTTCGTATTCTTCTACTTTACTGAAGCCATAGTTGTAACTGTAGGGGTGAACCATGTAGGTTCCTACTCTCTGACTCTCCCTTGTGGTGAGGTATTGTGTAACAGAATTATAGAATTCTTTTGCTCTCATAATTGTTATCCTTTCTGGTCGATGATCTTAAGCAGGTCATGTATGTTCATTACATCCGTTGTGACTGTTTCTAATAAGCAGTTGCGGATCCGGTTTCTTTCGTGCCGGATACCAGCATCATAACCGGAATTGTATTCACTGTTCAGCCTGCATTCTGTTTCAAATTTTTCTTCGTCAAACATGGAATGGCCTCCTTTCTGTTGGTGTTCATTGACTACTTCTTATCTTTATTATAGTGTGCGTTGCACACTTTGTCAAGGATGAGTTTTTGCCTGTTCATTATCTTTAAAATTCGTTCACATTTTTTCCATAATTTTCAAGTGAACAATTGACAATTCATATATTTTAATATATGATTTTATGTGGAATGGTAGTTTGAAATATGTTGTAAATTGACATATCACCGTAGTATAATTTCAGCTATCAGGGAGAATAAAATACAGAAAGGAACAAAGTAACCATGGCAAGAGAATTTCATGTAGGTGACGATCCGGCTGTGAAGGAACAGCCTGC
>OQVP01000382.1_pt1 | contig 17169 bp, 17 predicted proteins | sample 1691541 | NCBI WGS metagenome assembly OQVP01 (sample SAMN03418258, study PRJEB22391) | human gut metagenome | biome: human-gut; feature: organic feature; material: feces | host: Homo sapiens | place: Tanzania | collected 2013-01 | reverse complement strand
GGAATGTATCCGTTTGCCTTATACTGCGGCGTTGGCCTCCCAACGGGCTTTCTTTGTCAAGGTGCTGCCTTCGGCCACGAAAGAGAGAAACAGGGAAAGGGTAAGCTGTTTCCGCTTTCAGACCGGGCTTGTCAGCTCATGCTGACAATGGAATGAATGAGCTTGATCTCCAATCGGCGCTTCATGTACTCGTCCACCCGAACATGGGGCTGACCGTCAGGATCGTAAAGCGTCCGGGTGCAGAGCTTATTGATATAGCCCTCATAATACCGGAGTACCTGATCCACAGCCTGAGAGTCCCCGTCACGGGCGGCGTCAATCACCGAAAGAGGAAGAAGCTCCTTGCCCTTGTAAGTGGGTTTCTTCATACCTTCAACCTCCCTTCGGCATGAGTGCGGCCAACTTGATCCGCAGCTCGGTCAATGATTTTGCCCTTCGCCGCTGAACGGCGCTGCGAGACATTCCAACAAGGCGGCCAACCTCCTGATCCGGCAGGTCCAGAACAAAATGCAGGATCAAAATACTCTGCTCCTGAACAGACAAACCGGCGAAGGCATCAGCCACAAGCTCGTTTTCAATATGTAGGTCATACCCGTGGGACGAGAATGTAAATCTGTCACTGGGGTAATGATCTACAACGCAGAGCTTGTCCATCTCCATTTGCGGAAGGTCGCTGAATGACAGTTCCCTGTCACGGCGCCTCTGCATTTCCCGGAGGTAGTCGATTGCCTCATGGTACAGTACCAGCTTGCAGTAAGCATCGAACTGGCACCGCTCGCCATAGTCATTGCGGGGGATCATATCCATCTTTTCACCCCCTTTCCTGGGGGAATGAGGTGGGTTTCTCCCTTTCCGCTAACAAGGCGAACGCAAAGCCGCTCGCTACCCGCTAAAAGCCTCCTTTTTGAAAATTTCTCAAAAAATTTTTTCGAGGCGGGCTTGTCCTCGGAAAACAGCAAAAAGCGCCCAGCAAGTCGCAACGGACCTGCTGGACGCAGAAGTGTTTTATGAAGAAGATTGCTTACATGGTATAGTTCATATTCAAAGCCGGACGGCTCCGACGGAGGGGCTACGCTTTTTTTAGCTGGTGCAGATCATGGATACTGCGAAAAAGAGAAAAGGACACGGCAAAATAACCTCCAATCGGCTACCGTGTCCCTGCAAGTCGTCATTGGTTTGTGTAAACGCAAAGAAACGGCGGCTCTGATTTCTCAAAACCGCCGTTAGGGTAATAACTTAAAATAGGCGCGCAAAATCACCTGCCCCAACCAACGGTTTTTTTCTTTCCCCTTAATCGGGGCAGGTTCATGCGCTATGTAATTATTCTTTCGTGATAGATTCTTTCAGTCGTTCATAGGTTTCTGCACTAATATCGTGTTCGATTCGGCAGGCATCAGCCTCCGCCGTTTCAGGATCAACGCCTATGGATATAAAGTGCTTTGTAAAAAAGCAATGGCGTTCGTAAATTTTTTCAGCCACATCCCGGCCAAGGTCGGTCAGGTGTATATAATGGTTTTCGTCTGTTGTCAAAAAACCGCCCTCTCGTAAAGTCCCTACTGCGTAACATACGCTGGGTTTTGAAACTTCCATATACCGGGCAACATCCACAGAACGCACCATACCGAGTTTCTTTTGAAGTATAAGCACGGATTCTAAGTAATCTTCACCGGCTGTGGTGGTATGTTGTTTGTTATTCATTTCTTTCTCCCATGCCATTCGTACCAGTAAAGAAAAACGCATTGTTTCTTTTTATTGCTGTATCTTACTACTGGATATTTTCCAATTAACTGCTTTTTCTCTAATATTCACGAAATCGGCATAAATTCCAGGCTGTGTCATCAACTCTTGATGTGTACCGCGTTGGGCAATTCCGCCATTCGCAATAACAACAATCTGCTGTGCATTTCGGACCGTTTTCAACCGATGAGCAATAATAATAACCGTTTTATCCTCTGTCAGCTTCTCAATGGCCTGCTGGAGTTCTGCCTCGTTTTCCGGGTCTACACTGCTTGTTGCTTCATCCAGAATTATGATAGGGGTATCCTTCAAGATAGCCCGCGCAATCGAAATACGTTGCTTTTCGCCGCCAGATAAAGTAGCACCACTCTCGCCAATGACAGTATCATAACCGTTTGGCAGTGCCATGATAAAATCATGGCAACACGCACTCTTTGCTGCTCGGACAACTTCTTCATGAGTGGCATCCGGTTTACCAAACTTGATATTGTTCTCGATGCTATCCGCAAAGAGAAAAACATTCTGAAAGACCATGCTGATATTAGAGAGCAAGCTATCCAGCTTATATTCCCGTATGTCAGTGCCGCCCAGTTTAATACACCCTTCATCTACATCCCAAAAACGAGTAATCAAGCTGCACAATGTCGTTTTACCGGAGCCAGATGGACCGACTATTGCCGTAGTGGTTTTGGCCGGGATCGTCAGATTGACATGGTTCAAAATTCGGTGATCGCCATAAGAAAAGCCAACATTCTGTAATTCAATCGTGGTATCTTTCGGAGCAATATCTTTGCCGGACAAATCCATTACTGGAGTATCGTCAATAGCGTTCACCTTGTCGATGGAACTTTCTATTAACCGAAGGGCAAAGGACTTTCCCCCCGCTGCCTCCAGTTCACTGAAAATCAAGAAAGAGGCAACACACATCAGCAAGCAGTACACCAACGTCATGCTGCCTTGCAAATAGAACAGGATAGAGCAAAACATGATTGCCACACTCGCCAATCGCAAAACAAACAGTTGTACCATTCCGTAAGGTCCAAAAACAGTTTCCAGTTTGGTATTGCGTGCGCGGCTTTCCTCAATGGCCTGTTTCATTTTCTGATTCGATCCGCCACCGAGATTGAAGGACTTTACAATACCCATCCCCTGGATATATTCCAGTGTGGCGCCTACCAAGTCCTCCTGTGCCGCCTGCCGTTTAGGAGATACTTCCTGTGATTTCTTTTGAAGTGCGGAGTTACAGAGCAAAAACAGCGCAATCCCCAGGCAAGCCAGTAGACCAATCCTCCAGTCAAAGAAAAACATCACAATGGTAATAACCGTTACGTGGATAAAACCGTGGATTACTGTAATTAGAACCGATGGCGCATTATTCTCCACATCACTGATCGTTGTGGTGACGGTAGAGGTCAGATCCCCCAGACTATGGCTGTTAAAGTAGCCCATCGGCATATACTTCATCCTGTCGCCCACATGGATGCGCTTATCCGCGCACATAAAATAGCCAACTCTTGTTTGTGAAAAGTCTGAAATATAGCTGCAAACGATTTTTCCAATCACCCCTGCCAAAAGAAGCAGAAAAGCGAACAGAATATCCTGCCCTTTGATTCCTTCCACCAGTCCATTGAGGATTAGAAAAAGAGCGCCGATCTGAAACATATCAAAGATTGAGTGCAGCAGGCTGAACACCACTGACTTTTTCAGAACCCCTTTCCAGCGGTCAGAAAAAGCATAGATTTTCTTTAAGGCAGTAATCATGCCGTTGCACCTCCTTCATCACGGCTCCCAATATGGGCCTGCCACATTTCTTTGTAAAGCGGGCATTTTTGCAGAAGTTCCCCATGTGTTCCGGTTGCCTCGATCCGCCCTTGATTCACCACCACAAGCTGATCTGCGCCTGTCACTGTATAGAGTCGATGAGCGACCATAATCAGAGTCTTGCCCTGTACCAATTTAGAAATAGCCTCTTGAACCAGACTTTCATTCTCGGGATCAAGGTAAGCTGTTGCCTCGTCGAAAATAATAATAGGGGCGTCTTTCAGCATGGCTCTGGCGATGGCAATTCGCTGTCGCTCACCCCCCGACAAGCGGCCGCCTGCACCTCCCACAATCGTGTCATACCCATGCTCCAGACCCATGATGAAGTCATGGCAACCGCACTTTCGGGCAACATCTTCTACTTCCTGATCGGTGACTGACAATCGCCCCATACGGATGTTTTCACGGATACTTTCATCAAAGAGGTAATTATCCTGCGACACATAAGACACATAAGAGGAAAGCTGCGACAGGGGAATCTTCTTCAAATCCACCCCACCAAGAGTAATCACGCCGGATGTTGCCTCCCAAAAGCCAGTAATCAATTTAGTAATCGTTGACTTACCAGAACCGGAAGGCCCTACTAAAGCTGTCATCGTTCCAGGCTGTATTGTCAGATTGATATGGTCCAATATCGGCTTCGGGTCCTTCAGGTCATAAGAAAAGGAAACATCCTGGAAGTGAATAGACAGGTCGTGAATATCAGCATCGTGGTCCGGCCGCACCATTTCCGGGGCATCCAGCAGATTTCCAACCTCTCCAACAATCGTACCAAGCTGCGAAATATTGTCAGTAAATTTAATCGCTCCCAAAATCGGGCCGACAATACCCAGGGACAAAATCATAATAGTCAGAAAAACCGGAGCGGACAGGGTTCCATGTTGATACAAAATTGCACCAATGGGAAGAACCGCCAACCAAACACTGGGCCAGATCGTATTGCTCATAGACATAAACAACTGCGTGTCCTTCATCCAGTCAACCGCATAATGGGCATCGTCATTGACCGCGTCGGAATACTTCTGATAAGAGTTAGCCGACTGATTGAATGCCTTGATAACCTCAATACCGCCTACATACTCAATAATCGTGGCGTTCATTTTTTGAACCCGTTTCATCAAGCCGGAAAATCGTTCGCTATACCCCCGTGACATTCCCATATAGCACAGAAAACCAATGGGCAGGGTCACAAGAGAAGCCAGTGCCATGCGCCAGTCTAAAATAAACAGATAGACAATAATACACAGCGGGACGAACAGATTCGATGTCATCTCCGGCACCAGATGTGCGAGGATCGGCTCCATGCTCTCCACCCGATCAACGATGACATCTTTGAACCGGCCAGAGGACTGATCCATGATGTAACCCATTGGCACCCGTGAGAGTTTGTCGGCAATTTTAATACGGACTTCTTTCAAGGTCTGGAATGTCGCTGTATGAGATACGGTTGTTGAAAGAGTAGAAAAAAACAGTTTCAGTGTGAAACCAAGCAATATTACGCCGCACCACAGCGCATAAGTGTTTAAGGCAGTCACGCCATCAATCAGACAGAGCATGATATAAGCGATGGCGAAGTATGGAATCATCCCACAGGCCACGCTCAGGATAGCCAAGATGATAGAGAGCATATAGGCTCTGCGATGTGTTCCAGTCAGCTCCCATAACCGCTTGACTGGCGATGGTGTTTGTTTCATCATCTCTCACCTCCATAAAAGCAATACGGGGTAGCCGGTACCTCCCGACCACCCCGCATCGTCAAACTGTGTTATTCTGCCGGAGTGATCTGTGTCACATCCAGGAAAGCATAATCCGAAGCAAAGTTATAATCTGCGATCTTGTCTGTGTTGTAGACAATCATATCCATCTGATGGGTCAAAGGAACATCCAACACCTGATCGAGATCGGTATTGATGAGCAGTTCAAACAGTTCCTTCAAACGAGCATCATCGTTGCAGGTCTTAAACTCGCTCAATGCGGAAATAAACTCATCAGAATTATCTAACAGCGAGATGGAAACATCCTCTGGCATCTGAGCCATCATTGCAGAGAACCAGCACTGTGGCATTGCATAATTGAAGAAACCAGCAGTCATTGCGGTAATATCCCATCCTGCAGGGTTCATGTAACTTGCATACCACTCCATCTTTTCCATGCTCTTAATCTCTACTTCAATGCCAACTTCTGCAAGCTGGCTCTGGAACAACGTGGCAATGGAACCGATGGTACTGTCATCAGTAGGGCAAGTAAAGACCACATGAAGCGGCGTTCCATTCTTTTCCCGGATGCCGGTGGACTGATTCATGATCCATCCTGCCTCATCAAGAAGCTGATTAGCACGATCCACGTTATAGGAATAATCCTCTGTACCGCAAATATCTGAGTAAGGCGTGCCATCAGGAACAATCGTATTCGCCACAGGTTCATAGCCATAGGTCAGGCCTTCGGAAATCGCCTCTTTGTCGATAGCATACGCCAAAGCTTGCCGTACACTCAGATCAGACAGATTTCCATTGAAATTCAGAATGATATTACGAACCGTGGAACCAGACGGAGCAAATTTGCCCTCAATTCCATCAATAGCAGTCGCCTGGTTATAGTCCTCATAACTCAATTCAGCAGAGCCATAGATTAAATCAATTTCACCAGTTTTCAATGCCTGTACACGGGAGGCGTTATCCGGGATATACTTTGCAACGATCTTGTCGTAATAGGGTTGCTCACCCCAATAATTTTCATTACGAACAAAAGTGGTGTACTGTCCTGCTACATACTCGTCATAGATATAGGGTCCAGTACCAGCATATCCGTTGACTGTCTGGAAGTCACCCTGTGTAATTTGTTTAGGAGAAATCATAGTGCATACATCCGGCCAGCAAAAATCGTTGATGTATGCAAAGTACGGTGTATCATAGGTCAGACGGATGGTGTATTCATCCACCGCTTCAATATTGGTATAATTGACAACACCGGGCAGCGATGTAAAAGACGGATTGACATGCCAGGACTCAATATTGGCAATCGCTGCCTCTGCGTTAAAAGGTTCTCCGTCATGGAAGGTTACACCTTTCCGCAAGTAAAAGGTAAGCTGCGTACCATCCTCGCTCAGTTTCCAATCTTCCGCCAATACCGGTTTGATTTCCCCATCCACATATTTCACCAAGCCCTCATAGAGTAGCTTCTGAGTGGGGCGGTTATCCGCAATCATATAGAGGGGCGAAAGGGTTGTTGTTTCGCCAATCGTGGCGATATTTAAGACCTTTTCACTCGTTTCTGTTCCGCTTGTAGTATCAGCGGCATCGCTATTACTTTTGGTCCCGCCACAGCCAGCAAGCATACCCATACACATAACAGCAGCAAGAGCGAGGCCCAAAATACGTTTGGTTTGTTTCATCTTGTTTTGTTCCTTTCTGTGATTTTATATTTATCGAACGGCTTTTTTAGTAATTTTGCCGTGTTCGATCTCATAAATAACCTCGCAGAGCCGCGAGGCGATTTGCAGGTCATGTGTAATGACTAAATAGGCACAGTCATGTTCCTGCTCATATTTCTCCAAAAGTTGAAGGACCGCTTCCGTTGAAATCAAGTCAAGACCTGCAGTTACTTCGTCCAGAATTAGAAATTCCGGTGATATAGATAGGGAACGCAGCAACGCAAGCCGCCGCTGTTCCCCGCCAGACAGTCTTCGGACCGGAGTATCAAGTAAGCTTTGGGATAAACCGGTTTGTTCCATCAATTCAGCAATACGTTTTTTCCGCTGTGATGGGGAAAAATCTGTCAGGTTTACAAGGGCTTCTTCTACATTTTGGGATGTGCTCCATGATGGATTTAGGGTTCCACCAGCATCCTGGAATACCGCTTGAATCTTGCCACGATATTTTCTCCATTCTCGCAAGCTCCATTTTGTGGTATCTACGCCATTGATAAGGATGCGTCCTTCAGAGGGGCGTTCCAATCCAAGCATCAATCGAGCCAAGGTGCTTTTTCCGCTGCCGCTTTCTCCCATAATGGCGATGCTATGACCCTGCTCCCATATCAGAGCGGCATGATCCAATGCACAAAATGTCTCCCCCTGCGCATCATAGTAGGTTCTGGTGAGGTTATTTAATTCAATGCGGTCCATTTCCAATTCACCTCCTCTCGGTGGCAAGCAGCTTCAGCAAAGCGCTTAGTCCATGGCTGTTGCGGGTGAATGAATAGCTGCTCAGTTGCCTGCGTTTCAATAATTTTGCCACGTTCCATCACATGAGTGATAGGGCATAGGGCTTTCATTGCCTCAGTATCATGGGAGATGAACAAAATCGCTGCTGTCTTTTGATATTTTCTCAGTAACTCCAGCAGTAAATCCCGATTTGCTTCATCAAGGGCACTGGTCGGCTCGTCTGCCAGAACATATTTAGGCTTCGTCCCCAAAATCAGTGCCATAGCAACCCGCTGGAGCATACCACCGGATAACTCTCCAGGATATGCACTTAGCACTCGCTTTGTATCGGTCAGGTTGACTTGCCGCAGCACATTTTCCGCAAGTGCATGAGCCTGTTTCTTGTCCAAACCAGTGTGCATACGGAGCGTTTCAATAATCTGACGTTCCATCTTTGCGTGTGGGAAAAACGCTGTCATTGGGTTTTGTGGAATAAATCCAATCGTCTTCCCGCAGAGCGCTCGGCGCTCTTTCGCACCATGTATCAGCAAATTATCTCCATCCAGGAGAATTTGCCCCTGTGCGATCTCCAGATCACCACTGTTCATACCCATAATGGATTTAATCAAAGTTGTTTTTCCAGAGCCACTAGCCCCAGTCAGTCCAATACAAGTCCCTTCATCAATAGATAATGAGACATCGGTTAAAATCGGTGTTTCATTTTTTACTTTCACAGTCAGATTTTTAATCTCAAGCATCAGGCCCCCTCCTTTTCCAAAAGCCTCCCTAAGTAGTTGAAACAAAGGGAGCTGATAAAAATAAAGAAGATCGGGTAAAAGAGCAACTGCGGATGAGTTCCAGCCAATGCCCTCGCATCGGAAAGCATAACTCCCCAATCAATTACATCATCACCCAGAGAAAGACCGATGAATGAGAAACCGGAAATCGCAATAATCATTTCTGCACAGGAAAGGCAAATAAATTGCACAACGTCACGGATAATATTTGGAAGGATATGTACCAGCATAATTCGCATTTTGCTTGCACCGCAGGCAATCGCGCACATGATGTATGCTTTGTCGTACTCACCCTCAATCAAAGTTTTAACCAACTTAATCATCCGAAGAACCAGCGATGCCGTCAGTGCCACTAACATGGTGGGGATACTATTCCCCCAAATACCAATAAAGATAATCAGATAAGCCACAGGCGGAATCGCTGTAACTGCGTTCAAAATACTTTCTGCAAGAATATTTCTGCGGCGTCCCGTCTTTGCCAGCAAGATGCCAAAGAAGATACCAAGCAAAATGACAATAGCTGATCCTACCAACACAATGCCTAAAGTTATTTTCCCGCCTTCGAGAATGCGTGAAAACTCACAACGGCCAAAATTGTCTGTACCAAACGGATATTCTGCGCTGCTGGATAGATATTTACCCCGAATATTTGTGGCCGTCGGATCGTGGGGTGCAAAGAACGATCCAAACAAGAAAAATAGCAATATTACAATCGGGATTGAATACGAGAGAATATGTTTTGTCCGGCTCATAGTCTGGCCCCCTCTCTCGCAGAAGCATCCCGTTGCAAAATCCGCCGTAATATATCCGAAAGGATATTGAACATTACCAGCGAAAACGCAAGAAACAGAATTGTTGCGTGGATAACTGGTGAATCCCGATACAACACGCTGTCGATAATCAAATAACCAAGCCCTGGCAATGAGAACACACGCTCTACAATCGCAGAGCCGGCCATACAAAGTCCGAGCATCTGGCAGAAATTGGGGAGAAGTGTTACTACTGCGCTGGGGAGTGCATAGCGGAACAGAATCTTCCCCTCAGATAAGCCACGACAACGAGCATAAAAAGCACTATCCTGTTCCATCTCTTTTTTGATATTGTTTGCCAACATAGGAGAAAACAATGCAATACATCCGATTGCGATACATACTGCTGCGGGGAAATAGCGCACAAATCCTGTATTTCCCACTACCGATGTTACACCGAGTTTAACAGCAAAGATGTCAATATAGGTACTAGCAAAGAAAAACGAAGGAATAGAAACTCCGGCTATGCACAAAAAAATCAATGCACGACCAATTATTCGCTTTCTCGTCAAATAACAAAGGCATCCCATCAGCAAAATAAAAATGGCTTGAATAATAGCCGAAATTATAACGATTGTCACAGTTATACCAATGGCTGTTGTAACCTTTTCAAATACTGATTGGCCACTTACAAAAGATTTACCGAAGTCTAAATGAAATGCATCTCGAATCCATTTCACATACTGCACAGGCAAGGAATCATTAAGCCCCATTTTTTCTCGCAGAGCTTCCATTTGTTCATCCGTAAAACTAAATGCGGCCATAGAGCGCCTGGCATACGCTTCTGCTGGATCAATGGGTGAGAGACGAACAAGTAAAAACGAAAGAATAGTTACAATTAAAAGAGAAATTACCAATTCTCCCAGTTTATTTATAATAAAACGTCTCGTTGCTTTGCTCATTACCAAATTCCTCCTTTCGTAAATAAATAAGCGGTGTGGTTAGAGTTATCTAACCACACCGCCCATAATACTGTATTTTCCGAAAGGAAACCACTCCAAGAAGTCAAAACCTATCCAAAAAGCCAATTACTTTTTAGCGTTGCGATACTCTCTCGGAGACATCCCAATAATAGACCTGAAAGCAGATGAAAATTTATTTGGATTTGAATAACCTATTTTTCCTGCAATTTCAGATATAGATAATTGAGTTGTAAGTAATAGCTGTGCCGCCATTTGAATTTTGTATTCCTTTTGAAAAGCATATATAGGTTTTCCATAGATTGCTTTAAAGCAATCTTTCATTGTTGTCAAACTTAATCCATAACAAGCTGCCCGTTCAGCCAATGAATATCTTGTATCTAAAGAATCCATCAGTTCTTGCTTCAATTCTTTTATTTTTCGGATTGTACTGCCTGGATAATAAACGGACACTTCTAAATTCTCTTGCGGAAGTATTTCAGACAATAGAAAGAAAATCTCTAATGCCTTTAATCGTAAGTAACCTAATCGTTTTTTGTTTTTTTCCTCACAAACTTCTTGAAATACATGATTCAAGTCAGGAGGAGCTTTTACAACTGTGCAGCAGCGATCCGTACAAAATCTCGAGGTCAATTCAGATAAATCAATAGAAATTCCTTCTACAATATCCTTGAATTGACTTCCGGTAACACTCATATCTACAATCAAAGCTACACCATCGTACAATCCAGTAGGAAATGTAGGAGGTTCTCTATGAGGACTAAGGACACTAATTGCAATATCACCTTCCCCCAGATATGTAAAGTAATCCCGCTTATATTCACATTCATACCTTCCTGCGCTGCAATATGCAATTTCTAAAATATGAGGCATTGCTTTGTTTCTTGAAAAACAAGAAAACGCCTGAAAGGATGTATATGCTAAATCTATTCCAGGAAATAAATGAATACATTGCATGGTTCCATTGGGCGTATCGCATTCAATTTGATATTTTGTCCCATTATTACTCTTTTCGAGAATATTCGCCCCTGTGCTGAACAATGCAGGGTCGATCTCATTTCGCTCTTTCATTAAATCACCTCCCGGATTACTAAGACTATGATGAAGTTATCAAAGACTAACCAAAGTATATAATACTTGTTTCTCAAAGTCAATTTACCGTGCAGAGTAATCCACTACACACTTTCCCTATTTACCTGATACATCAACATATTCCTTCCATCATTCCCCCTCCACCAAAATAAGTATAATTGTTCCTTTTCACAAGCACAATAAGGTTATTCCATTACATAAACCGGAACGATACAATATTTTTGAGGTGAATGATTATGCCGATTGACGATTTAACCGCTTTGGGACAAAGAATGCGGGAAGCCCGAAAGAAAAAAGACCTGACACAGCAAGAACTTTCCGATCTAAGCCATGTTTCTGTAAAGCAAATTGCCAATATCGAAAAAGGGAAAATGAACCCGTCCTATTTGATTTTGAGAGCATTGGCAAAGGTCCTGCACATCTCTTTAGATACGCTTATAAATCCAGATATTTCTCTGGAGGATGAGGGTGTCAATCAGATGAAAATGCTTTATTCCAGCTGTCCGCCAGAAATGCGCGACACCCTGTTGCATCACACACAAGAAACGGTGAAAGAGCTAACAGAGTTGTCCGAGAAATTTGAAATGAATTGAGCCAGTGAGTGAAGTTTAACGATTTTCTCACTGGTTCTTTTTATTTCCAGAGAAAAGAGGCAAGCAATGCCTGTGTTAATACACACAGGCCCGCAGAGAAGAAAATCCCTCCGTGATTTTCCTCTCCGCTTGCTTGTTGAGGGCAGCGCCCCCAAGCCCCTTTGAACACAGAATTTCATTCTGTGGCTGCGCGTTCTGCGAACGCTTTTGACCAGGACCATCTTACCGCTGGCCGTGGTCTTTTTCTTTTTCAACATCCTGTTCTACCTCCATTTTCAGCACTCGATCTACATTTGCCTTTGCCGTTAAAAGCTCCCGCATTTCCTCACGGGAACGCCGGTACTCGGCATAGGTCTTTTTCTTTTCTTCCAGCAATTTCGCGTACTCCGTCTGCAACTCTTTGACCTTGGGAAGCTTCTTGACTCCCATCTCATCAAAGGCATTCTTAGCAGCCTGGTGGAGCAGAATTTCTTCCTCATGTTCCTCCCGGAATTTCTTAGAGTAGCCCGCCTTGCGGTATGCCACATAGACCTCACGGGTCTTGGCATAATTTACGATGTGAGTACGCAGAACAGCGATCTCTGCCATGCGCTTTTCAGCCGCTTTGATCTGCGCCGAAAGATCATTGTGATGTGCCGTGGCAGCCGCAGCCTTTTCTTCCAAAACCGCATACTCCAGCAGATTGTTCTCTGACAGGTAATTCATGGTCTGCGCCATTTGTTTCAGATTAAAAACTTTAGCCCATCGAGCATAGCCAGCACCTTTTCCAGCCTGCAATTTTGCCTGAATGTCCACCAGCAGATTGACCTTCGGCGGCTCTGCCTGTGTGACTGTTTTCTTTCGCGGGGTATGTGCTTTCTTCCCTAAGAGAACTGCCCGCAAATCTTCCAATCCATATCCTTCGCCCAGACTGTCCATGCGGGCGGCTTTCTCCCAACCAGAGAGCTTCAGTCGATACGATTTTCCGCGCTTTGAGACTTCACAACCATACTCTTGCAACAGCTTCAGCAGTTCTTCAAAGTCAGCAGGACTTTGTGATAATGCGTTGTCAATCATCACACGCAGCTGTTCCCGATGGGAGGGCTTGGCCTGTTCGCCCAGCCACTTGTTGTAGCTCTTTCCGTGGGGTTTTGGGTCCTCCACAATGGACAATCCGTTCTCGATACAGATGGTATCGCTCAAGCGCCGGACGGCTCTGGTGCTGCCCCAAAAGTTGCGGAATTTTCGGTCACAATCTGCATTGACCGCCGACCAAATGATGTGATTATGAATGTGCGACTTGTCTATGTGAGTGCAGACCACAAAGGCATGATTGCCTTTAGTAAAACGCCTTGCAAATTCTACGCCCAGACGGTTGGCTTCTTCCGGGGTAATCTCACCGGTAGAGAAGCCTCTGAAATGTTCCATTCAGAGGCTACGGCTTTTTTTGATGCTTTTGCAACCGTATAGCTCCACTTCATAGGAAGTAAATTCAGATATACATCTATGTTGTCCTTATCTTGAACTACCATCTTGTCTAAAATGTGCTTATAGAACTCATCTTCGTACTCCACGCCGCTGACAATCTCTTTGATTGCGTCCTCAATTTCTTTTAGAAGCTGCTGTTGCTGCTCAATCATTTCACGCTGCTTATCCACGCTTTCGATGATAGATTGAAGCTCCTCGATTTCCGCATCGCAGCTTGCACGGGTGGCGGTAAATTCGTCCTTGTTAATCAGATTGGACATATACAGGTCAATCAGATTAGCCCGCTTGCCCTCAATTTTCTTAATCTGCTCTTGCAGCTTTAGGACATCCGTTCCCGTTGTATCCATAGCAATGATGGACTGAATAACGGCGGTTAGGTTGTTTATGATTTTATCCCTGTTGTATTTAAGGCTCTTGGTTACGAGATACATAATGTGGGTCGCATCCTCATTGCGGATAGACAAGCCCGTACAGCCGACTTGGTTTCCTGCCTTGTCGATATGGGGGCTTCCGTGTTTTGCGGCTTCATTACAGCGCCACGCCTTATATCGGCTGCCGTCCTTTCTGGTTTTATACCTTGCCACATAGCTTGAGCCGCAGCAGCCGCATTTGATTTTGCCAGAGAACGGATAGCGGTTAGAGTGCTTCGCCTTACCCTCCTGCGAAAGTGACTTTGCATCTAAAATGCGGTTTGCTTCATCGAACAGTTCACGGGAGATAATCGGCTCGTGATGGTCTTTAATGATAACAAATTCCTCTTGCCCACGGTTGTATTTCTTTTCGTGAGATAGGAAGTCTGGCGTATAGGTCTTTTTCTGCACCAAATCGCCGCAGTATTTCTCGTTGCGTATCACTCGCAGAATGACCGTGTTGCTCCATTCCTTGACCCGCATAGGGCTGATACCTTCCTCACGAAGCTCACGGGCGATGACGTGCGTTCCTTTGCCCTCATTGACAAACTTATGGAAGATAAGGCGTACAACCTTTGCGCCTTCCTCGTTAATGGTCATTTTGCCGCCCTCGACATCGTAGCCCAACATACTTCTGCCGAACACAACGCCTTGTTCCATCTGGCGTTTTTGTCCCCACTTTACACGCTCGGAAGTCTTGCGGCTTTCTTCCTGTGCAATAGAGGACATAATCGCCAGACGAAGCTCTGCATCGCCGTCTAAGGTGTTGATGTTATCATTCATAAATATAACACCGACGCCGTGCTTTTTCAATTCACGGGTGTAATATATACTATCAAGGGTGTTTCTCGCAAAACGGGAAATCTCCTTGGTAATAATCAAATCAAAGTCGCCGTTTTTGGCGCACGCTATCATACGGTTAAACTCTTTGCGCTTCTTTGTGTTCGTGCCAGAAATGCCCTCATCGGCAAAAATCTCATATAGCTCCCAATCGGGGTTGCGCTCAATATACTGTCTGAAATACCGTTGCTGGCTTTCAAACGAATTGGCTTGGTCTTCATTGTCTGTTGAAACACGGCAGTATGCCGCTACCTTTCTTTTCGTTTCAACCATCTTCAGCTCTTGGTTTAGGCGTTCATATCTATTTATCATAGCGAAGCTCCTTTCTCAGTAAACTTTGTTACTGTATTTAATTATAGAAAAAAGAGTGTGCGGTGTCGAATGTGCAAATTTGTTTTTCACTCGGCTATGTAAAAACGCCAAGCGTTATGCTCGGCGTCTGCTTTTTTGCTCCCTGCTATATTGCTTTTCAAGCTCGACCAAACAGCGTTCCCGCTGAGAATGTGTCAGCAGCTTCCTTTTCTCCAAAGAAAGGAGTATCGACTTTTGGATATTCATAAGGAACGCAGCGTGTTCCTGCTCGTTTAATTCTGGAACAGGGTCGCCAACATAAACAAATTCTCTATGCAACAGCCGCAACACCTCCCTCGTTTCTAAAATATATGAGCTACCGCTTGTACCGTATAACGAGAGAGCTAATCCTTTTTTGCAAGCCCGATGCTGATAGCGAGAGCTTTGTCTGCGCAATGAATAAAACGCCTGTCAAGAGTTCCTAAGTACTCTCGCAGGCGTTGCTTGTCTATGGTGCGGATTTGTTCAAACAATATAATTGAGTTCTTATCCAGACCGTCGAAGTCTTTAATTAAGGTGTGCGTAGGTAATTTTGCTTTTGTGTGTACCCGACTTGTGATAGGGGCGATAATGACCGTAGGGCTATGCTTGTTGCCTATATCGTTGGAAATGATAAGTACAGGTCTTGTGCCGCCCTGTTCCGAGCCGATAACGGGGTTTAGCTCTGCATAATAAATGTCGCCACGCTTGATAGTCAATTCCATTGTGTTTGACCTCCCAATATGATTTAGGCAGAGGTTTTCTGCCTATGTAGGCAGCCAAACACAAGGAAGTATTTAAGGTCGGGAGAGCATAAACAATATCTCTGTTCTTTTGACCGCCTTGCGTCTGGCTGCTATGAGAAAGCATTTCAATTTGTCCTCGACACCCCGAAATGCTATTGGGAAGTCGCCAAACGGTCAGCAGCGAACTGACGCCACGGGAGTTTCACCCCAACTGTCGTTCTGACAGAGCCGCCCTCATTGCCTGCGACGGTTTTATCACGCTCGGACTGTGACTGGACGGGAGTATCATTGTCCTCTTTGTGGGTTATGGCGAAATCGGGAGCTGCCCGATATTTTGAGTAGGTAGTTATCGCTCTCTGCTTTACGGCAGGTTATGGCGTACCTCTCGACACGCTTATGCTCATCACAATCACAAAGAGAAGGTATTTGGCGAATGGGTATTCGGTTTTCAAAGAGCAATCCCGTTTTCGCCACACAAAGGAAAACAGGGCGAGAGGTTTTGTCCTCTCACCCTGTAGCCCGTGGGAACGCTCAATTTTCCCCTCTACTCAAAAATTTTTTGGATTTTTTCTTTGAGCCTGTCCAATCGCCTGTAAACGGCTTTCTCCGTGATACGCAGATACGATGCAATTTCACAGGTAGAATATCCCTGTACTTTCATAAAAGCGATACGCAGAGTGAGCCTATCCACCTTAATCAACACTTGATAAAGCTGCTGATTTTCGATGTTGTCCAGAAAGTCCTCGACCGTTTTTATTTCGGGCTGTGTCATATCCGCTGCGACTTCTTCAAGGTATGTACCTGTTTCCTGCATACGCTGATAGTAACGCCTGTCGGAATTGAAAATCGCCCAATCGTGAATACGGAGCTTCTCTATGTCATTCTCGCTGACACCCAAACTCCGCAACTGTTTTTCCTCGGCTTCTTTCCAGAGCCGCCATTTCTTTTCTTCTCTGGCTTTGTTGTACGCCATACTGTTTCCTCCAATCTGAATTTTTTGAAAACTCAGACTGGCGGGCGGACTGCGACAACCAACGCCAGATGCGGGCTTGTCCTGTATCAAAGAGAAGCAGGACAAGCAAAAAGCCGCAAAGGTACAAAGACCTCTGCGGCAATAAGCATAACTATACCTACGGCATAGAAATGAAATCTCTATTTGAAAACCATAAAAGTGCCACGAACAGGCGAGGATTTTTTTAACAGCTTATCCTCGTTCATGCGTGACACTCTATATGTATCCGCTGCTTCTGATGAGCAGCGTTGCGGTCATATTAGACCAACACATAAAAAATCCCTCCAAACCTTAAACGGGCTTAGAGGGCTGAGCTATTTTTGTTTGGGCGTGACAGAGCAGCCCACCAAAGCACCGTTTTTTTATTTGGTGGGCTGTGCTGCCAAATTTATTGATGAAAAAAGAGCCGACGAGCTGTGAGGTACGCTTTCTTTCACATACAGCGTCAAAGACCCAG
>OQVP01000379.1_pt1 | contig 17201 bp, 16 predicted proteins | sample 1691541 | NCBI WGS metagenome assembly OQVP01 (sample SAMN03418258, study PRJEB22391) | human gut metagenome | biome: human-gut; feature: organic feature; material: feces | host: Homo sapiens | place: Tanzania | collected 2013-01 | reverse complement strand
TCGCTAAAAGGCTGTTTTTTTATGTTTTTGTTTCAGTCCCCCAGTATTTTTCCACTGAACCCAAATACCGACGCTCAAGTGAGTTTGGGGTCGGCATAAAAACAAAAAACGGCTGCGATATGAATCACAACCGTTTGATGCGGAGAGGACAAGATTCGAACTTGCGGTAGGATTACTCCTACGGCAGTTTAGCAAACTGCTGGTTTCAGCCACTCACCCACCTCTCCAGTGCTTTGTGCTGATTTGCTTTTAGCGAGTGCAAAGTTACGCTTTTTTTTCAAAGTCGCAAAACTTTTTGCAACTTTTCTTCACTTTTGTGCTTTTTTCTTGAAAAAAACGCTGTTCTGGCGACTTGTTTGCCCGATTTGGGTGTACAGGCAGGTGTTTTTACATTCATTGACACCAGTTCTCGGAAAAAAAGTGTAAATTTGCTTTCACAAACACAATTCAAACAAAAATGGCAAAAACGACTAAATCGAGGAAAAAGAAAAAATCATCTTTTGTGGATAAGCATAAGAGGGTGGTGCTGGTTGTGGCGGTGGTGCTGGTGGCTATGGCTGCCGTTTCGCTGCCGTTCGTGCTTACGAAAGCAAGCGCCGACACCATCATCTATATTCCGAAGGGCACCACAATGGAGGCTCTTACCGACTCGCTGAAGAAGAACACCGACGATACGTTCGCCAGCCGTGTGTCCACGTTGCTCAAGGTGAGTGGCATGAAGGTGGAATACAGGCACGGCGCGTTTAAGATTGCGAAGGGCGAAACGGCATTGATGGCCGCCTACACGCTCCGCAGGGGCGAGCCGTCGGAATTGAAGTTCACCTTCAACAATGTGCGCACGCTCGATGAGTTTGCCACTCGCGCCGGCAATAAGTTCGAGCCCAGCAAGAAGGATTTTCTGAAGGCACTTGCCGACCCAGAGGTGTGCGCCAAGTTCGACCACACGCCCGACAACATCGGCTGCATTCTGCTTGCCGACAGCTATAAATTCTATTGGGACATCACGCCAGAAAAATTGCTGAAAAACATGTATAACTACTATGTGCAATTCTGGAACGATGAGCGAACTCAAAAGGCGAAGAAATTGGGTCTCACGCCCGACGAGGTGGTGATTGTGGCATCTATCGCCGAGGAGGAAACCGCAAAGAGCGACGAGCGTGGCAAGGTGGGCCGCCTGTATATCAACCGTCTGCAAAAGAAGATGCGTCTGCAAGCCGACCCTACCGTGAAGTTTGCCCTTGGCGATTTCAGCATTCGCCGCATCACGCACGACATGTGCGCCTACGATTCGCCCTACAACACCTATCGTGTGGCTGGTCTGCCACCAGGTCCAATCCGCTTGCCCGAAAAGGCGACCATCGACCAAATTCTCGACAGCAAGCCGCACGACTACATTTTCATGTGCGCAAAGAGCGACTTTTCGGGGTATCACGATTTTGCCACCGACCTTGGCTCACACAACGCCAACGCACAACGCTATCAAGCCGAACTCAACAAACGTAATATCAAATAATCATAAAACTTCACAACTATGGCTAACGAAGGTGATTTGAAAGTATTGGCTCAATTCGAGAGCGAAGTTGAGGCCAGCATCGTGAAAGGTATGCTCAGTGCCAATGGCATCGAGGCTGGAGTTTTGGGCGACAACACAGCCAGCACCCTGCTCCGTGGCAGCGATAAGGGGATGTGGCGCGTGGTGGTAAAGCCCGAAGATTTCGACGACGCAGAGCAACTGCTCAACACCCCAATCGAAGAAGATGACGACGAGGAATAACCACGAGCTTCACATTCGCCGTGCCACCGAGCACGACATTCCCGTGATTTGGGAAATTCTGAAAGGGGAGATTGAGGTGATGCGTCGCGCAGGTCGCGACCAGTGGCAGTATGGCTACCCCAACCCCGACACCGTGGCTTCCGACATCGAAATCGGGCAGGGATGGGTGCTGCTGAGCGGTGCCCAAGTGGTGGGTTATTGTGCCTTTATCACCGCTGGCGACCCTTGCTACGACCATATTTGGGACGGAGAATGGCTCACCGACAGCAATTCCACCAACAGCCGCTACACGGTGGTGCACCGCCTGGGCATCGACCACGGTCGCACCAGGCAGGGACTTGCCTCGGCGTTTCTGCTTATGCTCATCGACGAGAGCAAGCGCATGGGGCGCGAGAGTATGCGCATCGACACCAATTTCGACAACTTGGAAATGCTCCACATTCTGCCCAAAATCGGCTTCACTCGCTGTGGCATGATCATGGTGAAGGATGGCGAGCGAAACTCTTTCGAAAAAGTATTCTAACCACATAAAAATAATCAATAATTCATTGAGTATGAAGAAAATCATATTAGCAACCATTGCAACGATGGCACTATCACAAACAGGCGCGGCAAAGCGCGCATTCACCATTCAAGACGTGTATCGCACCAAGAGTGTGAGCGCATTGGCTATGAGCCCCGACGGCAAGACTTTGGCGTTCAATGTCACCGCTCAGGATTTGAAGAATCACAAGACCAACACGAGCATCAATCTGATGAGGCTCGACACCAAGGGCAAAACTCCAGAATTTGCCCCAATGATTGACGGCAAGAGCCGCGACGCACAATGGTCGGCTGATGGCAAGTGGATTTACTACGGAGCCACAGGCACCACCATCGCCGAAGATGGCAAAGAGGTGAAATTGCCACAGGTGTTCCGCCGCAATGTTGCCACTGGCGACACGGAGCAAATCACCAACTACGAGTTGGGCGTGTCGGGCGCAGTGCTTAGCCCCGACGGCAACCTCTTGGCTTTCGCCACCGAAGTTTATCCCGACCTCGGTGCCGACGGCAAAGCCAACGCCGCTCGCTGGAAGAAGAAAACCGAGGGCTCGGTGCAAGGCCACATTGCCGACAAACTCTTTTACCGCCATTGGACCGACTATGCCGATGGCCGATACAGCCATATCATCGTTTACAATATCGCTGAAAAGACCTATACCGATGTCACTCCTGGCGAGTTTTCGGCTCCCACTTGGGGCAATGCTCCAGGCTTCGCCTTCTCGCCCGACAGCAAGGAACTTTGCTTTATCAGCAACCACACCGACCACCCAGAGGCGAACACCAACGCCGACTTGTTCGTTGTGCCTGTGACTGGCGGTGAGGCTAAATGTATCACTGCCGACAACAAGGCTTGGGACGGCACTCCAAAATACTCGCCCGACGGCCGCTACATCGCCTACCGCTTTCAAGTGGTGCCTGGCCACGAAAGCGACCGTTTCCGCTTAGCGCTCTACGACCGCGCTACTGGCGAGAAGCGAGTGCTGACCGATGATATTGACAACTGGGTGAACGACGATTACCTTTGGACTGCCGACAGCAAGAGCATTTATTTCGGTGTGCAGGAATTGGGCGCTGTGCCTATCTATAAGGTGGACGTAAAAAGCGGCAAGCACGCCAAAGTGCTGCCCGACCGTGCCGTTGCCACTTTCTGCCTCGGCAACGACGGCTATCTCTACTACACCTACTCCACCACAGGCAAGCCTTCGGCACTCTATCGCTTGAAGAACGGCAGCAAGACCGAACAGCAACTCACCTTCCTCAATCAAGAGTTGGAAGACAAGGTGGACATTCGCCCAAGCGAGGTGATGTGGGTGGAAGGCGCAGAAGGTGCCAAGATTCAGGTATTTGTGGTCAAGCCCCACGATTTCGACCCCAACAAGAAATATCCTTTAGTCATCAATGTGCACGGTGGCCCACAGATGCAGTGGATGAACTCGTTCCGTGCCGATTGGCAAGTGTATCCAGGCGCAGGCTATGTGATTGCTTACCCCAACCCTCACGGCTCTACCGGCTACGGTCAGGACTTCACCACCAGCATTTCGGGCGACTGGGGCGGCAAGCCTTACGAAGATGTGATTAAGGTGACTGAGGCACTTGCCAAACTCCCTTACGTGGATGCCGACCGCATGGGCGCAATGGGCTGGAGCTACGGTGGCTATTTCATGAACTGGCTGCAAGGGCACGACCACCCATTCAAGTGCTTGGCTTCGATGATGGGCCTTTACGACTTGCGTTCGATGTGGGGCACTACCGAAGAACTCTGGTTCCCTAATTTCGACCTAAAAGGCCAGCCTTGGAACTCTGAACTTTACAAAAAGTGGTCGCCATCGGAATATGTGGAGAATTTCAAGACTCCAACGCTCATTCTCACAGGCGAACGCGACTACCGTGTGAGCTACACCCAAAGCATACAGTATTTTAGCGTGCTGCAAACCCTCGGTATTCCATCACGCCTGATTGTGTTCAGCAACGACGGCCACTGGCCCGACACCATGAACTCGATGCCAGTGTATTACAACGCCCACCTCGAATGGTTCCACAAATACCTCGGCGGCGACCCAGCCCCATGGGACACCCACAAGATGATGAACAACGAAGTGGAATACTAACCCACAGGAAATACGGCATTACCATTATGTGATGCCATAAAAAATGGTAGGAACACAATCATCCAGTTCCTACCATTTTTGTATATTATCTGTTGAAAAACGGGCGAGCCGTTTTTGTGGGGAAGGCTATTCGGCTTGCTATTTTTCCTGCGCTTCGTCGGACAGTCCGAGTGCCTTTCTGATGAGGGGTTCAAGTTCGTCTGCGTCAGTTGATGTGGAAAGAATTGTGCCGTTGCTATCGATGAGGAACATGCCTCCGCCAGAGAAGGCAAGTCCGTTCTTCTGCCATACTTTCAGTTCGTCCTTCAGGTCAATATAATTCTGCCATGGATAGCCGTCCTTCTCTGCTGCTTGGGTCATGCGGCTCACCTCTTCCTCGCGAGCTATGCCTATGACGACAAATCCCAGTTTCTTGTATTTCTCATAGAGTGGGATAAGTTCTTTGCTATGCTTACGGCAAGGACCACACCACGAAGCCCATAAGTCGATAACTGCAACCTTGCCACGGTAGAGCGATGCCACGTTTACGCGCTCACCTTCGGCAGTCAACACCTCGAAATCGATGTAAGGATTGCCGGGTGTCTGTTTCCAGCCAGTTTCAAGGGCATGGATGGTGTTGTGGATGGGATTATCGGGGTGATAGTTCTCGTAGGTGGAATGATAAAGGTTCATCAGAGCTGTCGCCTTCTCGTTATATTTCTCGTCTTTAGATTGCATCTGATTGGCAATGTCATAGAGAGCGAAAAGCATGGGGTGTGTCTTATAATACTCATATTCCCACGCTTGGTATTGGGCGTAGAGTTTGTGATTCTCAACCAGAAACTTCTGGTAGCGCTTTATGGATAGGGAGTCCTCTCTTGGGTCCTTGCCTTGTCTTTGCAATTCCTCAATCCGGGGTTGGAGTTCATTCATGACATCCGTCATTAACGAGTCCATTTTTGAGATATAGAGCCGTTCTGCCTCCGCATCCATCTTCGTTTTTTTCATCTGTTCATAGCCATCGCTGTTCACTGTCCACTTATCGTCGTCGAAAAGCAAAGATACAGTTGCGTTGTTCTCGACGATAAATTTTTTGTAACTCCATGATCCGTTCTTGTATTGCTCATGCAAAAACACTCTGTAAAGCCCAATTTTATCGGTCGCCACATCGAACGAGAATCGACCTTGCGCGTCGGCCTTTGTGGTGGTGTAATTATCGGATACGCGAATGTCCACTTCTGCAGGGCAAATGAGCACAGTGTTGCCCTTGGTAGTATCACGCAATTCGCCCTTGATATGGCATTTTACTTGCGCTTGCCCCACCAGTGCAACGAGGGCAAGCAAGAGAATGATAATGGTTTTCTTGTTCATGTCTTATCTGTAAAAAGTTTTTAAGGAGAGGTTTGAGCAATTAGTCGTTGAGAACGAGTTCTACGGGGCAGTGGTCGCTTCCGAAAATCTCGTTGTGAATGGTAGCAGAAGCCATCTTGTCGGCAAGGCGGTTGCTCACAAGGAAATAGTCGATACGCCACCCCGCATTCTTCTCTCGCGCACGGAAGCGGTAGCTCCACCACGAATAGGCATCGGTGAGGTCGGGGTAGAAGAAGCGGAAACTGTCGGTGAATCCAGCGCCCAAGAGCGTGGTCATTTTCTCACGTTCCTCATCGGTGAAACCGGCGTTTTTGCGGTTGGTCTTCGGATTTTTCAAGTCAATCTCCTTGTGCGCCACATTCAAGTCGCCGCACACAATCACAGGCTTCTTGGCATCGAGCCGCTGCAAGTAGGCGCGAAAATCGTCTTCCCACGTCATGCGGTAGTCGAGGCGGCGCAGACCGTCTTGACTGTTGGGCGTGTAGCAAGTCACGAGGTAGAAATCAGGCATATCAAGCGTAATCACACGTCCCTCGTGGTCGTGCTCATCAATGCCCATGCCGTAGGTCACGCTCAACGGAGTGTGCTTGGTGAAAATCGCTGTACCGCTGTAGCCTTTCTTGTCGGCGTAGTTCCAGTACGACTCATAGCCATCGAAAGCCAAATCGAGTTGACCGGCTTGCATTTTCGTTTCTTGCAAACAGAAGAAATCAGCATCGAGCGAAGCAAAGATTTCGGCGAAACCCTTGCCCACCACCGCGCGAAGTCCGTTCACATTCCAAGAAATGAATTTCATATTATTTTTTTTCTTCTTTATCAATTTGTTGAAGTTTCATTTCCTTCACCACACGCTCAAATTCTTCACGAGCCAGTTTGCGAGCAGCAAACGAAAACTTAAGGGCAAGCACCAAAGCACCTACCGAAATCAGAGCGCCAAACACCAGCACCCAACCGGGCACAAGCAGACTCTGCCCTGCGTAAAGCACAGCACCAGCCACGGCTATCGCCACAAAATCAAAAATCAGCGCGCGTTTGCGCAAAGTCTTGTAATCCATAATATTAAATGTTTTTTATTACCAAAATTTGTTCATCTCCTCGCTGTACTCAAATCCTGCGTCCTTCAACTTTTTTTCGAGCCAATCACGGTCCACATCAGTTGCTTTGCAAAATTCGACGAGTGAACTATACACATCACGAAGCTGCGTATTCACATAGCTAAAGAGCATAAACGGGTCTTGGGGTAGTTTATCCATTTCTTAAAGTCATTAACCCAAATCGGGCATTAGGGTTTGTGGTATTTCGGATTTTTAGAAGAATGATTTTTGTTTGTCTTTTAATGAGTGATAGCGAGCTATTACGAGTTAAAAACAAGCAAAAGGCATCTTCTAAAAACCGAAAGACCGCAAGAAGTAATCTAAAAATCCTCATACGGCCTAATGACCGATTTGGGTTTAATTTACAAAATTAGCCAAATTCCCCCATACCACCAAATCCCCACCCCAAATTCCCCCAAAAATCACCCTACCTCCAATTAAAACCAGAGGCAAAAGCACGAAAATGGAGTAAAAAAAGGGAGCGGTGTTATTTGAATATTTTACTTGTTTTTGTATATGTTCGGTTTTTGTTGCTGCCATGGGCCTCCATGTAGCCAAACTCGGTGAGCTGGCGAAGATAACGCTTTGCCGTAGTGGGCGTGAACCCAAAGTGGCTTATGATAGATTCTGTCGTTGTTTCGTTAATATCGGCCACAAACGCTAAAATATCGGCCAATTTCGCAGCTAATGACGGTTTTAACGACCATTTATCGACCATTTTCTTCTGTAATTCCTGTTTATCGACCATTTCCGAGACGAAACTCTCAATATATTGGTCGATATCCGATTTGAGATGCTGGATGTGCAAACGTATCATACAGTTAAGAAATATATCAATGCTCTCACACTCTCGTGTGTCGATGAGTGCCTGAATATACTCAGCTTTATCAGTCTTGAGCACCTTGGTTGGCAATACGTCGAATTCCATTTGTAGGAGGTTCATCAGCAATCGGCTGGTGCGTCCGTTGCCATCTGCCCAAGGATGAATGGTTACCAACTCATAGTGCGCCCAGAAACTAAGGTCGTAAACATCGGCTACGTCATTTTGGTCAATTGCCTGGCGTCGTCTGTTCAGTTCCTCACAGAATGCTTCAAGCTTTGTCGGCACTTTTAAGTACGACATGTATGAACGTCCACCAAATCCCGCTGTGACATTGAGTTTGCGTAATTCGCCCTTAGCAGCAGAGAAATTTCCACCAAGGGAGTGATACTCGCCACCAGTGCGAGCCATGACTTTTGACGCGAGGGATATGAGCCACTCAACAGTGATTGGCTTGTGGCTACGTATCCATTGCATACCATACTCGTAAGCCATTTTTAGGTCAAGGTTCATCATTTGCTCCGTAACGGTACGCTTGCTACTGGTGATGCCCTCGTCAAACAGCAACTGAGCCTCAACCTCTGTGACGGTGCTTCCTTCAATGGCGGTAGAGTGGGTGATAATGGAGTACAGGTAGAATTTGCCGTAATCTATCTGGTCAGAGATGCCCAACTCTTTGTGCCGCTGGAGCAACTGAAGTAATGTATCTTTATTTTCTGGTGTCATACGTTGCTTATTTTGAAGTGTCGCCTATAGTGGTGGATGTATTGCCGCTACTCTTTTTTTAAAAATGTAAATGTTGATGAAAAAGATTATCGCTTCAATCTAACAAATTTAATAATAAAATCTGTAAGTAGTGGCGCAAAGCCTCTAAATCCTAAAATCCGCAACCTGTAATATTTTTGATATTTGAGGTTGCGGATACCTCTCTAAAACGACTAGTTTTCGTAAAGAATCCTTATGGTGCAGTCGAAAGAGACAAAATCCCCTTACCCCATGATGCGACTTGAGGCAATACGCAAAAGGCCACGAAGATTTGAGGCTACCCAAAATCAAATTTGAAGGCCATCATGTATGCATCATTGCTTGTGTATATGTTCAGTATGTGCTGTCTTGCAGTCTTAACCCATTTTGCAGGGACAGAAACATACTTGAATACAAAAGTTTTGATTCTGCTTGTGCGTTTAAGTCCAAAGCTCTTCATGTTTGCGTCAGATATGAGGTGTCTGTAAAAGTTTCGAATCAAAGCTGTCAGAAGCAGGAACACCGTGTTTTCCGCCATGAACGATTTTGGCAGACGGTTCCAGCCAAAGCCGTTGTTCATGTCGTCCAATATACGCTCAGCACCGCCACGCTTGTTGTAATACTCCACGATGTCACGGTCTGTCGAAGTATAGTCATTTGTCAGTATGCATCTGTATGTATATTCCCCTTCCCACAGGTCGAGTTCCTTATTGATGCTTCTTTGCCGCTGTATGACAAGGCGGTACGCTTTGCCGGCCCATTTCTCTGCAATGATGGAGCATATCTCAAACTCGTGACCGTTTATGTATTCGGTTTTCCATCCGCGCAAGGCAAAGATGTCATCATATAATGACGCACATCTGTTGGCACGGATATAAAAATGTCGGCAGTGTTTCTCCACCATTTCCACTATAGCCTCAGAGCATGAGCCACAATCCATCCTCGCACGGTGTATATGTATTCCGGCATTCTCCAAACGCTCAAAAATACGTTTTAGAGTGTCTTCCTGATGGAAACGGACATTGGTATTGCCGTCGCGGTTCTCTATCCCGACGATGACATCGCCGACCGTTGCTATTCCTGGACTGTAACCAGTGAACTTTTTGTAGGTCATTTTTGCGTCAAATTTCTCCGTCTCAATGAACTGGTGGTCAAAATCAAAGTCATATTCATTGTCTGGCAGCAACTGTCCGGTTACCAGCAATGCATTGACAAGCAGATTGTTAAGGTCGGAGGCTACGTTGAAGTCGTAGCTTTTGCCCGAATCAGACCTGCAGGTCAGATTCGGTGTGGTCAATTCACGAATGGCCCTAAGTATTGTGTCTGCGCTGCATGTACGGAGGTGTGGGTGTAAGCAAAGTGCTTCCATAAGGTGTGAGGTCACGTCTTCGACACATGACCCTCCACAGAAATATACGCACATCAGAGAACGGATTATCTCGCTATATTGATAGCCATACACTTTGCTACGCAAACCTAAAGTGGAGTCTATTGTACGAGACAACATCCTGTCGAATTTCTCCATAATTGGAAATATACCACCAAAAGATGTGAGTTTCTCGGATTTTATTTGTATTTTTGCCATGCCTGATGAGGTTTTGTTTGATTATTTTTTGCAACACTAAGTTAAGTGAATCCTCTGACATGGCAAAATCCTGGGCAACTTTTTGTTGCTCAGGATATTATAAAAGTTAATATTTATAGTGTTGCGGAATTAAGGGAAAACTAATAATAATCAAAATTATAATGAAACGACTGTTTTTATCTATGCTTGTGGCGTTGATGGCGTTGGCTTCTTGGGCTGTCAACAACGACCAGTACACAATTATCGTGTCGCTCGACGGTTTCCGTTGGGATTATTGCGAGGCTTACAACACGCCATTCCTCAACTCTATGGCAGAAAAGGGCGTTAAGGCTGTAATGAGTCCATCTTTCCCTTCAAAAACATTCCCCAACCACTATACGCTTGCTACGGGTTTGGTGCCTGACCACCATGGTATTATTGCCAATTCGTTTCGCATTCGTGCCACTGGCAAGAAATACTCGTTGGGCAACGCCGAAACGCGTTCCGACATACGAAACTATGGCGGCGACCCCATTTGGCTCACTGCCAAGCGTCAGGGTATGACCACAGCCACGGTGTATTGGGTGGGTAGCGATATTCCCATCAAGTGCGGTTATGCCAACTATTGGCAAGACTATCAGAAAAAGCCTCTGCTCACCGATGTGGAGCGTGCCGACGAGGTGGTGCGCTTGCTCCAACTTCCAGAAAGCGAACGCCCACACTTCATTATGTGCTATTTTGAGGAACCCGACCACACAGGCCACGTGGCTGGACCGGTGACCAAGGAGTGCCGTAACGAAATGGAACACCTCGATGAACTGCTCTCTTACATGTGGAAGCGCATCAGTCTGCTCCCAGAAGCAAGCAAGGTGAACTTGATTGTGACTGGCGACCATGGTATGGCGTGGACCGATGCCGACCGCACCGTGCCAGTGAAGAAATACATTAAAGATGAGTGGGTGGATGCGATAGAAGGCGACCTTCCTGCCAACATCTATGTGAAGAAAGCCGAATATGTGGATTCGATATTGGTGGCACTGAAAAATGTGGACCACATTCGCACATGGCGAAAGGCAGAAATCCCTGAATATTTGCACTATGGCAGCAACATCAATGTGGGTGATGTGCTGGTGCTTCCCGATGTGGGTTGGCTTTTCACCGACCGCAAAGTGCGCCGTGGTGGCAGCCATGGTTTCGACCACACCTGCAGCGATATGCAAGTGGCATTCCGCGCCATGGGACCGGCGTTTAAGGTGGGCTATGTGAAACCCGACAAGTTCCGCAACGTGTGCATCTATCCGCTGCTTTGCCACCTGCTCGACGTTAAGCCATCGCCAAACGACGGCTCTCTCGCCGAAGTGCAAGATATACTGAAATAGAAATTAGAGGTTAGATATTAGAAGTTAGAAATTAGATATTAGAAATTAGATTATCAGAGTGCTCCGATAATTCCGAGTGCTCCTCTTAAAATCTAATTTCTAACTTCTAATTTCTAATTTCTAACCTCTTTTATAATCTCCTTATTGCTGTTGACTGTGGGGGTGGTGATGGTGTAGTTTTACGGCTAAAAAACTGCAATGGATAAAATTGAAAAACACGATAATACCGAAATGCCAATCAATTATGTTATCGGTTTTCAAGTGTTTGTTGATTTTGCGGACAGTAATAAAAAAATGTTGCTAAATTTTGCTATGAAGAATATAATTCGTAATATTGCAATTGCAAACACTAACATTTACTTTCAATGCCCGTTACATATAAAATCACAGAGCCTTTCTACCACAATTTTGACTTAAGTGTGGTAATCCCTTTCTACAGGAAGATGAGAGAGTTTAGGAGCGTGTTTCCCAAAAACAGAAAATATCTTGAGCGTAACGGCATAGAGGTAGTGATTGTTCTCGACACGCCCGAAGAATCTCAGGAATTACAAGACTTTATATTGCAGTATCCATTTGTGAACTGTCGCATTGTGATAGATGTAATAGAGCATAACATTCAATTAGGTAAAATAAAGAGAATATGATTTCAAGATATATATCAACAATCTGCTTCGCCCTAATCGCTTTCGTAGTACAGGCTAAAAGCATATCGGGTGTAGTAATAGACGAGCATACTAAAGAGGCTCTTCCCGGCGTGAATGTCACTTTGGTAAATGATTCTGCCAAGGTGCTTTTGAACACCACGACAAATGGCAATGGTTGGTTTATGCTGAGAGATGTAAAAGTGAATGAAGCCTTTGTCGGTCTCATCTATATGGGATATGAGTCGCAAAAAATCACAGTGAACATCAATGAAGGTGATTTGGATTTGGGAGAAATCAAATTATCACCTAAGAGTACTATGCTTGGTGAAGTGGTGGTCAGTGCTGACAAAGTTATAGAAAAAGCCGACAAATATGTGCTGATTCCGACATTGGCGGAATTAAACAGAGCCTCGGAAACGCTGAATCTTTTGAGTGAAATGAAGGTTAAAATGCCGGGGTTACAAGTAAATGAGGCTCTTAAAAGAGTGTCTGTAGATGGTGGCGGTGTGGTATTTCAAGTGAATGGCAAAGAAGAGTCCTTGTCAAAAGTACAGTCACTTAATCAGCGCGACATTTTAAGGATTGAGTACCGCAACACGCCAGATATCAGATATGCAGACCGTGGAGTGTCCGGAGTTATCAACTTTATAATGAAACCTCGTCAGGAAGGCGGAACAATAATGGTGGAACTTGATGAAGCAGTTACATCGTTACGCTCTATTGCGACAATTGCGGGAACTTATTATTACAAGAAATCGGAATGGTCCATCAACTACGGCAACACTTGGCAAAAAAACACCAAGCAGTATTCAGATGCTCAAGAACAATACATAGGCAGAGAAAACATTATTTATCGCAATCAAATAGGGCAACCTTCTTCCATGAGAGATTTCAGCAACAATGTTTCTTTAGGCTATACATATATGTATGACTTGAATACAATGTTGGCGGCTCGTCTCAGTTTCCGAGCGTATGATGGGAACAACCGAAACTATAATATAATGGAGGAAATTATCGGTGATGCCAAGAGCAGATACGAAAAGTTCAATCCAAACAATTCTAAATCACACTCTCCAACACTCGACCTATACTTCCGCAAAAATTTCAGCCAAACGCAATCTTTGGAACTAAATGCTATGAGTACGATTTCAAGTGGAGATTATTCAAGAGAAATGCACTATAAATATGACAGCGGAATAGATTTCAACCAAATAAATCTCACGAACAACGACAGTTGGGCTGCGGCATTAGAAGCTTTGTATTTCTTGAAAATCGGAAAGGTTGACACACGCTATGGTGTCAATTACAGACGGAACCACGCTGAAAACAAGTATTCAGAAAATGGCGCTGAGTTTACTCCCGACAATCAGACAAGGAATAACCTCTACTTTTATGGGGATCTCGCAGGAAGATGGAACAAATTGGGATATACTTTTAGCGTTGGCGGAAAATATTTTCACAACACCGGACTGTCAGGCAGTGAACATTATTTGAAGTTTAAAGCGTTAGGCACTCTCAATTTCAAGATAGACAAACATTGGAGCGCCAATTATCTCTATATGTACAGCCCGGATATGCCGCCATTGTCTGCTATGAATGATGACGTACACACCATTGATGACATATCGCTACAAATGGGTAATTTATACATAAAACCAAGCACTTATCAGCGACACCGCTTATACGTAAGGTATAATACCGGAAATTTCTATGCAACGGCATGGGGTAGCTACAGCCGTACAGACAATTCATTAAACTCCGTGTGGTATTACGATGATGACCCTTCAAGCAAGTATTACCAAATGTTTATCAACAAGACGGAAAATGGGAATTACACCGACAATATCAGTACGCAGTTGGATTTAAGTTATCAAAATCTGTTCAACCACCTCACATTGTCGGCATCTGTTGGTTGGGATAAATACAACGTGTCTGACAAGGCGGAGTACAACACCCTGAACAAGGTATGGGCAAGTATCAGCGCAAACGCCTACTTCGGGAATTGGACAATCTATGCCAACTATTCCGTTGCTCCGCGTTACAGCCTTGACGGACGCACATTCTGCCGCGACATTCGTTTCGATTATTTCGGAGCAAAATACAGGTGGAAAGATTTCTCGTTTGGAGCAAGAATGGTCAACGCATTCACGAAAAGAGGTTTCCAGCAGGAAACGGAGACCCCGTCAAAGGTACACCCAATTTCTAAAACATTCTATATAAAAGATTTCGCCAATATGGTAGAGTTGAATATCGTTTACAGAATCAGTTTTGGCAAATCATATCAGCGTGCAAACCGCACTTTGCAGAATAATGGAGTTGATACGGGCGTAAATGTCAAATATTAATTAAACTATAGCCCATGTCACGCTTTAAGTTATATCAACAACTGGAAATGTCGGATTGTGGTCCTGCATGCATACAAATGGTGTGTGCATACTATGGTAAAGAACATTCTCTGCAGAGTATAAAAAAAGAAATAAGTGTTTCGAGAATAGGCGTGACAGTTGGAGATGTTAAGAGAACCTGTGAAAAATTTGGATTATTCACATTGGCTGTACGAGGAACGGTTGAACAGTTAAGCAAAATTTCCTCCCCAGCAATATTGCATTGGAGAGGAAACCATTTTGTGGTTCGATATTGTGTAAAGCTAAAAAAACAAACAAGCAGAATATTTTATTGCTGACCCATCAATAGGTAAGATTGAATTCTAAGAGAAGGAATTTGCGCAAAGTTGGCAAAGTGAAGAATGTGAAGGAGTTGCGATTTTACTTAAACCCACTAAGCACTTCTACTGTGCAAAATTTGAGAAGGAAAAGACCGATTGGTCAATTGCCAGAACTGTACTTAAAAATGTGAAGGACATCACCAAAAGCGTCACCTCCTTCTGGAAGAGCTATACGGTCCCCGACTTTCTTCAGATGAACAACGAGCTCCCTTTCAGGACATGTCCGCTGATAGGGGATTACAGAGTCCTCCCCCTCAAAAAATCTAATTTCTAACTTCTTTTATAATCTCCTTATTGCTGTTGACTGTGGGGGTGGTGATGGTGTAGTTTTACGGCTAAAAAACTGCAATGGATAAAATTGAAAAACACGATAATACCGAATTTACTATCGACGTGCAGGCTTTGGCGGCGGAAAACCGTAGCCGCAACGAGGGGCTGCAAGTGCCTTACGACCCACTCACGGGTGAGGGGTGCTGCGGAGAGCGCCGACTGGTGAGCGTGCCTGTGGCTGGTGAGGTGTGGCTTCCGGTGCCGATGCTCAGCGAGGTGCCACTCGACATGCTGAGCGATGAGTTGACCTATCAAAAAACACGCATCAAATACGACTTTGAATATTGGTGTGCCACTTGTGCCACCGTGCGCGACAAGGTGAGCGGACGCAATGTGAAATTGCGCCTGAATGCTCCACAGCGCCATGTGCTTGCCGATTTAGAGCGTCAGCGGTTGGCAGGCAAGGGCGTGCGCATGATTTTGTTGAAAGCGCGCCAATGGGGTGGCTCCACGCTGGTGCTGATGTATATGGCGTGGATTCAACTGGTGCTTCAGCGCAACTGGAACAGCATCATTTGTGGCCATAAGCGAAGCACATCGAGCGTGATTAAGGGCATGTACACCAAACTTCTGCAACACTATCCCAAGCAACTGCTCGACGACGACAAACCTCTTGAATTTAAAACCTTTGAGGGCAACACCAATGCCAAGATAATCACTGGGCGCGACTGCCTGGTGCTGATGGGCACGGCGCAGGTGGATGATGTGGTGCGCGGCTACGATATAGCCATGGCGCACATGAGCGAAGTGGCGTTTTGGCCATCTTCCACCATGCGTAACCCCGAAGATGTGATGCGCTCGGTAGATGGCTCGCTGCTGGTGGGCGGTTTGACGGTGGAGGTGCTTGAATCCACGGCAAACGGCATCGGCAATTATTTTCACAATGAGTGGCTACTCTCGGTGAATGGCGAGACCGACAAGCATGCAGTATTCATTCCGTGGTATGAGATTGAAATCTACCGTTTGCCGGTCGATGAGGCGGAAATAGCGGATTTGTGGAAAAGTTTCGACGACTACGAGCGCAACCTCTGGCGAATAGGGTGTACGCTGGAAATGATCAAGTGGTACCACGAAAAGCGCAAGAGTTACCAGTCGCACCACAAGATGATGGCGGAGTTTCCCACCAATTCCACCGAGGCGTTCAGCACTTCGGGCAGATGCGTGTTTTCGCTTTCGCGCCTCGATGCCATGCGCGCCCAGTGCTGTGAGCCACTGGCGAAAGGCGAGTTGAAGAAGGTGAACGGCAAATGGCGCATAATCGACGAAGGCAAGCCACGCCTGAAAGTGTGGAAAATGCCCACCACCGATATGCTGGAGAGCAAATATGTGGTGGGTGTGGACATTGGCGGACGCAGTGCAAGTGCCGACTATTCCGTGATTTCGGTAATCGACTGCCACGACCGCATTTGTGAAACGGTGGCGCAGTGGCGTGGGCATATCGACCACGATTTGCTCATTGAAAAGGCGATAGCCATAGCCTCGTTCTACAACCAGGCATTGCTGGTGGTGGAGAGTAACACACTCGAAACGCACGCTTCCGACGGCAAGTCGGCTTATCTGCTTCGCCGCTTGAAAGATGAATATAGCAACGTGTTTCGCCGAAAAACGGAACCACACGGTTTCAAGGTGGGCTTCCAAACCAATGTGCTCACGAAGGCGCAAGTCGTCAATCATTTGGTGACGATGGTGCGCGAGGGGCTTCTGGTGGAGCACGACAGCGATGCCATTGATGAAATGAGTTGGTTTGAGGAACGGCTGGGTGGCGGTTTCGGTGCCATCGACGGCAAACACGATGATATGGTGATGTCGCGTGGCATCGCCCTGCTGGTCAACCACGTCTACGCCAACACCTACTCCAACTGTAGCGATTTCCCCACTTCCTCCAACTCTACGCCCACCGATTCCACGCCACTCGACACCGTGTTCACCAATCAATAGCCTTCTCACACGGATTTTTTTGAGCGTTTTTTTTGAGCCACAAATTAGCACAAATTTTCACAAATTATTTTTTGTGGGAAACAGAAAGATACCGGCTCAGAGGACAGCCATGGGGAAACAGAAACAATGGCAGAGGCGGGCATCGGAGATGCCAGATGATGCGAAACACCATGCAAGCGTCCTTGTGC
>OQVP01000378.1_pt1 | contig 17208 bp, 17 predicted proteins | sample 1691541 | NCBI WGS metagenome assembly OQVP01 (sample SAMN03418258, study PRJEB22391) | human gut metagenome | biome: human-gut; feature: organic feature; material: feces | host: Homo sapiens | place: Tanzania | collected 2013-01 | reverse complement strand
AAACAATTGAAGAAGACCAAAATATAAAAACAAATAGAGTAAAAATTATAGATAATCAAGGAGCCCAAGCAATTGGAAAACCAATGGGAACATATGTTACCATTGATATAAAAAATTTGAAAATTGCAGAAGATGCGGAGATACAAAAGGCTTCTGAAATTGTTACAAAAGAATTAAAAGCTCTGCCAAAAAGCGGAGTTTTTTTTTATTTAATCTACACCTCTTGATTTTGGTAAGTTTTTTGTATAGATTTGTATGATTTAATTACGATTAATAACAACACATTCCAATATGTCCAACAAATTACAGGAACTCACGGACAGACTCTATAACGAAGGTCTGTCAAAAGGAAAAGAAGAGGGAGAAATTCTTCTCTTCAAGGCACGCAAGGAAGCAGACGAAATAATAGCAAACGCCCGCAAGCAGGCGGAAGATATAGTGACCGAGGCAGAGAATCGGGCGGCTCAACTGAAAGAAAAAGCTGAGTCAGATATCAAGATGGCTTCAGAGCAAGCTTTGATGGCTACGAAAAAAGACATCGAAAACCTCCTCGTGAATGCACTTTGCGCAGAAGAGACGGAAAAAGTCCTCTCCGAGGAGAAATTCCTGAAGGAAATCATTCTCGCTGTCGCCCAGAAATTCAGCACACAGCAGTCAGAAGACATATCATTAGTGCTTCCGGCATCTTTGAAAAGTATGTTGGAGCCATGGGTGTCCACAGAGTTGAAAAAAGCACTCAAAAAAGAAATCAGCGTCGATTTCTCGAAAAAAATCAAGGGCGGTTTCAGCATTGGCCCACAAAACGGCAGCTGGTACATCAGCATGAGCGATGAAAGCTTCAAGGCTCTGATTTCCGAGTACCTCAGACCGGTCACCAAGAAACTGCTCTTCGGATAGGGATGAACAACTACGAATACATAGTTGCCAGTCTCCCTGTAATCGAACCGGGTTCCCGACTCGGTTCCTCTTCTGCTGCGAATGCCATTATCGACGACATTCGTGAGCAGTTGAGCAATAAAGACAACGCCCTTGTAACCATGCTTCTTGACGGATTCGATCCGGAGAAGCTCAATGCTGGATTCTATCGGGCCTGTCTTGGAAGCGGCAGCCGTTTTCTCAGGGAGTATTTCCTCTTTGACCTGTTCTTGCGCAACACTAAGGTGGAGTATCTCAACGCCTCGCTCGGCAGGCCTGAGGGGAAGGACGTACTTCTTCTCGAAGAGTTGGAAGATTACGAATTCGAGCAGAAAGAGGAAATTGTCGAAATTCTCTCCGGAACTGACATAATCGGCAGAGAGAAAGGCTTGGACATGGCTATTTGGGAGCATGTCGAGGAAGTCACCACAATGGACGTCTTCGACATGGACGCCATACTCGGATTCATCGCCCGTCTCAAAATCATCGACAGATGGGACAAGCTTGACCCGGAAACGGGAGCGGAACTCTTCCGCAGGCTTATCAAGGAGATACGGGCTACATACGACAACAAAAAACAGATATAGAAATGCAGACAAAAGGTAAGGTAACCGGCATCGTTTCCAACCTCGTCACTGTGACCATCGACGGACCTGTAGCGGAGAATGAACTCTGCCACATCAAGCTCGGTGACACCAATCTTCTGGCAGAAGTGATCAAAGTGACCGGCGACAAGGCATCGGTGCAGGTGTTCGAGAGCACTCGAGGTCTCCAGAACGGGGACAGTGTGGAATTCCTCGGCAAGATGCTTGAAGCGACTTTAGGGCCGGGACTCATGTCCAGTGTATATGACGGTCTCCAGAACGACTTGACCACAATGGAAGGTGTATTCCTCAAGAGAGGAGAGTACACGGACCCTCTCAATCACGAGAAGTTGTGGGAATTCAAGCCTATAGCGGAAGTCGGAGACAAGGTAGAAGCCGCGAGCTGGCTCGGTGAAGTGAAGGAAGGATGGCTTCCTCACAAGATTATGGTACCATTCTCTTTCAAAGGGGAATATACCGTCAAGAGCATAACAAAGGCCGGAGAATACAACATTGACACTGTCATCGCCACGCTTACGGACGAGCAGGGAGAGGACCACGATGTGACAATGGTTCAGAAATGGCCTGTAAAGGTGGCGGTAAAGGCATACGCACAGAAGCCGCGCCCTCGCAAAATAATGGAAACGGGAGTACGTGTGATAGATACTTTCGACCCTATCGCTGAAGGCGGCACAGGATTTATCCCTGGACCTTTCGGATGCGGAAAGACCGTATTGCAGCACGCTATCGCCAAGCAGGGCGAAGCTGACGTGATAGTAATGGCGGCTTGTGGCGAACGTGCCAACGAGGTCGTGGAGATTTTCACGGAGTTCCCTGAACTCATAGACCCGCACACCGGACGTCACCTTATGGAGCGTACCACTATCATCTGCAATACCTCCAACATGCCGGTTGCCGCCCGTGAGGCTTCAGTTTATACCGCAATGACCATCTGCGAATACTACAGAGCCATGGGTCTGCGCTGTCTTCTGCTACCGTGCGATGGGACTCAAGTGTCTGCTTCTCGCCGACTCCACATCCCGTTGGGCACAGGCATTGAGAGAGATGTCCAACCGTATGGAAGAGCTCCCGGGAGCAGATGCCTTCCCGGTGGACCTTTCATCCATCATTGCCAACTTCTACTCACGTGCAGGAATGGTTGAGCTGAACAATGGAAAGACCGGAGCCATCACGTTCATAGGTACGGTCTCCCCTTCCGGCGGTAACCTCAAAGAGCCTGTCACGGAATCCACCAAGAAAGCGGCCCGCTGCTTCTACGCACTTGAGCAGAGCCGTGCGGACCAGAAGAGATATCCATCAGTCAACCCGATTGACTCATACTCAAAATATCTCGAATACCCTGAGATTGTAGAGTACCTTGATGAGAAAATCGAAAAGGGATGGGTGGAAAAGGTACTGAAAGCCAAGAATATAGTAAGAAGAGGAAAGGAAATGTCCGACCAGATCAACATTCTTGGCGACGACGGTGTACCGATGAGTTACCATGAAGCTTTCTGGAAGTCGGAACTTGTGGATTTCGCCTTCCTCCAGCAGGATGCTTTCGATGACATCGATGCCCTCTGCCCAATGGAAAGGCAGAAATATATGCTCGACCTCCTTATGGATATCTGCGAACGCCATTTTGAGTTCTCCGATTTCGAGGAATGCCGCTCATTCTTCAAGAAGATGATCAATATTATACGGCAAATGAACTATACGGCATTCAAATCAGACAAGTTCAACGATTATCAGCAGCAGCTGAACAAGTTTATTGCGTAAAATATGGCAAAAGTATATAACCGTACATACACCAAGCTCCACGCCATCACCAAGGCCACAGTATCACTCAAGGCCGAAGGCGTGTCCAACGACGAGCTTGCACTGGTTAACGGACGCCTCGCCCAGGTGGTGAAGACAAAGGGAGACATCGTAACCCTGCAGGTATTCTCCGGCACGGAAGGCATGCCTACGGATGCGGAGGTATCATTTCTGGGAGCCCCTCCTACCCTGAGAGTCAGCGAACAGCTTTCAGGAAGATTCTTCAATGCTTACGGCAAGCCGATTGACGGAGGTCCGGAGACAGAAGGAGAAATACGGGAAATCGGCGGTCCTTCCGTCAACCCGTACAAGCGCCGCCAGCCCTCTGAACTTATTCCTACCGGAATAGCGGGTATCGACCTTAACAACACATTGGTGTCAGGACAGAAGATTCCTTTCTTCGCCGACCCGGATCAGCCATACAACAAGGTAATGGCCGATGTTGCGCTCAGAGCAGACGTCGATAAGATTATTCTCGGAGGAATGGGTCTTTCCAATGACGATTACCTGTTCTTCCGCAACGAATTCGAATCGGCAGGAGCGCTCGACAGAATCGTATCATTCGTAAACACCACCGAAGATTCCCCGGTAGAGCGTCTTCTTATTCCGGATATGGCGCTTACAGCCGCAGAGTATTTCGCTGTGGACAAGAACGAAAAGGTCCTTGTGCTGCTCACCGACATGACGCTCTATGCGGATGCCCTGTCCATCGTATCCAACCGTATGGACCAGATTCCGTCCAAGGATTCCATGCCTGGTTCCCTGTACTCAGACCTTGCCAAGATATATGAAAAGGCCGTACAGCTACCTGACGGAGGTTCCATCACCATCATAGCGGTCACAACCCTCAATGACGGGGACATCACTCACGCCATCCCGGACAATACCGGATATATCACTGAGGGACAGCTGTTCCTGCGTGCCGACTCCGACTCCGGAAAGGTCATCATCGACCCGTTCCGTTCGTTGAGCCGACTCAAACAGCTCGTGCAGGGCAAGAAGACCAGAGAGGATCATTCACAGGTGATGAATGCAGGTGTCCGTCTGTACGCTGACGCCCAGAACGCAAAGACCAAGATGGAGAACGGTTTCGATCTTTCGGACTATGACCTCAGGTGCCTTGACTACGCCAAGGAATACGCGACAAGGCTTCTGTCCATAGATGTAAACATCGGAATTGAAGAAATGCTTGACACGGCATGGGAAATATTCGCCAAATATTTCAGCCCGGCGGAGACAGGCATCAAACAGGTATTCATCGACAAATATTGGAAGAAATAATTTATCGTGGCAATCAAGTTTCAATACAATAAAACTTCTTTAACGAACCTCGGGAAACAGCTGAAGGTGCGTAAGAATGCCCTGCCGACCTTGAAGAACAAGGAAGCGGCCCTGCGTTCGAGCGTGCAGACTGCAAAAGCAGAAGCCAGGAGGCTCGCTGAAGAACTGGAACGTGCCATCTCTGAATACGACTATCTTTCCGCTCTGTGGAACGAGTTTGAGCCCGGACTGATTACCATCACAGACGTGGAGCTTCAGACCGTCAAAGTAGCAGGAGTCAACACTCCGAAACTCGGAGAAATCCACTATTCGCTCAAAGAGTTCAACGCCTTCACCAAACCGGCATGGTATGCGGATGGAGTCAATATACTCAAGAAACTCACACGACTCGGTATAGAGTCTGAAGTGTATATGAGGAAAAGAGACATCCTAGAATTCAACCGCAAGAAGACCACTCAGAAAGTAAATCTCTATGAGAAGGTGCAGATTCCGGGGTATCAGGAAGCCATTCGCAAGATCAAGCGATACATGGAGGACGAAGAAAACCTCTCCAAAGCGGCCTCAAAGATAGTCAAGACAAGGCACGAAGAAGAAGAAAAGGAGGAAGAGATATGATTTCCGCAATGACCAAATACACTTTCCTGCTTCTGAATGGAGACAGGAACAGATTTCTTGAAGACCTTCAAGGGCTTGGAGTTGTGGACATCAAACGCTCATCCAAGCCTGTCGATGATATCTCCGGAAAGATTGTAGTCAGGATAGAGGAACTCAAAGAGAGAATCAAAGAGATTTCCTCCGGTTCGGACCGGCAGACTGAAGCCATCAAGACCAAGCTCACAGAACTGCGCAAGGCACTTTCAGATGCGGAGCCATGGGGAAGTTTTGACAAAGATGCGCTGCAGCGTTTCGATATCAAGTTGTATGCTGTCGCAAAGAAATCATTCAATCCTGAATGGAAAGACAACTACGCTCTGGATATCATCAGCGAAGACGGCACCAAAATCTATTTTGCTATTGCAGGAAGCTCAGAAGGCTTTCCGCTCAAAGAGATTCCGGTACCGGCCAGAAACTGTGTCGAACTGAAATCAGAGATACAGTCTCTCGAAAAAGAGCTTGAGAGTCATATTTCAGAGCTCACATCCAGAAAAGTCGAAATTCCTCAGATACAGGAAGAGATTCAGAGTCTTTATTCGGAACTCAGTCTATATCTCGCCGGGACCACCGGAAAGAAATCGGTAGAAGACAGCATTGTCATTTTCGAGGGTTATGCTCCGGAAGATACGGACTCCACACTGTGCGAGGCTTTCGACAAGATGGACATCTGCTACATCAAGGAGAAAGCCACATCGGAGGACAAGCCGCCTATCAAGCTTAAGAACAACGCATTTGTAAGACAGTTTGAACCTCTTACAAGGATGTACGGAATGCCGGTATATGACGAGTTCGACCCGACAGTGTTCCTCAGCATCTTCTATCTGTTGTTCTTCGCCATGTGTATGGGTGACGCAGGATACGGCATATTGCTTATCATCATAGGACTGGTCCTTCGCAAGAAGAAAGGAGGACTTGCCGACATGTGGGGCCTGGTGTCCATACTCGGAGGAGGAACGGTCGTTGTAGGTCTTGTCATGGGCACGTTCTTCGGCGTGAACCTCTACGAGCAGAGCTGGATTCCTGAATGGATGAAAAAGTGCATGATAGTCGGAGATGTCAACGTCGGCAACGCATCCTACTCCAAGCAGATGATACTCTCCTTGGGAATAGGTGTGCTTCATATCTGTCTGGCGATGATAACCAAGACCATCTGGACGATAAAACGCAACGGCTTCAAACACAGTCTCAGCACAACCGGGTGGACATTGCTTATTGTTGGCTCCATCATAGGTCTTTCCGTAGGTCTCACTGGAGTTATCTCGGAAGTCGCCATGAAGTTCCTGCTCATCGGCATCGCAGCCATATCAGCCCTCGGCATCTTCATATTCAACAAATGGGGACGTTCGCCTATAGTGAATATCGGAGCCGGTCTGTGGGACACCTATAATATGGCTTCCGGTCTTATGGGTGACGCTCTAAGCTATGTCCGTCTCTATGCGCTCGGTCTTTCCGGCGGTATGCTGGGACAGACTTTCAATCTCATTGCAGACATGGTCAAGGGTACCGACCCTACATGGCAGTGGATTCCTTTCATAGTAATATTGTTGTTCGGACACGTACTTAACCTCGGTTTGAGTGGATTGGGCGCATTCGTACACCCTCTGCGACTGAATTTCGTAGAGTTCTTCAAGAATGCAGGATATGAAGGCCAGGGCGTGGAGTACAATCCGGTAAGAAAATAAGTAAAACCAATAAATTCACAATTATGCTCAACACAATTCTCGGTTATCTCGGACTCGGACTCATGTTCGGTCTCGCAGCAATCGGATCTGCCATCGGCACCACAATCGCCGGTAATGCAGCGGAAGGCGCACTCAAGAAGGCACCTGAGAAATCATCTACCTACATGATTCTTTCCGCCCTCCCTGCAACACAGGGTCTCTACGGATTCCTCGGATTCATCCTCTGGAGATCAAAGGACATCGCAGCAGCCGGTCCTCTTTATTTCGGTATCGGTCTCAGCGTAGGTATCGTCTGCCTGATCTCAGCCATCCGCCAGGGTCAGGTATGTGCAAATGGTATCGTCGGCGTAAGCCAGGGCCACAACGTAATGGTCAACACACTTATTTACGCCGCACTCCCTGAGTTCTACGCCATCCTTGCGCTGCTTACATCCATCCTCCTTCCTGTATTCTAGGAAAAGAGAACGCATAAGATTGCAACAAAACCCCGAAAGTCACATCGTTAGACTTTCGGGGTTATTTGTCAGATTAAACTCGTACCTGAATCAGAACTTCAGTGCAAGTCCGAAGCCACAGCTCTGCGGGCCAAGAGAAAGCTGCACCGGCACGCCGCCGACCTGAGCCACATTGAAGCCTTTAACCATCTTTTTCAGATTGGTGTCGCCGACACAAAGCAGCACTATACCCGTACAACAGGCCACACTGCTCACTATGCAGGTAATCCCTAAAGCTGACGCCGCTCCAAGCAATTCATCGGTTCCACTGGCACCTCCGGCAGTTGTTCCGCCTTCAGTCGTCCCTGAGGTCCCTCCGCCAATAGCTCCGAAGATGCCGCCTATCACTCCCTCAAATCCTTTGCCGACAGCTCCGCCAACAAAGTAAGCAATGCACAATCCTCCACTGATCCCGGCTACTGCACCGCCGCTGATTGCCGTAATCATGCCGGCATTCCTGATTTTTGAGTTATGAACCCACCTCGCGGATGCATCTGCACCAAAATTATCAGAGATGTACGCTAACGAAGCTTCCTTTCCAAGTTTTTCACCGTCCACTTTGATCCATCTTCCACTTTTCTCTATCACCACAGGGTCCGACGCATAAGAGACATTCTGAACAATGAGTATGCCCAGAATCACTAAAATCAAAACGTGAAACAATGTTCTCATAACTCACAGATATAATCAAAACAACTTCTGACAGACGTAAACGGGCGTACCTTCGAATCGGCAACGGCCACATGAGCAGGATGGACAGAATATGCTTTGAGAGCTTCTTCAGACTCCAGTGTGCAGTCCAGCATGACATCTGCGTTTGACGACAAAAGCCTGCCATCCACCTGAACGTTAACTTCAAGAAGACCAGGAACAATACCCACCAAAGACTCCAACCCCTCTTTGATTCCCGCCTTCACTATAGACTTTTCCGCATCGGACAACTCACTCTTGAGAGTCCATAAAATAATGTGTTTGACCATAAAGTTCAGTTTTGTTCCACGCAAATATAATTAAAATATCTAATTACAAATTATTTTCTCAACGCCCGCATGGCATTGAGCACCGCAAGCACTGTCACTCCGACATCTGCCATAACCGCCATCCACATCGTGCCAAGCCCCAGTGTAGCCAACAGCAACACGCTAACTTTCACCACGATAGCAAACCAGACATTCTCCTGTGCAATCCTTAAGGTCCGGCGCGCAATCATCACCGCTTCCGCTATCTTGACCGGTTTGTCATCCATGAGCACCACATCCGCAGCCTCAATGGCAGCATCACTTCCAAGACCGCCCATCGCTATTCCGATATCGGCACGCTTAAGCACTGGAGCATCATTTATGCCGTCTCCCACAAAAGCAAGGCAGCGTCCCTGAGGCTTCGAGGCAAGATACCGCTCCACATAATCCACCTTGTCAGATGGCAGTAATTCGGTGTGACACTCATCAATGCCAAGTTTGGAAGCGACATCCTCCCCCACTTCCCGGCGGTCTCCGGTAAGCATGACAATCTTCCGCACTCCAAGCGCTCTGAGCCTGGAAACAGCATCCCTACTGTCTTCCTTTATCTTGTCGTTGATGATGATATGTCCCACATACACCCCGTCCACAGCTACATGTATGATAGTGCCGACCTTATTGCAATCGTGCCATTTGGCGCCTATGCTGTCCATCATCTTGGAATTTCCTACGCAGACCACCTGACCGTTGACCCGGGCCCGTACACCTTGTCCGGATATCTCCTCCACATCCGACACATCACAGCCGTCCACCGCTTCTTCAGGGAAAGCATTACGCAGGGCCGCCCCTATCGGGTGTGTCGTATAATGCTCCACATGAGCGGCAAGGTGCAGAAGCTGTTTTTCATCAAAATGATCCGGATGGACCGCCTCCACCTCAAACTGTCCGTATGTAAGGGTACCTGTCTTGTCAAATACGACCGTATCCATTTTGGAAAGAGCATCAAGATAATTGCTTCCTTTCACCAGGATTCCATTTCTCGAAGCCCCTCCTATACCCCCGAAGAAAGTAAGCGGAACACTTATCACCAATGCGCACGGACAGGACACTACCAGGAAAATCAGCGCCCGGCCAAGCCATTTGGAGAATGCGGCGGCAAATCCCGCTTCCGCGAACAGCGCAGGGATAAACGCAATTCCAAGTGCAAGAAAAACCACTATCGGAGTATATACCTTTGCAAATCTGGTGATGAACGACTCGCTTCTTGACTTGTTTTCATCCGCCGATTCCACAAGACTGATAATCTTGGATACCGTGCTCTCCCCGAACACTTTGGTCGTGCGGACCTCAATGACGCCTGTAAGATTGATGCATCCGGAAATCACATTGTCTCCTTTGCTGACATCCCGTGGCAGGCTTTCTCCTGTAAGAGCGACGGTATTAAGGGCGGAAACACCTTCTGTCACAACTCCGTCAAGCGGAATCTTCTCGCCCGGCTTGACGACAATAGTCTCCCCCACCGACACATCTTCCGGCGATACCACAGAAACCTCTCCACCACGCTTGACATTGGCCATGTCCGGACGGATATTCATAAGATGGGAGATGCTTTTGCGACTCTGGCCTTCAGCATAGGTCTCGAAAAGCTCACCAATCTGAAAGAAAAGCATGACAAACACGGCTTCAGGGAATTCCGTCTCCGTCCCGGGAAGAAAACCTATACAAAGAGCCCCGATGGTAGCCACGCTCATAAGGAAGTGTTCGTTGAACATTTCTCCTTTCACAACTCCTTCAAAGGCTTCTTTAAGCGTACCGTGACCGACACAAAGATACGGAACCAAATACACCAGCAGCAGCTGCCAGGTAGCAAGATTGCAGAACTTTTCCACAGCCACGGCTCCCGCAAGAAGCAGAGCGGTGACAGCAATCAACAATATCTGAGCTTTTATCCCGCCATGCTCATGATGATGCTCATGGTGATGCTCATCCCGGTTATTGGGAACGCAGCAGCTCTGGTTTTTTTCTTTACGCATGCTCATTCTTTATGTCCAATAAAATCTTGAAAACTACGGTCGCTGAAATCAGGGATCACATAATCCGCATACTTCGACACCACATCGACAGGGTTGGTGGTGGACAGCGCGACTACCGTGGCACCGGAATCCCTTCCGGATATCAGCCCGCTTATGGAATCTTCAAACACCACAGTATGTGCAGAATCCACCCCAAGCGCAGCCATACCCTTCAGATAACAGTCAGGAGATGGCTTGGAAGCCGCAAAATCCTCGCTTGTAAGAATACGATCGAAAATATCAAGAAACTCCGGATGCCGACGATATACATTTGACATCTTGGTCTTGTCCGAACTGGTCACTACCGCCATTCGCACCCCGCTCCGCGAAAGAGCGTCAAGAAACCTCCGCGCTCCCGGGATATAGTCAAAAGGCATCTTGCTCTCATAGTCCATCAGCTGCGTAGTGATCTCCTCATGGTCTTCCCGTCTATAGTTGTCACCGAGTATTTTCACAAGGGTCTGCCCTTTAATGGTAATCCCGAAATCACTCACCCCCAGATACTTCTTTCCCATCTCATCCCAAAACTTGGTATAATCGCCCTCCGAGTCCAAAATCACCCCGTCAAGGTCGAACAATGCAATATAATCTTTAATCTCTGTCATAATTCACTTTTATTTTATTCTGATTACAGCGGCATCCATCGCAGGCACACTCACTGCGACTTCTTTTCCTCCACATACCGGAGCTTCTTCCGGAATCAGGACATCCAGCCGAACCTCCATGCCGGAGAAATTACAGAATACAAGCCATGCCTGACGGCTGTCATACCTCATAAAGCAGAAATGCCGGGATGCGTCAAAACCCGGACTGGACTTGTTACAATAGCACAAGTCCCAGCACCGTCCCTTGCTGAACACCGGTTTCTTGGCAAGCTCAAGCCACATCTTGTAGCGCGTCAATACACCCATACGCTCCCTGTCAAGAGGATGTTTGCCATTGACATACGAGTTCAACTCCACTATGGCCTCAGGCCTTGTCCAATTGAAAATAGAGGTACGTCCGTTGTCGCTTTCCGCAGCATCGGTCCCCACTTCCTGTCCGAAATAGACCATAAAAGAGGCATCATTGAAAAGAAGGGACGCTGCAAGCAGGGAGTAAGCATTTTCTGCGGACCCCATACAGAAACGGGAAGCAATCCTCTGTTCGTCATGATTCTCAAGAAAATTCAACATCCGAGGCTGCAAATCTGAGAGAAACTGCCAATTCCATGTCAGGGACTCCGCCGTATATCCGTCACGTCCGACGGCAAGCAGCCTGTCATACATCCCGGACTTGTCATAGAGAAGGTCAAATCCCACATACTCTACGAAACTGCGATAATTGCCCATATCATACACCTCCGCCACAAACACAGTCCCGGGATACTCCTGCTTGATCTGGGCAATCAGCCTTTTTTGAGGCTCCTGCGGCACCAGTTCCACCATATCGCAACGGAATCCGTCCACCCCCTTGGAAGCCCAAAACCGGAGGACATCCAACGCCTCAGAATATGTTTCCGGAGCGGACCAGTCATTCTTTAAGGTATCGGTCCAGTCACCGTCACAATAGTCATACTGCCTCATCCCTCCCCTATAGTCGCGGGACACATGATTCGGTATGAAATCTATCATGACCTTAAGGCCGCTGCGGTGCGCTCTATGCACCAAAAGCTCGAATTCATGCATCCTAAGCTCCTCATCATCTGCCATATATGGATTGACATCCTTCCAGTCCGAAACAGAGTAAGGACAACCGGGATCACCCTTTACGAAGGGCTTGCCGCTCGCATGTCTGGGAATTCCGGTCAGCCAGAGATAATCCACTCCAAGGGATGAAAGATAATTGAATGTCTTATTGTTCCACGATGAAAAACGCCCTTTTCCCCATAGCCGGGCAATAGCCTGATATATAATCAATTTCATAATTGTCAGAATGGATAACCTACTCCGAAATGAATGGCATGGTTGTCTCCGCCCTTAAACCACTGCGAAGGTCCTATCCACCGCGATCCGGCCGGTCTGGACGGCTCGTGCATCTTCACTCCGAAGTCAAGACGAAGAAGAATAAAATCCAGATTAACCCTTATACCTGCACCCCAGTCAGCAGCAATGGACTTCAGGAACGGTCCCGAAAGAGCATCCATACGCCACACATTACCGGCTTCCGCGAACAGGGCGCCCTCCAATTTCCAGAACAGACGGAATCTCATCTCCGCATCCAACTCAAACTTCAAGTCACCCGTCTGGCTCGGAATCACGAACGTACCGTCAACCTTATTGAATCCTGGACCGAGAGTACGCACCTGCCAGCCTCTCATACTTCCTGCTCCGCCGCAATAAAACTGTTTCTCAAACGGAAGCACGGACGAGTTGCCGTAGGCCTTGCCCACACCGGCGACAAACCGCATGGCAAGCGACGCACCGTTCCATCTTGTTATGCCAAAAGACTTCCCAAGCTGAATCTCGGTACGGACATACTGATTGTATGGCAGTCCGAACAGCATGTGATGACCGTCTTTCTCGGACAGCACCCCATTGAACAGAGACAGCACGTTGCCGGACAAGTCCAGAGAAAGCCGTACGAATCCGTACGGAGCTTTTGGCACGATGGACGCATCCGTCGTATAGTAAAGAGTGGACCCCATACCTAAGTCAAACTTATCAGAATAGGAATCCCAAAGATATGGATTGGTAGTAAGTGTCTCCATGAAACTGTCGCTCAGCTTGTAAAGCTTTACGACACCAAGCTGCACCGGATAGAACTGATAATAGAATTTTTCGCCCACGCGTCCGGAATAGCCATAAGACATATTGGCAAGGGTGCGCCTGTATTCGGGTCTGTTCTGATAGTTGTACGATGCCTTCACTTCCGTCCGCGGGATAAAGCGTCCCTTTATCTTCGAAAGAGGATAGCCCAATGCCTTAGGAAAACTTATACCGGCGGACACTCCCCACTCTGACGACTTGACATTGGTTCCCGGCATAAACTGCAAATTGCCGGTAACTCCTATGCTCAGCCATTCCCCTCCTCCGAAAATATTCTTGTGATAATAACTTACCTGCGGAGAAGCTCCTAAAAGTCCGGAAGAGTTGGAAGACAGCTCCAGATTGGCTTTGTATCCGAGCATATCTGTCCCGCTCAACTTAATCTTGCAGTCCACATAGGCGCTGTCCACCGGAGTCATCTCAATATTGACCCCGGAGAACATATTCAATGCAGAGAAGCGGTAATAAGTCGTATTCACCACATCCTCGCTATAGTATTCCCCAGGCTGAATCTTATTGAAATCCCTCAGCAGTCCGGGTCTCACATAGATATTCGACGGATGCATTATATCCACATCCCGGATCCGGTATTTCACTATCGGAGCGGCATTCTCCGGATTGTCGCTTCTGGTATATTCCTTGATCCTGTAATACAGCACGGTCTTTCCGGAAAGAGTGTCCGCTTCGAAGAAATAGTGATTCTTATTGAAATTGTAATATCCCTTGTTCCTGAAATATCCGGCACCCCTGGTAGTTTCGCTCTCAAGAAGTTTCTCCGAAAGGTAATCTCCCGGACGCACCTTCATATTCATGCTGTCCCTGCTGAACTCTTGTGCAAACTCTCCTGAAGGAATGTCATACACTATCCGGTCTATGCGCCTTCGCTGCCCGGGAGTGACCTTGTATGTCACTTTGGACACACGCTTACGGGTCTTCACCTCCCCGACCACCTTGGCATCATAATATCCAAGATAATGGAGATGCTCCACCATATTCTCGCATGACCTGTCCACAAGCGTGGAATCAAACACTACCGGAGCCGTTCCGAAGAACTCCCACAACGCATTGATACCATGTCCGCTTCCATTGGACCAGTTATAAAGGGACACGAAAGGATTCCACCCGAAAACAGACCCCGAAGGCTGCTGGCGTATATAGGACTGCAGTTCGAAGGTACTTATTTTTTCTTTACCTTCTATCTTGATATCGTTGGAAGCGAGACGCCTCTCCCCTTGAGGCACAAGTTTGGTAGTGCTGCACGAGGCGAGCATAAGCAGAGCAGTGTATATTATCAATCGACTTCTCATACTCATTGCCTTCTTCTGAATTCAGACAGAGTGACCGCAGTGGCTACGGCAACATTCAAAGACTCCGCGCCGCTCTTCCCGAACGACGGTATGCGCAGTCCGCGGCTTATTTCATTCCGTACGGCCCCGCTGATTCCGTTCGATTCGTTGCCCATGACCACCAATGCCTGCTCCTCAAGATCTGATGCATAAATATCTTCACCATCCAGCAATGTCCCATATACAGGACGCCCCTGCGAAGTGAATGCGCGGCAAAGCTCCGGAATATCCGCAACCTCAGTGCGTACCCGGAAAATGGAGCCCATCGTAGCCTGAACCACCTTCGGTGCAAATATATCCGTACAATCCGCTGAGAGATACACGGTCTCCACCCCAAACCAGTCTGCAACACGCAGAATCGTACCCATATTGCCTGGGTCACGCACGGAATCCAACGCCAGACAAAGCCCGCCGGAGATGCCACATTTCCCATAAGAACTCCTGTCCGCAGGAATGCGCACCAACGCAAGTACCGGTGAAGGCGTAGCGCAAAGCGATATCCTCGACATGACATTCTCCCCTATTCCCTCTATTCGATACACGGACTCCACCTCATAAGAGGAGTCAAGTGCCTCTCTGACAAGCTTCTCCCCCTCGACCACAAACAATCCATACTCGTCCCTGAACTTCTTGTCCTTGAGCGAGCGAATCATCTTTATCTGCGCATGTGTCAATTCTATCATCTCTACTATTCTGCTTAACTTACAAACTTACGCAATATTTTCGACATTTCTATGGAAAGATTTTGAGGAACAACAAAATACAAGTATATTTACATCCGGCGGAAATGCCACCGCAACGATATGACAAAAGACAAGGAAATCACAAAGACAAATGCGGCCCGACTGCTGGACTCCGCAGGAATAGCATACGAGCTTATCCCCTATTCGTATTCCGAAGACGACCTGAGCGCACAGAGCGTAGCCGCCGAACTCGGCGAGGATATTGACATGGTATTCAAGACATTGGTTCTGCGAGGAGACAAGAACGGTCTTTTCGTCTGCGTCATCCCTGGAGACTTCGAAGTGGACCTGAAGACAGCTGCCAGATTGTCAGGCAACAAGTCCTGCGAGATGGTCCACGTGAAGGAACTGCTTCCTCTCACCGGATACATACGCGGAGGGTGCTCACCTATCGGCATGAAGAAACAATATCCCACGTTTGTCCATGAATCGGCGCTGCTATATGACTATATCTACATAAGTGCCGGGCAGAGAGGATTACAGCTGAAAATTTCCCCTCAGGACCTCATCGATTTCACAGGGGCGCAAATTTATCCAATTTAGAGTGACATCTTGTAGAAAGGCACAAACATTGTAACAGACAGCCAAAAAAGTTATATATTTGCCACCGTTATGGAAATCAAGACAATTGGAGTACTTACTTCTGGCGGGGACGCCCCGGGAATGAATGCCTGTATCAGGGCGGTCACCAGAGCTGCTATATATCAGGGTTGGAAAGTCTTCGGCATCTACAGAGGCTGGGAAGGTCTGATAGGTGGAGACATCAAGGAACTTACCACAGAGAGTGTCAGCAACACTATCCAGCGTGGCGGCACTATCCTGAAGACCGCAAGAAGTCAGGAGTTTCGCACCGTAGAAGGGCGCCAGAAGGCTTACGAGAATATCAAGAAATTCGGAATTGACGCCTTGATTGTAATCGGAGGCAACGGGTCGCTGGCCGGTGCGCAGGTGCTTGCAAGCGAGCATGACGTGACTGTCATAGGACTTCCGGGCACTATCGACAACGACCTTTACGGCACCGACTCGACCATAGGCTATGACACGGCGCTCAACACCATTGTGGAGTGCGTGGACAAGATTCGCGACACGGCGACAAGCCATGACCGCATCTTCTTCGTGGAAGTCATGGGACGGGATGCCGGATTCCTTACGCAGAACAGCGCCATAGCAGCGGGAGCCGAAGCGGCCATCATTCCGGAAGACAACACCGACATTGACCAGCTTGCCACATTCATCGGCAGAGGTATCCGCAAGAGCAAGAACAGCAGCATTGTGCTGGTATCCGAGAAAGACGGCGGCGCCATGCACTATGCCGAGCGCGTGCGCACGGAATATCCGCAATACGATGTGCGTGTATCCATCCTCGGTCACCTTCAGAGAGGCGGCACCCCGACAGCTTACGACAGAATACTTGCCAGCCGTCTCGGCGTAGCCAGCATAGAAGCTCTTACCGAGGGACAGAGAAATGTGATGGTGGGCATCAAGAACGATCAGATAGTGTATGTACCTATCTCCCGGGCCATCAAAATAGACAAGCCGATAGACAAGGAGCTCATCAACGGATTGAGCATCCTGTCAATATAGATTACACGCGGCTCACTTCGAGCCGTACAGTCCGGGTCACGCACCCGGAGAATCGGGGTATTAGCTCAGTTGGTAGAGCGTTAGGTTCGCAATCTAAAGGTCAGGGGTTCGATCCCCCTATACTCCACAAGGTCAAGGATTTAAGGTCAACTTAAGTCCTTGATTTCGTATATAAAGATGGCTTTCCGGATGGCTTCCCGGAGGCTGTTCCGGGTGGCTTTTTGGATACCGTTTTGGATGCCTTTGCCAGAGGGGTCATTTCTCGAAGCCAACCGTACCGGAGGAGCCTGTTCTGCGCACCGAATATCTCTTCCGTACCGTAGAAGCCT
>OQVP01000375.1_pt1 | contig 17255 bp, 22 predicted proteins | sample 1691541 | NCBI WGS metagenome assembly OQVP01 (sample SAMN03418258, study PRJEB22391) | human gut metagenome | biome: human-gut; feature: organic feature; material: feces | host: Homo sapiens | place: Tanzania | collected 2013-01 | reverse complement strand
TTTCTTGGGTTGCCTTCTTGATGTCGGTTCTGATGAACTGCAAAATACGGCTTATGTGGCGGTCTATGTCGTTGATGTTGTCACCAATGCCGCCCTCGATGAGAACGAATTTCGAGTAGCGGTGAAACTGCACGACAGGCAAGTCTTCCACAGAATCGTAAAAGACAACACTATGATTATTAAGGCTTTTCGTAATCATTCCACAAACCTCCAAACATAGCCGCCCGCAGAGTTGAATCCGTAGATGCCACCCTTGGCAACCTTTGAAATGTTACTCGCCTGTATGCCTGTCTTTTCTTGCGCCTCATTAAGGCTACCATACCGCGCAACGAACTCGCCACTTTTTGTGTACTGCTCAACGGGCTTAAACTTTGCGAGGCGCATCCTTTCGACACGAGAGCCATAAGTGTTATTGTAGGCGGCAGTGCACCACTCCAAGTTCTCAACGCGATTATTCGCCTTATTCTCGTCTTTGTGGTTAATGTATTTGAGACCAAGCGGGTTTGGCAAGAAGTGTTCTGCCACCAACCTGTGAACCTTAATACGTTTGAGTTTTGCGTTTTTCCACAGGTTCACGCCCCAATACCCCCACTTGTCAATAGTAGGAACTAAGAGCATTTCGGGCTGATTCACAAGCGTCTTGTGCCCCTTTCCGCGCATGATGTCCTTTTCAAGAGCAAGAACCCTGCCCTTGTCGCTGATTTTGTAGATACCCTCGTACCCACAAATGTCTTTCCATAACTCTTTCATACCTTTTAATAGATTTAATCTATACAAAGATACGAAAGGTAAATATGAAAGGTAAATCTTTTTTACCATTTGTTACCACCTTAAAGTTGACGAAAATATAGGGACGAACAAGAGCCACCAATGAACAAATATAGACAGAAAAGCGCATATCCCCATTCCCAACCAAAAAGATTGGCAAAACTCACAAGTGAAGAGTTCATAGAGAAACTTGTTTGGAGCATTAACTTGCAACCATTCAAGTATCCCCCATTTTATAGCCAATGTCCGTAAAAATTTTACGGCACAAGCCACAAGAAAAACATAAATCGCAAATTCCATCATATATCGAAACTTTGATTAAATGCCAAACCGAAAGAGCCGTCCCTAAGAAACGCACCTATGTTTTCAAGGTCGTCAATAGGGTTAAAATCAGGTGTCACCACGGTTAAAGTGTCTGAATAATTCGCCTTAAATGCGAATGACATCGTGTTTCTGTCCGGTTGAGATAATCCGTGAAGCACCAAATCGCCCACGAAAAGAGAGCGAATGGGGATAGGAAAGTATTTGTCGCTTTCTCTCAATGCAAGAATCTGCCCATTCCCGTTGAAAAAGTAAACTCCAAGGTCTTTTATTCTCGTGAGTATTTTCAACGCGTAGATTATCTCTTGCGGATAATTCCTTAACGCAAATGACATCTTGACCGGATTTATGCCCATTATGAGTTCTATTCCGTCAAGTGTTTGGTTTCCCCCTCCGAAAGTGCGTTCATCCCCTCCCTCTGAATTTGGAGATTCAACATACGGAGTTATCACCAACTTCGTTCTGTCTTCCGCAGAGAGAAACGCAGTCCAAGAACTTTTATCTTGGATAGGTTTCTCCGAAGAAAAGAAGTTGCCTATTCTTTGAAATGCTATTTTCTGCACCTGCCCATAGTTGACCTTGCATTTGAGGTTCAGAATCGCAGGCATGGTTTGAGGACAATCGTAAATCATAAGTGTTCTATATAATCAATGTTCTATCGGGACACAAGGGATACGAGTTTCGATGACTCCGTCAATCCTCAATCCGGCAAATGGAGACATCATATATTGGTTGTTGGTATGCTCGTAGGAAAAATCCGCAAAAACATTCTGTGGTTTCTCGTAAATCCGGGATGTCTTGAAGTTCGCAAGATGCGCTCCGCTCAGAATACCCAAAATTTGCCCCTTAACAGCCTCTGTATTGCGTTCATCAACGGGCAGCGACACTTTCCTCATATCATACCATATAATGAGCGAAATGGGTGTTTTTATGAGATTTGCTTTTGATGCTATTTCTTGGGGGTCTCTCAATGTGAAGAAAGAAAAATTCCCGATTTCCTCACAAGGCATAATCTGCTCATATTGCCCATTCCCCACATAAACATTTGCCGATGTGAATCTTTTTCCATTCTTCACATCCGTAAGAGTTTCACAAATGCCTATCGCGTGGTCTAACCATGGCAGGTTGGCGGCAAGGGCCTTCTGAATCGGAAGCACGGCCAAATCGAACATCTTGGGGTCGGTCTTTTGGGGTATTCTATCCATTGTTATTGATTTATAATTGATTTCTGATTGCTATCAAAACGGCATCCCTTACTTCGGGCATAAGTTCGTCCATTTCAGGGTCGGACAAGCCCCATGCACTCCCGTTAAGGTTATGCGCATACTCGGGGGCACTCTCGTGGTCGGGGTATATTGCCACACAATTGTCCTCGGGGTACACTCTGAGGCTTTCGTGGGTCTTTCCCGTCTCGTAGTAGGTGTAGTAGTGGTCGGGCAGCCCAACCTCGCGCTTGTGCTTTGCGGTCCTGTCAGCATAGATACCCAACTGAACATAGTTGCGGTTTCCCTGCTCGGAATAGAGGCGGTCAGTGTTCATTTCCAGCATGCGTTTCTGAATGTCAGCACGGGAGAAGAACTGCCTCAGCGCAAAACCGATGTCAACGGAGGGTATATCGTCCATAGGAATATCCCCCGAGGGAATATCAATCCCCCGGAGGAAGTTCACTATGCGCTCTACTCCCGCCATTACACGATTGCTCCGTATCGGATGCCCTTGTTCTTACAAGTCATGCACAGAGGGTCAAGCCCTTTGAGGTCAACGGCTATGGCCTTGTAGGCCCGGGTGAGTTCTCCCTGCATGCCCCTCACTCCCTGTCCGTCACCAAAGACCTCGAACAAGATGTTGTTGCGGTCAACGTTGGACTGGGTGCGGTTCACGGCCACCTCCGGGTTGGTTGCAATATCCCGCAGGGCCTCCGTAGCCACCTGCAACTGAATGAGGTTCGCGAATTGGAACTTCTCCGCCATGAGGGTTTCCGTCACGTCACAGGCCATGGTGAACATCATATTGAGGCCGTAGTTGTCGGCAGGGGTGTAGATGTTGTCCTCCACATCCCACAGCGTTTCGTCCCAATCGCTCATAGCCACATAGAACGGGCTGAGGGTGACGTACCTCTGCATGAGGCGGTAAAGTTGGAGGTCTCCCTTGTTGCACGAACCACAAGGCTCTCTGCTCCAATCCCGTCCGAAGTTGATGCTCTCCATATACGGAGGAAGGGCCGCTTGGTTATACACCACATACCAACTGCCGCCTGCGTTGATTTCATCATTGACATACGGCAAGACCCAATCCAAATCCACCCACATGAACGTGCCGTTGGACTTGTCAATGGTGATTACCTTGGTGGAAATCGGCTCGGGCTGAGAGGAGTGGAACAGATAGAGTTTCATGTCCCCCGTGTTGCCATACATCTGAACGCCAACCTTGTTGATGGTTGTGGTGATGCCCTGTGTGCGGATAGGGGTAATCTCAAAGCCCACGAGGTTGCCACGGTTGGGGGTGCGGGCTTCCTTACGGCCTGCTCCGTCAAAAAGCACCCTGCGGTCAACAAGGTTCTTGCTTTCGAGGCCGATAATCTTCTCATTAACAACCTTGACAATAGCCTTCTTGATGCCCCTCTCGGTAATAGAGGTGAGGTAGTCCTCCAAGGCATCGTACTCAGCCCAATAGAGGGTGTCAACAAGGTCTCGGTTGTTCTCGTCTTTCAGAGAGAGGTAAATCTTACCTTCCTTGGAGACTTTTTCCCCCTTGTTATAGACACGGCCCTGCTCGTAGGCGGGGTATCTGTCGGCCAAGTCCTTTGGCATTACGCCACGGAGCGCACGAAGGGTGAGGAGTGGGTTCGCCTCTTGGTAGTATAGGCCACTCTCGGACTTGGAGAGGGCGGTGTCTTTCCACCCCACAAGAGCGGAGAACGATTTCACTAATTCTGCTAATCTATACATAATGCCACAAAGTTAATGAAAAGGGAGGTGAAAGCCACGCCTCCACCTCCCCATTACTCAGACTTTAAAGGGGACTACTGAACCTCCTTGGTGTTGACAGGGTTGGTAGCGTCATTCACCACGGTTACAGGCTGAGCGTAGGTGTTACCCTTGGCGATGGCAGCCTTGATAATCGGGTTGGCCTTGGTGGCGAGTGCGCTATTGTAGGCCACAACGAAGGCTACGTCAACGGAGAAACCATAGAATTCCTTCTTGGCGCAAGTGAGGTCTGCGGTGGCATCCCCCGCGATTGCGCTCTGGTCTCCCACGCTCTCGTAATAGTGCAGGCCCACAGGCACGTCAATGTAAGGCATGTCAATGATGTCCCACTCGTGGCCGATTGCGGTCTTAGTGCTGCGTGCGGCCTCGCGGTCGTAGCGGAACAGGACATCCACATTACCGTCCTCAACGGCATAGAAGGTGGCGTAGTCGGAATCACCATTAACAAGGCGGTTGGTAAAGTGGAACTCCTTGTTGTTCCATTCGAGGGACTTGTCGACATAGTTGAACTCTCCCTTTTCAGCGAGTTTGTTCAGAAGGCTACGGACGCCTGCGTTACCGATGATATGCACACGGCCATAGTAGTCATTCGCCTGCATCATAGGTTCGATGTCAGAGAGAATGTCCTCACGAGAGGCCCACGGCACGGCAATCACATCGGCAACCTCACTATAAATGAGGGTGTCACCGAACACCTGCGTCTTGTTGGCTGACAGGATGGCAAGAGCCGCGCTGTCAAGGGCCGCGCCAAGAACACGGGCGCACTTCTTGAACTTCTTCTCGATGTCGTTCTGCATGTCAATCTCGTTGTTGGAGTACATGGCAGGGACTACGGTGAAACCTACGGCATAGGTGGCGAAGGTCAGACCTACGAGAGCGGAGGTGTTTTCGGCGTCAGCCACGGTACAGGAACGGACGTTGGAGACGGTGACTGTACCATCGTAGGTGATAACAGGCATCTGCAAGGTCTTACCCATACTGTCAATGGCCTTGGCACGCATTTCCTCGGTCAGAAGGGGGTTGGTCTTACTCTGCTGAACAAAGAAGTCAAACGCCCCATACTCGGACAGACGATGTTCATTCTTGTCAAGCCTGCTATTCTTGACGCGAATGGAATTGAGAATGGTTGCTGCTAAACTCATGGTTTTGTTTGTTTTTTAATTGTTTGTGTTTGGTTTTGTTTTGCTTTTGTAAGGCTTACCCCTTGCCTTGTTATTGGAGAGGGAGGTCTCCGCAGTGGTTCTCTTCCCACAGTTTGTCGAACTCCTCTCTGAACTTCAACGAGGTCTTGGCGATGCCTCTTTCGAGGAGCATCCTTGCAATCGTGTCGTTGGCCTGCACCTGCGTGGTGACGCCTGCAAGCGTGGTCTGAGAGGAACTGCCCGAACCGTGGCTACCCGCTCCCTTTGCGGGGTTCTTTTCGAGAATATCCATAGCCTCGAACTCCTTCTGTAACAGTTCCTTGGCGGTAAACGGCATGAGTTTGTTCTCGGGGTTGTTAAGGGTCACGCCCTTATCGTCCTTGAACACCAATACCGATGTCCCGTTGCTTTCCTCGAAAGTCGGGTGCTTGGCCTTGACGTTGGCGATTGCCTGCCCGACAAGGGTGTTCATCACGGCCTCGGAGAATCCCTGCTTGAAGGTGAATCCTTCCTTGGCCTTGGCAATCTCAGCATCTACTTTCAGCCCCAACAGAGCACTTGCGTGGTCGGCATTTGCCTTGTCAAGTTCGGCTTTGACGTTGTTGAACTGCTCCTTGGTGGAGGCAAGTTCGTTCTTGGCCTGCTCTAACTGAGCCTTGATAGCGGCATCACCGCCTTCTGCAACCTGCTTTTCGAGGTCGGCCACCTTGGTTTTCAGAGCCTCGTAGTCCCCGTATTTGCCAGTGAACTCCTTGGCGGCTCTTTCGAGGTAAACGTAGGTCTTTTCATCCCCGTCACGCTTGACACCCGTGGCCTTTTCAATAGTTGCATCCATCTGACGATATACCTCGCCAAACTTCTGCCCGATTACAGTGTTCTCGTCATTCTCAGAGAGAGTGGCGATAGTCTGAATCTGCTCCGCAGTCAAGTCTTTCAGACTTTCGTTTGCTTTCAGAACTTCCTCTGTTAACATACTTCAATCCTCCTTACTTGTTGTCGGTTTTTCCCTTGCCACCCTCGGGCTTTTGGGACTCTTTTGGTGCTTCCTCCGCCTCTTTGGCCTTAGCCTTGGCAAGGGCCTCTTTCAGTTTGGCGATTTCGGCATCCTTTTCTTTGAGGGCATCGTCCGCCCCTTTCTGCACCTTCGCTTTGAGTTCGGCAATCTCAGCGTCTTTGGCCCTCATGACGGCATCCTTGTCCACAATGCGGGTGTCGGTGTAAGTACCGAGCGGGTGGAACAGGATTTCCACTGTGTAACCAAGGATTTCGAGGTTGCGTTTCAGCGAAGAATCGAACTCCTTCGGATTGTCCTTGCAGATACGGGGTCTCTCCAAGAAGTTACCCTTTGTGTCCACCTTGGCAATCCGATAGTGAACGGAACGTTCCTGCCCCTTTGGAACGATGTAGTTTTCTCTATGCACGAGAAGGGCTGACGGCTCTTTTTGCATAATCTAAAAGTGTTTGTTGAATGTTTGTTATTTTTTCGGAGTAAGGAATTGCAGACCCAAACTCCAAGATGTTGTCATTCTCCCTCTCAAACTTTGCCACAAAGCCCATAAAGTCGGCTTTTAACATGTACTCCTCGGGCTTGATAAGCCCCTTTTCGAGCATTTCTCCCACCTCGGTCAGCGAGCGGTGACGGAAAGGCTCAATGTCTTTCAGAACTATCATGCGTTGGAGCACTATAGGGTTGTGGCGGTACATGGTTTCGAGCATCTGAGTATAGAGAGTGTCTAAGTCAGCCTCGCTTGCACCACCCTCCTTCGCCTTGGTATAGCGGGCTTGTAGGGTTTCTGCGGTAAGGGTGTAGAACTCGTTGCCGTAACTCACATGGGCACTGATAAAGGCCGTGCCGTAACGGAGCAAGCAAACGGTGGTATCCACCCAAGCCTGCGCCTCCTCAAATCCAGCCTTGACCCTGTTCAGAACATTGTCCTTGCTCTCAAAGGTGGCATCCACCTGCTTGTCGGCAAGGGAGGTCTCGTTGAGAATGGTGTTGTCCACACCAACGCAAGAGTTAACTATTTGAGTTTCAAGGCGTTTAAGTTCCCCAACATTATAGTCAAGGCTCTTGCGGTCTATGGTTGTTATATCCACAGGCTTGCGGAGGTCGGGCTGACCCTCTACGGGGACGGGGACAGTGATGAAACTGCCTGCGCCAGCGAGGTTCTTCTTCCCCTTGCAGAGCGGGCACGGAACGGGATTACCATTGAGGTCAGTAACAAATTCTCCGCTCGGTTTCTGCAAATAACCCTTGTGGCAGGTGTTTCCGTCCTTATCAACGTAGTCGCACTCCTCCTCGAAGGCACTGTAAATCGGATAACTTGCATAGGTGTCAAGGTGCTTTACACCGAGGCTCTTGAACAAGTACCAATCCAAGGCACTCAACTCCTTGGAGAGCGGACTACGCTTGATGTCGGGACGTGAAAGGGAAAGGGGGTCGCTCCAAAAGAACCTTGCAGGGCAGTAACCGAGGTTGTGGGGGTTGTCGCTGAGCATTTCCCCGAGGGTTGTGCCTTGGTAATCGTAGGTTCGATAGGATTGCTCGTCAATCACGACCAAACGCTTTTTTCCGTTGTAGTCGCTCCTGAACATAATCCAATCCATGCTCTTTGTGCGAGCGTCCACCTTGTAGGAGACCACATCGCTGATGGGAAGGAAGTAGAAATAGGGCTGAGGGTAGCGGTCTATCGTTTCCTCCCCCGGCATGTCAACTATCATAACGCAGTTGATTTCCGTTTGGAAGAACCGCCAAGCATCCTGCGACCACACGCTCGGTTCTTTGAGGACTTCCTGCCTGTACCATTCCCAATCGTCCCTTTCTTGGGAGCGGTGGAATTGGTAGTTGAAGGCAGGGTTTCTCCCGTCAAAGATTTTCGACAACTTGGTGAAGATGCTCTCCGTCAAGCGATTGGTCGGCAGAGGGAACTTCAAGTTGTTCATTGACGCAAGAAACTTATCCTCGGGCAACTGAGACTTCACGAAAGTACGGAAACGCTGATAGGGCAGACCGCCGCGTATCTCGTCAAGGTTGGTGTCAGTGTGAAACTTAATCCAATCCTGCTGAGCCTTGGCCCGCTCTATCTCGCTCCGCTTGCTCGGTTTGAGGAGTTCGTTACTTATGTTTGCGCGGCTTAAACCCATTTTCCGTAAGTTCTACTTTTTCATCGTCAGCAATATGCCAACCCCCATTGTTAGGCATCCTCAAAAGCCTCTCAGCGTGGCCCACCTCGAACTCACGCTCTATTTCTCCTGCACGGAGACGGACGGTTGTCACTTTGGCAGGCATGGCTGATTAGGCGTTTGCGAGGTCGGTGAGAGGGTTGAATTCAGGGGTGATGATTGCCACATCGTCACTCCAATTGGCGGGCAGAGAGAACGACAGAGCGTTTTCATCCGGGGTTTCGAGGCCGTTGAGTTTGAGGTCTCCCACAAACAGGGTCTGAATCGGAATCGGGCCGAAGTTGTCTTTGGAGACTTCCTTCCCCATAATCTGTCCGTCACCGTTGACGAAGTACACACCCAAGCTCAGTTCGCACATGAGGGCTTTGAGGCCCTTGACGATAGACTGAACAATCTGACGCAGGGCGAAGGTCATGTTGGTGGGGTTCGTGCCAATCACCTTGCTCACACCGCCAATAGTGTCGTTGCCACCGCCATAGGTGATAGCGTCACCGCCATCGGCAGTAGGGGCTTCAACATAAGGGGTGATAATGGCCTTCGTGCCATCGTCTGCGCTGAACAGGGCAGTCCAAGTGGCAAGGGTGACGGCATTAGCCTTCGTCATGGAGTTCTTGGTTGTTCCCGAGGTGAAGATACGCTGAAAGATAATCTTCTGAATCTGACCGAAGTCTTGCGGGCAAGTAGCGTTGGGAACGGAGGGAATAGACGCACCCGCAGGGCACTGACATGCAGACATAATTTTTTGTGTTTTAAGTTGTTATGTATTGTTTTTCTGCTTTGTGGTGGGGCTGACCCTCTGCCTTCACACCACAAATATACAAAAACTTGCACAAATAAAACAAATTTTCCACAGAATGTTTGGAAATGCCGAAAATTATTCCGACCTTTGTTGGCGAAAGGATTGCCTTGGTAGTGCTCGGAATTCCGAAAAAAAGAGACTTACATACTTGGCTCTGAGCACTACCGCCCGAAAGGGTGAGAGCCAGCAAACTTGCTCTGAAAGGTTTTCCTTTCAGGGCTTTTTTGTTAGCCCAAAGACATAGATGCTATTTGACAGAGAGAGTTTCCACGGGTAGGCTCTATAATCCCAACCCAACTTCAAACCTTGCAATTTGCATCGGCATCAAAGAAGTGCAGGCACTGTGCCACTCACATCCTGCGACCTTAAACTAACCGATGGGGCAACCTGCAAAAGGCTCAGAAATGAGTAGAGGGGGGCGTTAAGCCACTTGTTGTAACGAGGACAAGAGAACGACTTAACGGGGCAAAATTGTCAAATTCCATGTTTTTAATGCTTTGGCTCGGTGTAGTTTAAGGGATTAAAAGGGCTCGTTATGCTCTGATATTGATTTTGATATGAAATTTCAACTATACACTGATGGCGGGTACTCAATGTCTGCGGACTTTGGGGCGTTTGCTTATGTAATCCTCCAAGACGGGGAACTCCTACATAAACACGCAGAGAAAATTGAGCACGAAACCAACAACCGGGCGGAAATCAAAGCAATCATGTACGGGATGCAAGCCCTCCCCAACAATAGCAAGGTGGAGGTTTTCTCCGACAGCCAATATGCCCTCGGGGTGCTTTCGGGCCGATACAAGGCAAAGAAGAATCCCGACTTGGTTAACAGATACAAGAAGATGGTCGCAACAAAGAGCATGAGCGTGTCGTACAATTGGGTTCGCGGCCACAATGGGAACAAATGGAACGAACTCTGCGACCAACTCTGCAACGAGGCCGCAGGAATAGACCTTAACAGGAATCCGTTTGGCTCAGCGCATGAGCGGCAAAGTCAGAGGTTGGAGGATATGGGCTACAACGAACTTATGGAACTCTACAAGGGTGTCCGGGCGGAGTTGATAAGGAGAAACAACGGAATTGAAGATATAGACCATGAACACAGAAGAATCAATGAGCGCGAAGGTCAAAGCCTTCCTTAACGGCCTCACAAACGAGGAGGCGCGCCTGTTTTGGCGGTTTCTCCGCACCCGAATATGGGCTGAATGGGTAAACACCCGTGTAAACCACTGAATCGTCAAATAATAGGGTTTTATTCCCTATTTTTGCAAGAAAACGGCGTTTTGCGCCATAAAAATTACGTAATTTTCAATTTTATGTCGAAAAAATCACCCAAACCCAAGGTTATTCCCGTGATTACGGGCATCCACAAACAGGGAGAGAGAAAGGTCATCGCTCTCCACCACCACCCGAAGGCCATTACGCAGGCCCTTGACGCTCTTGTCGAGGAGGCCAAGGACAACCCGCCACTCAAAGGTCTGTTCGAGGACATCAGGGTTCTCACACATTGGGCTCTCGCCCGCCTGCCGATGGTGGAGCCGCCAAAAGAGAAACCCTCCACATCGGAAGAATCCGAGGTGAAGGGCAATTAACGGACTTGAAAAAAGCATTGCAAAGTTACATCAATTTTTTGTAACCGCAAATCTTTTTTCACCCGTTTATACGGCCCACAATCGGTATAACAAGTATAATATGTCAAGACGAAATTGGGAGGGTTTGAGGCCCTCCCTTTTGCGTTAATTCCGTCTTTTAATGCCCCTACGGAGTTGGGTATAAGGCTTGGTGTTGCCCGAAAGGATTTCTTTCTCTACTGCGGCAGTAAGGGCATCCGGGGCATCGTCATGCGCATTCGCGCTGAACGTGCGGAGGAAATGGGTGATGGCCTTGTGGAATCGCGGCCACCTCGTCTCCCAATCATGGGGCATGACCACCGCCTGCATGACTAAGCCTGCATTGGAGACTATTCGGCTCTCCTTGTTTGCTCCCGTGTGGTAGGTAACGACAGTGCACCGCATACGCTTGGCTATGTCGTTGGCAAACTGCTCCCCCCCGTTGTTGCTCTCCACCCAAGTGAGTTGAGTGCCGTTGGAGTTCACCATCATCGGCACTGAGACCTTGGTTATCTCCGTCCCCTCGGGTGTCATAAGCACATCTACGGGGAGAAGGAACATAATGGGCTCGAACTTCTTGGTCTGCTCGTTGAAGATAGTGTTGGGAGACTTGCGGATTTGGTAGGATATAGCCACCAAATCGTCCGTTCCCTTGTCGGCCACATCTATGAGAGTGCCCTTGCGGATGAGCACCCCGTAATCGTTGGGGTCAACATAGGTCTTGAACGGGCCGTAGAGCAAGCCCTCGGCTGAGGTCGGAGAACCTTGGTACAGGCACTCGAACTGCACGGGGTCGAGGGCCTTGGCCGCCAAGAGTTCTTCCTTGCTATGCCTCTCGGGCCAAAGGGCCTCTCCCTCCTCTCGTGGGTCTAACTCCGTTGGCTCGCCTACCTTCAAGGCGGGGAAATTCACCTGCACCCATGCGCCCTCGGGGATATTGTCGAGGTCGCTCATTGATTTGAGCGGGACAATCTTTTCTCCCGAGTTCTCCAAGCGTCCTATCAAATCGTCCTCGTGCCAACGGGTGAACACGATAATCTCTTGGCTATTGTTATGCAGACGGGTACGAACCACATTTACATACCACATCCAAGCCTGTTCTCGTATCAACTTCGAGTTCGCCTCATTGAAATCCTTGTAAACATCGTCCAAAATGGAAATGTCAACGGATTTACCCGTCAGAGAGCCATTCCTACCAACGGCCCTTACGAATCCACTATGGCCGACAGGCTCAGAAATCTCCGAGTTGCACTGATAGACGTTATCCATGCGGACTTTGCCGTTATTGAAGAACGTGTCGGGAAAAACCGCCTTGTATGCCTCGGAGTTCACTATCCTCTGAACGTCTCGGTTGAAGGTCTTGGCCTGGTCTGTGGAGTAAGAGCCAATCACGATTTTAAGGTCGGGATTGAGGCCCAACAGGAAGGCGGGGAGAAACCTACTACTCCCTTGGCTTTTACCGTGCTGAGGTGGGACAGAAACAATGAGTTTCTTTATCTGCTTATGAGCAAACCTATCCAACACCTCGTAATAGACCTTGTGGAAGTTGGTTATCTCCATTTTTGGCATCATGTAGCGGGCAAAGGTAATAAACCTCTGCCTTGCAACAAACCTCACAACGCTTTCGGGGTTTGCTTTGATTGCGTTTATAGCATTGTTATCCATTGTATTTCCAAATCATTCCTTTACACGTCTTGTTTTTCCCCGACACTGCGGCCCAAACGGAGGTTTTTAACACACCAAGGTCTTTTGCCGCAAGCGTGATTGAATCGTAACTCCGAACAAACTCACCGCTTGGGAGGTAGCAAGACACACCCTTGCTTATCTTTGCGTCATGGCGGGAGCGGCCCGTTCCATAGTTGACATTCTCAACCCGAGAACACCACTCCAAGTTGTCGGCCCGATTGTTCTTCTTGTCCTCGTCCTTGTGATTCACCTCAAACACGCCACTCGGCACTTCAAGGAAAGCCTCAGCAACAAGTCGATGCACATATTCATAACGGGCTCCACCCTGTGAGTGCAGGCCAACGGCCAAATATCCATTCTTGCATACCTTGTGGGATAAAACCCGCTCGTTAATCGTTTGGCGAATATCGCCTCGGATAATGGTGCGACATACACTCTTTACCCGCCCAAGGTCACTCACCTCGTAAGTGCCCTCGTAGCCTTTTATTGGTCTCCAACTCTCTTTCATACCACAAGGATACCACTTTCATATCAATTATGCAAGTGGTACGTGGTAAATTGTAGTCCATATTATTGTTCGAGTATTTTTTGGTCTTGTAGCATGTCAGCCATCCTTGCGAGTTCCTCCATGGAGGCGTTGCCGAAATTGTACTGCACGACAGTTTGCGAAGGGATGTCGTTGCCCCTGTTCAGACCAAGAAGGTCAAGGCGTTGCTTTTGCAGGCGCAGGAGAGTGTCGAGATAGCGGGGGTCTCCTGCCCGGCCACCCCTATTCTTGTAGAGTTCGTCCACCTCGGCGGGGGTGAGACCTCGCTTAATCATGGCCGCATACTCGGTCGGGGAAGGCAACTTCGACTTCTCGTAGTCCGCAAGCACCCTCTGTTCTATCTCCTCCAAGCGGGCGCACTCTGCGGCTATGTAAGCCTCCACGTTCTCCATGTTCTGCCGTTTCCACTCCACCATCACATCCTGTATGTCACGATAGACCTGCTGGAAGGCGATATGGTAGCCGTTCTTCTCGGAGAGTTGCTGGGCTATGTCCCTGTAAGTAGCACCCTTGGCGAGTTGGGAAACCGCCCACCAAGTATCCTTCTCCCTATCCAATGCCGTGCGGTGGCCCGCACCTGTGGCGAGTTCCCGCTTTGTGGCCCTTTCGGGTATCATTTCGTTGTTATTCATACCGCAAAGATAGACAAAACGGAAGAAATCTCAAAATTTTCTTGCAAATTTGGAGAAAAATACTTACCTTTGCCCTTGGATAATGAAAAAAGCCATGACAGACACACAGAAAGCCCTCGCTGCGCCCTGCGCAATCTTGCTTATCCTGCTTTTCTTCGCGGGTATAGGTGCATTCTTAGGTTACTTCTCGGGCTACGATGACGGCTACGACAAAGCGGCCGCAGAATCCATGGAGAAGTACACCCTCACAGACTACCAAATCCTCCAACTCGCCCTCATTTACACTGAATCCGAGGGGAATCCGCTTGCGGTGGGGAAGAACAACGACCTCGGTTGCCTGCAAATCACCCCCGTGTATGTGGACGAGGTGAGGAGAATCACTAAAGACACCACCTACTGCCACACCGATGCCTTCAATCCCGAGAAGGCTCTCGAAATGTTCTCGGTGGTGCAGGACTACCACAATCCCTCGCACGACATTGATGCCGCTATCCGACTGCATAATCGTGCCCCTTGGTACGGGCAGAAGGTGCTGAGGAGAATCCAAACCATAAAGCAATATGAAGAATACCGCAAAATTGTCAAAAAGTGACAATATCACCATGTCAAGGTGAGACCTCGAAAAGATTATCTCTGAATCGCAAAGTCTTTATTCGGATATAGATTGTTGCGTCACAGAATTGCTGAAAGCAAGGACTGAACACAATTCCGAAAATGAGGGTAAGGCATTGTTCAAGATGGAGGGATTGATGGTTTCAGCACTTCAATATTTGTCGTGGATAAAGAGCGGCCTCCCCTCCTATCCAACCTTGAAGGGGCGGCCAACAAATAAAGTAGGTGGCGTAGTGCATCACGCCCTCGGCTCTCATTGGATAGACACCAACGGAAAGCAATTGGCCACTATCTTGAAGGAGTTCCCCGAGGGGGCGGAAGTGGAACTATTCATCTGTCCGAAAAGGGAGGAGGAATGACAATGTGTACCGCAAAGCCACAACCTCAATGGTGCAGGACTTCTACAAGAAATGCGGCTACATCCCAATCAAGGAGGAGGGCGGCTTTATGAGAATGTATAAACTACTTTAAGAGAGATTTAAACAAGCAAAAAGACTGATACGGCTGCGGCCTGTCACGCAGCCAAGGATAGGATATAAGCCCGGCAGGGGGCAAAGCACACTGTCATCCGCTGTGAAGCGCAAAGGTGCTGCGTTATTAGTATGTCATCGGGATGCGGACGGGTGATGCCTCCGCATCCCACCAAGCTCCGGAAACGGAGAGGGCCGTAGGAAGCCAAGCAAGAGCGCGCCGTGAGGCGCGGATGCCCGGAACGCCGGATTTACGGCAGTAGTTTTCATAAGATAGGATTAAGCGGACAGGAGGGTGGAAGCCCCTCGCCGGGTACGAACATTTTAAGAAATGAAAATATGGAAAAGGAAAACAAGACATTGAACCTCTGCGAGAAGCTCGCGGGGTGTCCGAAAGGGACGAAGCTCTGGTCTCCGCTGTTCGGAGAGTGCGAGTTCGTGGAACTCGGTGACAACATGGAAAACAGCTATCCTGATGACTACATCGTTGTCGACAGTGACGAGATGGGGAGGACCACGTTTGATAAGCACGGCCATTATTTCAGCTCCTCAGAGGAGTGCCTGCTGTTCCCGTCCAGGGAGAACCGCGACTGGGACAGCTGGGAGTGCCCGAAGCCGAAAGTGGAACGCTTCGACCCGAAGACGCTCCAGCCGTTTGACAAGGTGCTGATAAGGGATAGGGGAAAATCCCTGTGGCAGCCAGCGTTGTTCGCACAGTTCGAGATAGAGGATATATTTCCCGTAAAAATTATTCCGGATGATGTATGCTGTGCCTATGAGTATGTAGTTCCTTACAACGAAGACACAAAGCATCTCATCGGTACAAAAAACGAGGCTTCGGAATTTTACAGGTGGTGGGAGGAAAAGTAAATGAAAACAAAAGAACAAATACTGAAATGGCTGGATGAACGGCCGTGGAAAAATGAATTTTACGAGGAGTCATTTACTAATCGTCTGGACTCGGTAATTCACTATAATGAAGATTTAATTATCAGCGCATTTTGCTGGAGCTTCACAAAATCAGGCGTAGACGTATGGACAATGCGCAATGCGTATTTTCGTGAATGGTATGATTCTAACGACAAACCGATGTCGTGGGAGGAATACTGCGAGCAAAATCCAATTAAGGAAGATGAATACTATATAGGTAATAGTAGTAATAGTGGCCGCTGCACCACTATGCCCAAAGACCTCTGTGAAGCGTTCCTCGCTTACATGAAACTCATTCAGTTGCGAAATGCGTGGGTTAAAGACTGCGACAAAACAGCTTGCTGTTTCAAGATAAAATCCCAAAAGGACAGAATAACGGATGGAGCGTGCCCTTATTTTGAGAATGGACTTTCGTTTCCAACAAGAGTCATGGCGGGTGAATTTAAGGACACATTCAAAGACCTTTTGGAGGTCGCCAAACCGTTGTTGTAGAATTATGAAGACACTAACTCTATCACTCAAAAAGAAGTGGTTCGATATGATAGCCTCAGGCGAAAAGACGGAGGAGTATCGAGAAATCACACCTTATTGGCAAAAACGGCTGCTCCGTCGCGGAAACGCCTGCGAAGGGGGCTGCGTCATTATGGGGGAGATAATTTGCCCGATTTGCCGCTATTTGGAATATGCGGACTTCGATACCGTAGTTTTCACTCTCGGATATCCACGAAAAGACGACTTGTCGAGGCGTATGGAGTTCACGGTTTCCGATATTTCCATAGACTGCGGCAGACCCGAATGGGGCGCAGAACCCGATAAGGCATATTTCGTCATTAAACTTGGCGAAAGGATAAGACACAAGGGAGATAAGTTCGGGGTTTCGCTTTCGGACTTGGAGAAATAGAATAAACCCGCTGCCGGGATTATTTGCCATACTTGCACGAGAGAGCCTTGCGTTGGGAAATGCAGGGCTCTCAATTTTTCCCCGAAAAAAATTTCCCGAAAATTTTATGGCACAGGCCCTCATAAGAGCAAATCTAATCGTGGCGAAATCGCCATGATTGAAACTTCCCCATGAAGCCCTCAGAAACCCCCATAAATCGCCCCTCGCCCTCCAAGGGGTACAATCCCTCCTCCAACCCCCAAATCGCCCTCAAATCGCCCCATTTCAAGCGTCCGACCATTTCGGACATCTGCACCACGACAGAGCCTCCCTCTCCACTTTCTACCCCAAATACCCCGTTTTTCAACATTTTCTTGACCGCCTTTCGGCTTCACCTCGTGATTTTCGAGACCAATCTCGCGTTTTTTCAAGATTGAGTTGCATCGGAAACGATTTGTCGGAAAATATGGCGCGAATTTTGGGCGGGGTCAAAGGTATTTCTGCCATTCCTATAGGGGGGGGGTGGGGTGTCCGTTGCTCCCCGTTGCTCTCCGTGTTGCCGCCCCTCTCCGCCTTGGTAAATTTCCAAAATCGCAATTTGAGGCCATTTTTAGGGGCTTTTTGGGGTGGGGTAGTGTTGGGTATCGACAGAGGGCGGAAAGCGCGGGAAAAGGGGGTTTACGGGGCT
>OQVP01000372.1_pt1 | contig 17303 bp, 13 predicted proteins | sample 1691541 | NCBI WGS metagenome assembly OQVP01 (sample SAMN03418258, study PRJEB22391) | human gut metagenome | biome: human-gut; feature: organic feature; material: feces | host: Homo sapiens | place: Tanzania | collected 2013-01 | reverse complement strand
CAGCGCCCATATCTACTATCATGACACCGGTTGGCTCGTTTACATCTATTCCAAGACCTACAGCATCAGCGATAGGCTTCTCACAGAGCATGACCTTTTTAGGCTTTGATTTGCTTTTATAGAAGAGCTCGTAGAATGCTCTTTTCTCTACATCTGTGATATCTGTCGGCACAGCGATGATGAACTCGGCATTTTTGATACGTGCCTTTGTCTTGTGCTCCAAAAAGTCAAAAATCATAGTCTGAAGCAGATTATAGTCAGCAATAACTCCCTCTACAACAGGAAATATGACGTTGATTGTCTCAGGCGCCTTTTCATACATGGCATATGCGCTGTCTCCATATGCATATATCTGATTTTTGTCTATTACGGCTATTGTGTTTTTCTCAAGCATTGTCTTGCCTGTAGCCTTTGAGTATACCTTGAAATTGTTTGTTCCCAGATCAATTCCGTAAACGTTGTTGCTCATAATAATTCTACCTCGTCTTCTGTTTATATAAGTTTATTTTCATAGAAGCTATAATATTCGTTATCTCCGATTATGATATGGTCACAAAGCTCTATGGAAAAAATCCCTGAGCCCTCAATTAATCTGTCTGTGACAGCAATATCATTTCTGCTGGGAGTACAATCTCCGCTTGGATGATTGTGCAATAAAACAAGCTTTGATGCATTTTTGTCCAGGGCGGTCCTGATGATGGAGCCTATGTCCACTACAGATGAGCTTAGTGAACCCTTGGATATGAACTTGTCTCCTAAGAATCTGCTTTTCACATCAAAATAGGCACAAATGACGACTTCATTTGTGAGATGCCTCATCTGCTCCATATAGTAGTCAGCTATTGTCTGAGGATTATTCATTCTGATGCTTTGAACCTTTTTTGTCTTTGCTATGCGAAGCGACAGCTCTGCTATCGCCTTAAGCTGTATAGCTTTTATCTGCCCTATCCCGGGGATACTAAGAAGCTCCTCATAGGACATCTCATAGAGATTGAGCAGATTGCCATGCCTGCCGGAAAGTATGTCCTGCGCAATATCAATCACAGTCTTGTCTCTTGTGCCGGTCTTTATAATGATGGCAAGTAAATCAGCGTCTGACAGGCCTGATGCTCCAAGCGATAAAAATTTCTCATATGGTCGCTCTGAAGCCGGCAGATTTTTAATTGTTTTGTTATTATGCATTAATCCCTTTCGCTTCTCCCAGGCGATTGACAACGGATTTAAGCAAAGTTTTCAGTTAATTGTAGCACACCTAATCCAGCTTAACAAGATTTCTCTCATAAAGTTTTTGTAAAGACATCAAAATTCCAAGCTTTGCATGGTACCATGTGAGTCCTCCCTGGAAATAAACCGCATATGGCGGCTTCACAGGGCCATCGGCAGAAAGCTCAATGGATGAGCCCTGCACAAATGCACCTGCTGCCATGATGACATCACTGTCATAGCCCGGCATAGCCCATGGCTCAGGGGTCACATAGCTGTCTACAGGTGCTGCTGCCTGAATGCCCTCGCAGAAGGCTATCATAGCATCGCGGTTATTGAACTCTACAGCCTGTATGATATCGTGGCGGCTTTCAGTACCGTCAGGAACCACCTTAAAACCAAGCTTTTCATAGATTTTTGCGGCAAAGATTGCTCCCTTTAATGCTCCGCTTACGACAGTCGGTGCAAGGAAAAAGCCCTGATAAAATGACTGGATGACTCCGAGTGAGGCTCCAACCTCCTTGCCAAGTCCCGGAGATGTGAGACGGTATGCGGCATTTTCAACACATTCCTTTTTGCCGACAATATAGCCTCCGATTGGTGCAAGTCCACCTCCCGGATTTTTGATCAGTGAACCAACCATCATGTCCGCTCCAACCTGGATAGGCTCTGTATCCTCGACAAACTCACCGTAGCAGTTATCGACCATGCAGATCACATCAGGCTTTATGCTCTTTACAAAAGCAATGAGCTCGCCTATTCTTTTGACCGAAAGTGTAGGTCTTGTAGCATAGCCCTTAGAGCGCTGGATTGTGACAAGCTTCGTTTTTTCATTGATGGCTTTCTTTATTCCGTCATAGTCAAACTCACCGTCAGGCAGTAAGTCAACCTGCGCATATGTGATGCCATACTCAGCAAGCGAGCCCTTTGAAGGGCGTATGCCTATTACCTCTTCAAGTGTATCGTAAGGCTTTCCGACAGGGCTTAAAAGCTCATCGCCCGGACGCAGGTTTGACATGAGGGCAAGTGCAAGTGCATGTGTGCCACAGGTAATCTGAGGCCTTACAAGTGCATCTTCTGCGCCAAAACAGTCTGCGTACACTCTCTCAAGTGTATCCCTTCCGAGGTCATTGTATCCGTAGCCGCTTGATGCCTGGAAGCACTCTGCGCTCACCTTGTTTTTCTGCATGGCGGCTATGACCTTAAGCTGATTATACTCAGCATTTGTGTCTATTTTTTCAAAACGCTCCTTAAGCTCCTTTTCTACAGAGGTTCCGAAATCCAAAACCTCCTTTGATATTCCAAGTGTCTCATACTGCCTGTAAATGGCTTCATTGGTATCTAACAAATTATAATCCTCTTTTCTGCTAAAATTTCTTGTATTTTATTTAATATTTTATTATCATCATATGAATATTCGTTTTTTTCTATCCATATGGTGTCTTTTTCTCTTCTAAACCAGGTTAGCTGTCTCTTTGCAAAACGCCTTGACTCAAGCTTTACCTTGTCCACAGCCTCATCAAGTGAATATTCTCCATCGAGATATGCAAGGATTTCCTTATATCCTATGCCCTTCATGGATACCATATCGCTTGTACAGCCCATTGCCTTTAGCTTTTTCACCTCGTCGACAAGTCGCCGCCTCACCTAATTCAGACACACCATTTACTGCGGTTAATGCTCCAGCAGTTACCGTAACCGCTGCAACAGCCATCATTGCAGGCGCAGCTACCCCACAAGTCAAAACAGAAACACCAACACAAATCGCTGTAATGCCAATAGCTAACCAACCAGCACCCTTTCCAAAACTTGACCAATCAAATGTTCCATAGGGGTCATATCCCATAACAGGGTTATTCCCGCAATACGCATACGCGTTATGCCCGAGAACACCCTGGCCGGTGGAGAGGAGGACATCGGAGGAAATGAACCTGCCGACTTCGGGGTTATAGTACCTGCTTTGGAGGTAATAGAAGCCCGTCTCTTCGTCATACACATACCCACGGTAACGGAAGGGATTATTCTTTCCGAGTGTGGACGCAAGTGAGCCCGAGGTTGACAGCAGTTTGCCCCAACTGTCATAGCGGTATTCTACAACTGTTGCTCCGGTTTTGTCAATGAGTTTCACAATGTCATTCTGGGCATTGCGGAGGTAATAGTAATAATTTCCGTTATAGTTCACGGCAACGACTTTGCCGTTAGCGTCATAGCTGAAGCGGAGCTTTGAAGTCGTTGTGCTTCCGTCGCTGTTTGTTGTGGTTTTGACGGTGCCCATGAGCAGCGTGCCGTTATAGTAATAGTCCGTAACGGTGTTGCCGATGGTTTTTCTTGTGCGGATGCCGTTTTCATCGTAACTGTAGACATACGAGTTCGCGCGTCCGGAGGATGCGTCTTTTGGGGTATACGACTTCAGCCGCTGACCTTCCCAAACCAGAGTCGCACCGAGGTAGTTCGTCGGGTTGCCGGAAGCGTCATATGTTATGCTTTCGCCATCGTACGAAGTGAGCTGATCCTTCCATGCCGAGTTTGTGTAGGCATAGGGAACGGTCTCCCGAGCCGTGCCGAGCGTTCCGACAGTGTAAGCATAGATCTTTTTGTTGAGCAGATTGCCCCAAATATCGTATTCATATGTAATGGTAGCATTGCTGCTGTTGCCGCTACCGTAATAAAGGTTCTCCCTTACGAGCTGATTCGCCGAATCATAAACATATGAATACTTCTCCGAAGCATTGGTGAATGACGTGTTTCCGCGCCATATCCTGGTTATGTTGCCGTTGGCGTCATAATCATAGTTGTACTTTGCATCACTGCCGTTTGCGTATGTTGAGAGCAGTGATGTTGCGGAACCGTTTGCTCCGGACTTGTACGTCCAGTCCACAACATAATCCGTGTCGAGATGCAGCGTGATCTTGTCGGGACGCCCCGTAGATGTACCGTAGGCATATTCGATCGTTTTGCCGTTGTTCAGCTTTACAAGCGACTGTCTGCCGTCTGCATCGTAGGAATATTCCGTGCTCCAAGTGTAACCGGCGAGCGTGTGTGTCAGCTTGGCCAGTCGGTTGTTTGCATCGTACTTGTAGTTATATGCCGCAACTGTCGTTCCGTATGCAATGCTGCTGCCGGATCCGGTGAAGCTCTTTTCGGTGCTTGCCATGCACCTGCCTGCATGGTCATACTCGAAGAAAGTTGAGCGGTGAGTTTCGTAATTGCGAAGCTCATATAGGTTGCCTTCACCGTCGTAGATGAATTCATACGCCTGCCAGCTCATGGAAGCGTTGCCTTTGTTGATTGCGGAAACGCGGTCGAGAGAATCGTAGAAGTAGTAAACGGCCGAACCGTTGCCGAAATCAACCCTGCTGAGCCTGCTGTATGCATCATAGAAATTGGTGGACAGAGCAATGCTTCCGACCTTAGTGCTTACCGTTCGTCCCCAGTCATCGTATGTAAAGTTGTAAACAGTGCTTGCCCTGCTTATTTTATTCAGCCTGCCGTAGGCATCGTAACCATAGTTTACAGTGCCGACGCCCGAGCCGGTAAGGCTTGCGAGACGGAGCATCGAAGCAGCATTACCATAGGTGTAGGTGCTTGTATTGCCCTTTGCATCCGTAACCGATGTTTGCTGTCGGGTATTGTCGTTGTATGTATAGGTAACGGAGTTTCCTCTTGCATCGGTAACTGCTGCTGCAAGAGCGGAAGCGGAGTCGTATTCCGTCTGAGTTCGGATGTAGGTTGTGCTTCCTCCGAGTTTTGTCTCGGTAACATTGCCGTTTGCATCGTAGACATTGGTTGTTTTCACACCGCCGGGGGTGGTGGAGGTAAGCAGGTTGTGCTTGCCGTCGTAGGTGTATAAGGTTTTGTTGCCGAGCGGGTCGGTGGAGGAAGTTACGTTGTCGCTGTTGTCATAGGTCAGTTTGGGTTCCTGTCCTATAAGGGAGGCGTAACCCGTAACGTTGCCGTTATCGTCATAGGAATAACTTTGAGAGAACTGTTCCCTGTGCAGCTGAAGCCCGTCAAAGCGAGCGGTGTTGCGTGAGTAGTCGAAGCAGACGACGATTCTTACTTCGGTGTAGTCAAGCGAAGCGACCGCACTTGCACAGGTGTACTGCCAATCGGTTGTGTCGGCAGCAAAAGCGGCGGTGACCTCATTTTGGAAGGTGCCGTTTGAGTAGAACTGAAGCTTTATTTCTTTTCTTCCGAAGACACGGTAGCTTATCGGGCTGTCGGACGTGTTGAGCTGTACGGTTTCCGGCACGGAGTCGGATGCGCACCAACCGCCGAATGAATAGACGTCGCCTTTTTTGCCGTTTACCTGAATCGACTGGAAAACATGCTTAATTGCACCGGTGCTGCCGGTGATTTTAAGCACCTGATCCGAGAAAGCGCCGGGGTGCGAGGAATCGCCTGCTGCGGAGACGATTTCGTTGGGGATTGCGGTGTCGCCGACAACATTCTGTGCATAGCCTGTCGAGTTATCCGAATCATCGGACGAGGATGCTCCGTCAGTGAAATCGCTGTTTTGGAGCATGTTGTAACGATTCGGCGTTTCGCCGGTTTCAAGCTGTACTGAGTCGGCGTAGGCTGTTCCCGAAGCGGACTGCGGCTGAGCAATGCGGATCTTTATGCTTGAAACTCCCGTCGGGACGGTGAACACTGCAACGCCGCGTGTCCAGTCCGAACCTGTTGTTCCGAAAGTTTGCGCGGGGTCGCTCTGTGCAATCACGGCTGAACCGTTCAACACCTGCACAACGCCGCCTGCCGCACCGGTGAAGTATGCGGAAGCAGTGTAAACGGCACCTGCGTTTACGGAAACACTTTGCTCGATATAAGTACCCGAAGGCAGCTTTACGCTGCGATAACCCGTGTGAGCATGGGTTTGCGTGAACACGGCGGATGTTGAGGATTTTGTCCAATAATCGTTCGGATTCTTTTTATCGAACCCGTGATTTTTGAGCAGGTTGAATACAGTCGTCTGCGTTTTGGAGACGGCAGCGAGCTGGGTTTTTGTTCTGTCTGCGGAGTTGTATGCCATGAACACCGCTTCACCCTCGGGATTGCGGATGCTTACGGCTTGCCCTGCGTTGTTGAACTGGTATGTTACGATTCGATTCTGAGCATCGATAACGTTTGTAACGTTCCAGCCGTATTCGAATCGGATCTGCCTGCCCGCTGTTTGTGCCGTGCCGGCTTTTTCAACAACGGAGGCAGCCTTGCCGCTGCCGGAGTAGGCATAGGTTATGCCGTATCCGGCGGGGTTCTTTGCTTTTTGCAGCAGATGCTTTGAATAATAGGTGTATTGCGAGCTTGTGCCGTCGGCATATTGTGCGGCACGAAGATTATTGTATTCGGAGTAAGAGTAAGCAACCGTCAAACCGTCGGGCGGAGTTACGGACGAGAGCCTGTTGCTGCTGTTGTATGCGAAAACTATGCGTTGCCCCGAGGTTGAGACGGAGGCAAGCTTTTCTCTTACCGCAGAAATGCGCAGATCGTTTTTTTGAGTTGAATCCCTGTATTCAATAAGGATCTTATTGCCGTTTGCATCTTCAACGGAGGTAAGCCTTCCTTGCTTTCTGCCGTTGTATGTGCCGTATTCAAAAACGAGTTTGTTTCCGCCCTTATCGGAAACGGTGATAAGTTTTGAACCCGTGTTGACGGTGAGCGTTGAATTCTTGTCAAGCTCATTGACGTATTTTGCTGACGAATCCGACTGTTTTTTGTAGTAATGCCTTGTGCCGTCGCCATCGGTAAGCTTGAAGAATGTCTGTGCTTTATTTCCGTTTTGGAACGACATTTCTTCTATCGACTGTGAATAATTCAAGCGCCAGCCGTAGCCGTAACCGATATCTGTATTCTTGTCGTTCGTGTTGTATACATGGGAAACGGAGATTGGCAAGGCTCCGTTTGCAACAGAAGCATCCGCAAACGAGAAAGTGAGGTTGCCGCTGAACAGGTTCACGCTGCCCGCGCCGGCTGCGCCCGCATCCTGATCCGAATACGAGAAACGGCTTTCAAGGCCGGTGGAGTTTACATAGACGATCGTAAAGTAGGGGTGTACGCCGGATGATACATTGGTTCGCGATGAGTGGTATATTGCGGAACTGCTGCTCTCCAAAACAACGCCGTAATTTTCGGTCACACCGGAATGCCATTTTTTGAACAGGTCGGTTATGTCAAAGAAGTTTACACCGTTCTGCACTTCGGACATTGCGAGTGAAAAAACTCTGGATTTGTCCGCAGGATTGCCGTTGTTCAATGCGGAGTAGCGCGTCCATGTCAGTGTGTCTTCCGACCAATCTGACAGCACGGGGTAAAGGTCTATTTCTTTGCCGAGGTTCGTTCCGGGTTCATCGTACCGCGTCAGGTTGATTGCAGCACTGACGATGACATCACCGGCATTCAGCTCGGGGAGTTCATTCAGCCGAATAAGTATGTTTTGCTTTGAACTCAGGCGCAGTGCACCGGGTGCGGTTGAGTTTATGCTGCAAATTGTGTTGGGGAGATTCTTATCGACGTATGTGTTTTCAACATTGTTTTTGAAATTCAGCTTTATATCGGGATCAATCGTTACCGGATACGCTCGTTCCGCACTGCAAAGCCACGCAAAACTCGGAACCATGGTATAGATGAATCCGTCCGAAGTTGAATTCGGAGCAAGCGAAACCTCGAAATCGGTGCTTTCCGCACCTGCTGCATCGAACATATACGGTGCAGGAAGGGTGAAGACGGTTTCGCCCTTGCCGTTTTCAAGCAGGACGGTATTGCCCTGCATTCTCGGCGTGAGTGATGTCTTTATGTTGAATGACCAACAAAAATCCTCACTCTGCGCCATTGACGGACGAGAAGAGAGGGTTATAAATTCAGATATTGTTTTTCCGTTAAGAGAGTACGAGAGGATTGCACTGTCGTCGGTTTCGGAGCGAGCATATCGAACAATGCTTGACAGGCAGTCGGGGAAGCGAAGCAGGGAATCGCGCTGTTGATCCGTCAGGTCCGTTGTATCGGTTGAGTTGTTTTGAATTTCCGCATGAAAGTCTGCGGCGGTGAGCCCGTTTGAAAGGTTGGCAAAGGACAGGCTGTTCAATGCAACAGAGAGCGTTTCCCCCATGTATTCAACGGAGACAATTTCACCGGAAAGGTTTTCGCCGAAGCGTACGGTAAAATCACCGGCAGTGTTTTTATACCTCAGGAGTCCGTCCGCATCTGTTTCGGCGACAAGAGTGTTGTCAATGGTCTGCCATTCTCCGTTCTGTTCAAAGTGAACGGGGTCGGAGTAGATGACCCTTTCGACCGCACCGTCCGCTCGGCGAAAATCCTTTGAATACTCGCCGCGTTCGGATTCGATTTCGCCTGTGAGAGGACTGTAACCGAGTGCATTGCCGTTCGGGTTATCCCATACAGAATTCAATTCTTCTGCCGCTGCTGCAAACCTGCGGTTTTCACGCGAAAGCTCGGTGAGCCCGTAAACGGGCTGAAACAGTGAGAAGGCGAACAGGCAGACGACTGCCAGGAACAATGAAGTAATCCTATACGTTTTTCTCATATATCTCTCCTGATTTTACTCGAACACGGCCCGACGAACAACAAACCGATGTTCATACTCCAAGTATACCGAATTTTGTCAACATTTGTCAAGTGTTTTTAAAGGCAAGTTTATGTAAAATATTATTTGAGCGTATTATATGCTTTGAAACCGTGTTCCCACTTATATGCAAATGCAGCAAACCGGGCGACCCATCATGAGTTGCCCGGTTTTGTTTTGGTGAGCTGGGATAAAAACCCTTTCTGCAATTCTTTCGCCCTATTCTGTTGATTCAAAAACCATTGAATGCTGAGTCATTGTTTCCACAGCGGTTTTTACTTGAAGAATTACTCTTTCTTTTTGGACTTTTTATTTTTTAAACGATCCGAAAGCCGTGCCATAAGTGATTTGTGTGCCAGTCGCAGTGCTTCGGGAAATTCAGGAATCTTTCGAACCCGAAACCAGTACCATGTTGACAGAGCCAAGCTGCCTATAGACACCATAAATAACTCGAGTGCAATTTCCTCGTTCTTAAACTTGAAAAATACAGGCAGTGTAATCAGCACGAAAGCCAGAGAGCGCAGCAGCAGTCTGTATGGTTTATCGCCGCAGAACAGTCCGACTATAATACAAATCAAAGGCAGAAATTCAAGCCAATATACAGTGATATTGCATAGACCTTCAAAAAACCTTTCGATAAAAACAGTCATGTTAATATCCCTTTATACCGCTATCATAGTAAGCTTTATGTCAACGAGATAATCATCCTCTCGATGACGAAGGATGATTAGAAGGTTAAGACTTCTTATTTGAGTTATTTAATCAAATCTCCCGGTTTGAGCATTGAATCTTGTTCGCATCCGCAGCATCTGACGCTTTTGGAAAAGCAAAGCCAACAATGCATAGAGCGGCAGCACTGTGAGCAAAGCTCCGCATATCAGGCTTGCCTGAACATTGGAATGCTTTATCGCAGCATACAGCAGCGCACCAAACAGGCAGACAGCTATAAAGATTAGTGAGACGGCATTTTTTGCGTGACTGCGGTAGCAATGGTCGAAACTCTCCGTATTCTCACTGAATTCTATTGTCGGGCAGCTGCTGCATGAAACAGTTATCAACGGACGCAAATACGTTCCTTTAAGAACAGCATCTTCCGGAATCGAATACCTTATCAGGCAGTCCGAGCCTGTCTCTCCGCCGATTTTAAATTCCACCTTTGCAGAATACGGGCAAAGATCATCATACCATCTGCCCGGAACAACATCAGCAAGCGCGGATATCCAGCGGAAAGGAAGCGACAAGGAGAAGAAGAGCCTGTCGAACTTCTTCTCATCCGCCGAACGTGCGGGTGTGCCGATATAAGCTTCAACATCGTAAACACGGCCTTCATCCAGTTCAAATACAGCCTCGCGGTCAACGGAATCAAGCGTCTTCTCAAGTTCGCCGATGCGAAGACTGCACTTCATGCCGTGTGGAATTTCAGCTTTGATTTTTATCATAATAACCTCGTCAAAATACCCAAATAGAGTTATTCAATTGTCTATCGAAAGCAAGGTCAAGTATTCCAGACACAATGCCTCCTATAGACAGAAATATGTCTATATTCGGAACAATAATGTTTAAAATCTTGTTAATTGTGGCTGAGCTTACTAATCCTGCCAGCTTTGCAACCATCTTTGGAACATTTATTATTCTAGAGAGCCATTTCCCAATGCGGCCTATTGATGAAATAGCGGATTTCACCCCATTAAGTAACTTTGTTGCGTTCTTTACTACGAATTGCAACAACTTCGTAAGCGGTGATTTAAGTCGTTGTTTCAAAGCTACGCCCGCATATTGCTTTGCTATAGTTTTTACTGGTGCAACCGCCATGGATAAACCTGGAATTAAGCATAGCAAAGCATCAACAATACATGCAATCATCCACCTGCGTATTACGAAGCAACCACTAGGATCACTGTTGTTCACCGGATTATTTTCACAATAAGCGAAAAGGTTATGAGAAGGAATTGTTCCGGTTACACCGATGAAATCAACATCATCAGCATTTATGAACCTTCCGGTATCGGGGTCATAATAGCGAGACTGCAGATAGTACAATCCTGTTTCAGTATCGTAGTAATACCCGCGATAGCGGATGGGATTATCCTTTCCCAGCGTTGAAGCAAGAGAGCCGGTTGTTGAAAGCAGCTTGCCCCATGCGTCATATCGGTATTCTACCACAGTGGTGCCGCTTCTATCAATAATACCAACGATATCATTTTGCCCATTGCGAAGATAGTAATACTCAGTGCCGGTATATTTCACAGAGACCATAGTGCCGTCCGTATCGTAGCTGTACTGCATTGCAGCCGCTACGATACCATTGACATTGCGTCTTATCTCTGAAACGAGCTGTGACCCCGCATAGGTGTAGGTAGTTTTATCGAGCCTGCTTTTATTGCCGCCGACTGTGCTTACCGCATCCTTGCCGACACGCATTCCATTCTCATCATAGGTGAATGTAAGATTCTTTTCGGCGTTATACATATTGTGGAGCTGTCTGCCGTTCCAGGTCATGTCATAACCGCAGTAGGAGAGGGGGTTCCCAATTTCATCGTAGGTTATGGCTTCTCCATTATAGCTTACAAGCAGGTCCTTCCATTCACTGTCATACGAATAGGTATAGGTGTTTCGCGTATTGCTCGGTAATCTCCCGGAGGTGTAATTGTATTCAATCTTCGAGATAATGTTTCCACCCTGATCGTAAGTGTATATGGTGGTAGTGTTTGACGCCGAATCGTTAACTCGAATAAGTTGGTTCAGGCCATCATATACATACGTGGTTCTTTCATTTCCGTGAACTATGCTCGTTATATTGCCGTTTCCGTCATAACTATATACGTAGGCGGCATCAGAACCATTCTTGTAACTGCCGAGATATTCCGATTTTGAACCGTTTGCATTCTCAAGATAACTTATCGAAACATCGAGAATGGTTTCATTTTCGGCGTTCTTGTAGGTTCTGCCTGTCCGCTGTCCAAATACAGATTGTGCTTCTGTTATTGTGACGCCGCTGTTAAGTGTTACCTTCTCGGTGTTGCCATCTTCATCATATGCATATTCGGTCGTCCAGGTACTTCCATTTGCAGTTTGATGCACTTTTGAAAGCATTCCATTGAGATACTCATATCGGCATACCGTTCCATCCGTTGCTGACGTCAGCATCAGAGTTCCGTCAGAGTTATAAAAATAATCGGTGTTTATGCCAGTGAGGCAGTTTTCAACTGAAGCAAGACTGCCTTCTCCGTTATAAGAATAACGATATACAGTTACTGATCCATGTTTTATCTCAGAAATGCGGTCCATATCATCATAGACATAATGTTCCGAAAAACCGTTGCCATATGAAGTTTGAGCAAGCAATCCTCTCGTATAGTCGTACGAATACGATGTAATTGAATCGCCATTTACGTTGATACCGATGACGTTGCCAAAAGCATCGTAGCTGAGACCGTAGTTAAAGCCATTATGAGCAATAGTTGTAAGGTTATCGCCGGTATAGCTGTATTCAACCTGAGCAGTGTTTCCGCCTACGACCGATGACATTCCGATAACACGATCCATAGAATCATAAACATATGATGTGATGTTACCATTTCCATCAATGATGTAGTTCAGGTTACCGGCTGTCTGATCGTATCCATATTGGGTAACATTACCCTTGTTGTCGGATGACGAGACCAGAAAAGCACCATTGGCAGAGTAGGACGAGGAAGTTTGTACATAGCTTGATGTGTTTGAAGAATCAATGACTTTTGAGGTAAGCTGATTACCAAACGCATCATAAGTATATGCGTATGAAAGCCCGTCCGGGGCAGTCATGGTCAGCATATTACCATGGTCGTCATAGGTATAGGTGGTCGTCTTGCCCTCTTCATCGGTAACATCATATTGAGTCAATCCGAATCTGTTGTCACCATCGTGCCACGAACCGTGCAGCATCAAGGCGATCGACGTGTTGTGGTCGGCATCGAGGGTAAATCCATTCTTCCATTGCATCTCATAGCGGTTGGTCTTGACCGAAGTGGTGTAGAGGGGTTCTGATGAAGCTGAATTCGCATGCTTCATGCTTTGTCCGCCCCTGCGGTCGTCGTGTAGTCCGCGCACCAGCAGTTGGCTGATCCACCGTGGCGATACATACGCCCATCGGTGCATGATGTTGTATTGTCTCAGCTTGGGCATGTCCATAAATCCGTCGCCATTGCCGTCGTGGTCCGTCTGGCGATTTTCAAAATGGAGGAGGGTAGCGGTAGAGAGGCGGTTTATTACAACGAGCGCTTCAATACTCAGGAAGCCCTACAACAGGGCAAAAGCCAGGTGACCAAGGAAACCACTCCTGGCATCTATGCCCAATACACCTACAAATGGGGCGAAAAGCTCACTGTCATGCCTGGCGTGCGGTGGGATCATTCAAACCTATACGGCAGTTTCTTTACACCACGGTTGCACATCAAATATGCTCCATCAGATATGATCACGCTACGCACTTCAGTAGGTAAAGGCTACCGTTCACCCCATGCCTTGGCAGAAAACGTATCGTTATTGACAAGTGGCAGAGATGTTTTCGTAGATTCAAACCTGAAACAGGAGGAAGCGTGGAATATGGGAGTCTCTGCAGGCATGAACATTCCTCTGTTTGGCAAGAATCTTGAGTTGAATGCAGAATATTACTACACCGACTTCAAGCATCAGATGATAGTGAACTTTGACGGCGCCAAAGGCGAGCACACCCTCTCGTTTGAGAATCTTGACGGCAAGAGTTACAGCCACACCTTTCAAGTGGATGCCACCTATCCCTTGTTTAGCGGCATGTCAGCCACGGCTGCCTTCCGCCTCAACGATGTGAAATCGGCCTACGATGGTGTGCTGCGTCAAAAGCCCCTCACCTCACGTTACAAAGGATTGGTCACGCTATCGTATAAGACTCCGCTCGAACTTTGGCAGTTCGACGTAACCGGTCAACTCAATGGCTGCGGTGAACTTTACGACCAAAGCCGCTATCCGGCTTACTTCCAGTTGCAGGCACAGGTGACCCGCGAGTTCCACCACTTCAGTATCTATATAGGTGGAGAGAATCTTACCAACTATAAGATCGACCAGCCCATTCTCCATGCCCATCAGCCATGGACCGCCGCTTTCGATGCCACCCAAGTGTGGGGTCCCGTCACAGGAGCAATGGCATACGTAGGAGTCAGATTTAAATTAGAGAAGTTATAATATACATGAATTAAAATGAGAATAGTATGAAAAAAATGTTATTAGCAGCATTTATGCTTGTAATGGCTGGCAATACTTTTGCCCAGACCACAGCCGACACCTTGGTAGTAACGACTCTGCCCCAAATGCATTGTCAGAACTGTGAGAAGAAAATCAAGAGCAATATTCGCTTTGTGAAAGGTACAAAGAAGATCGATACTTCGGTAGATGAACAGAAAGTGACCATCGTCTATGATTCCAAGAAAGCCAACTATGATGATTTTGTGGCGGCTTTCAAGAAAATAGGTTATGAGATTAAAAAGAAATAAAGTAATAATTCAGGAATAACAAACGGATTCTCGGTTTTTATGATACTATAATGACCGAGAATCCGTTTTTATAATCAAAAGGAACAAGAAAGAAAAAAAGTAAAGAGAAAGACAATGCTCAAGATTGTAATGATTATGCTATGCGGAATAGGTACGGGTTATCTGCTCCGCAACAAGAAAATGAGTTTTATCGGCCGTATCATCACGGCACTTATTTGGGCACTCCTATTCCTCCTCGGCATCGAGGTGGGATCGAATCCACGTATCGTCAATGGTCTCCAGACGCTGGGTCTCGAAGCCATCGTATTAACGCTGGGAGGCAGTATCGGCAGTGCAATCTTTGCTTGGGCATTATGGAGATATGTGACAGCCAAACAGAAAGGCAAGACATCGGTTGAACAGGAAGGAGGCAAGGCATGAAAGGCAGTCTGATTATCGTAGGCTTCTTTGTCCTCGGCATCATCGTGGGATTGTGTGACGTGATTCCCGACAGCTTTGTAAATAGCGACGTCAGCTATTATGCCCTTTGCTGCCTGATGTTCTGCGTAGGTATCAGCATCGGTTGCGACACTGCTGTACTGAAGAGTTTCAAAGAGGTCAACCCTCGTTTGATGATGCTTCCCATCATGACCATTCTGGGCACGTTGGCAGGATGCGCTGCAGTATCTATCCTATTGGAGCATCGTCAACTTACCGACTGTCTGGCGATAGGTTCTGGATTCGGCTACTACTCTCTGTCGAGCATCTTCATCACCCAATACCGTGGTGCAGAACTTGGTACCATCGCTCTGCTTGCCAACATCAGCAGAGAGATTCTCACCCTGTTGTGTGCCCCACTGTTGGCGAAGTATTTTGGAAGATTGGCACCTATCAGCGTAGGTGGTGCCACCACGATGGACACTACCCTCCCCATCATTACCCGTTATTCGGGTGAGAGTTTCATCATCGTGTCCATCTTCCATGGCTTCTGTGTAGATTTCTCCGTGCCATTCTTGGTTACATTCTTCTGTTCGTTCTAACTTCATAGAAATTGATAGTATGTCTGAGCTTGGGCAGTTTGTTCTCGGAATAGGACATTTGTCCCTTAACTTCTCCCTAACTTCCCTTAACTTCCCCACATGCGAAAGTTCAGTTTCTTATATTTTGGAAGAAATCGCAAACCTTTTGTAAATAAAGGCAGTTCGGAGGATTGAGAAAAATCTGGGTTACGAACTGGCAACGGTTCTCATTTCCTCATTCTGCCGTGATTTGCGTATCAAAGAACTCCCGACGTTGAGCCACCAGTCTGTTTCAATGGCTCGTTGTCGGGGACAAAGGTACACAGACAATGCGAGATTACAAAACTTTTGAGGGATTTTTCTCCTTTTGTTCTTTTGTCTCGTGATTTTGGGCTACCTTTGCACACATAATATATAATAGAACGACCCAATGGCAAAGATTACCGTCCAAAATACTGAAATAACGGTCTTGTCTTATAACGACAAAGACTACATTTCACTTACAGACATGGCTAACGGCAAACAAAGCGAAAGCCGTGCTGCCGACATCATCAAGAATTGGATTCGCACAAGATATACCATTGAGTTTCTTGGTACTTGGGAGATGATACACAACCCGAAATTTAAAGTGGTCGAATTTGACCACTTTAGGATGCAAGCAGGTCTGCCAAGTTTCGTTATGAGTGTAAGCGAATGGATTGAGAAAACCAATGCCATTGGTATCATTGTCAAGAAAGGACGCTATGGTGGCACATACGCTTTCAAGGATATTGCTTTTGAATTTGGTACTGCCATTAGCGTAACATTCAAACTCTATTTAATTGACGAGTTCCAAAGACTGAAAGAGGAAGAGCAGAAGCAACTTGGATGGACAGCAAAAAGAGAACTCTCCAAGATAAACTACCATATTCATACTGATGCCATTAAGAGTCATCTGATTCCAGAAGAGATAACTTCTGTACAGGCTAGCATTATCTATGCCGAAGAAGCCGACGTGCTAAATGTGGCTATGTTCGGCATGACCGCCAAGCAATGGCGAGAGGCGAATCCCGACTTGAAAGGCAATATCCGCGACTATGCTACCATCAACGAACTTATATGCCTGTCGAACATGGAAAATATCAATGCCGTGCTTATCAATGATGGTGTACCACAAGGCGAGAGGCTTATGAAACTCAATCAGATAGCGATTCAGCAGATGCAAATTTTAGAAGGGAACGGGAGTAGAAATCTATTAAAGTAGCATCTTGTATTATAAGCATTTACAAAAGTATAAACACGATAGTAAAGCAAATGAGAATACGAGGATTTACGGGATGCTTAGCAAGGGTGTTGCTCGTCATTGCAATGGAAACGTTGACTATTGCAATCTGCGTGAATGTCTTTGGAATGGGCGAGGGCTCCACACTCAGTGCATTACTTGCCGTGTTGTGTATCATCCTTGCGTTCGCGATTTATTACGGTGAAGATTACAACAGCGATACCCCAAAGAGGAAACCAAGACAAGTGTCACAAGAAGATTTTAACAGCATCCCACATTGCCCTTACTGCTTTAGCGGAAATACGACAATAGACGAATATGAAAACTGCCTTTGCTTTGACTGCAAAGCCCATTGGAAAGAGGAGAGCCTAACATGAATAATGATAAGACAGAAAAGAAAACCGCAACGGGTTGCCTGATCATTGTCGCCCTTTTCTTCATTGTGCTGGCTGTTTACCAGTATAATGAAGAAAAACAAGCGAGGCGAGTAAGGCAAGAAATCAAGCATCCTACTCCTGCTTCATTCAGAGCCGATACAATAACACGTAGAAATAGAATCGTCACTGGCGCATTAAGCCCAACGACGAGCAAAGATGCCGATAGCGACTCTTATGACAATCCCGACTTTGATGACCTTATCCCTGGTGAGGAATATGACGAGGAATTTGTTGACCGTTCGCAGGGCGACCGTGAACTTTATGACGAGCCGTAATTGGGATTTACAACCGTAAGTTAGCAAATGGATATTTTCCGTGCTT
>OQVP01000366.1_pt1 | contig 17379 bp, 18 predicted proteins | sample 1691541 | NCBI WGS metagenome assembly OQVP01 (sample SAMN03418258, study PRJEB22391) | human gut metagenome | biome: human-gut; feature: organic feature; material: feces | host: Homo sapiens | place: Tanzania | collected 2013-01 | reverse complement strand
ACAGCGGTGACTTGGTGCATATCATAGGAATGGGTCGTGACCGTAAGAACGCCGCGCGTGACCCACGGACGCGCATCCTCGAGCGAGAAGTGCGGCGTGATCGGGATATCGGTGTCCTTGTAGGTCGTGTGACCGATGGAGACGCCGATCACGGCGATGTTGGCGCAAAAGCCGTATTTTTCGAGCAGCGGCGCTGCCAGATCCAGATTGTTCTGATAGCCGTCGTCTATGGTGATGAGCAGGGGCTTTTCCGGCAGCTTGCCGTCGCTGTTTACAAATTCGATCAGATCGGCATAGCCGACGGACGTATAGCCCGCGTCCCGCAGGGCGCTGAGCTGACGCGAAAAGTCGGATGCCGGCGTGCACAGGGAGCCGGTGTCCGCTTCGTCTTCGGTGAAGGCGTGGTACATGAGGATTGCGACATCGGCGGTTTCGGTGCGCGGGGCACAGGCCATTACAAGGATGGCCAGCAGCACGCAGAGCCCCAGCAGGACTGCGACCGCGGCGACGATCCATTTTCTCGTAGACATGGCAAACTCCTTGCAGTGTTATGAAAGGCAGGCATCCGTGCCCGTCTTTCCAAAAGGTGCATGTATTATACCATGCGGCACGCCGCGCCGCAAGGCACAAGCGCCTTATGCGCCGTCGGGTGCCCGGCGCATAAAAAATAACCGGACCACCATCGGTGATCCGGTTATTGGCACGCCGTGAGGGATTCGAACCCCCGGCCTTCTGGTCCGTAGTTCAAAGATTATCTTGTCTGTTCGTGCCCGTTGGTGTCTGTTCATACTGAAAAATCAGCACTTTTGCGGTTTTGGCACGAATTGTTGTGCCTGTTCGTATCTGTTCGTGTCCGTTGATAACGGGCGGTTTGTTGACAAATTGTTGCCCAAAAATTTGTGGGGGATTTTTGTTTTGAAAAGCCCCCACCGGGGGATTCTGAGCGGCAAAATTTCCCCCCACTTTTTTACCGTGTGTATTCCATCGAAATATCAATGGGCATCATGTGCCTTCTGAATCAAAACCAATCATTGGGTATCCCAATGATTTAACAATTTCTTGTGCTTTGTCTGAAACGATTTTGTCTGCGAATGGAACCAGTTCGTCTCGAATCATATTATTCTTAGCTTCATCATCTTCGGGAGGTTCTTCTGACATTTGAAGCTCAACTCTCGCAGTCAATTGAAACCTGAATTTCTCACTATCATCGGCCTCTGCCTTGAATTTAATTACGATCAATGCGCGTTTCAAAGCCTTGTCGGAGGAAAACAGACATTTTGCAGTTTTTCCAAGCTGATATTGAATGTTCTGCTCTGGTGCAATAAAGAATTCAAATTCATCAATTTTTGTATTAAGATTTTCGAGGGTCTGCATAATCTATCCTCCCTAGATAAGTCTGTGTATTGCGCTTGCCTGTTATATTACCAAATAATAACGAAAATTGAACGGAGCTTTCATTCTGCTGGAATGAATTGTTTCCTAGACAGGGATCCGCTTGAAGAAAACAGGTTCTACTTATTTCTACATTTGAGCATTCACAACAATGCTCATAGTAAGAACTTTTTTCTGCTTTTATAAGATTATCTGAGCGCAAATGCGCTTCAATTGCCTCACCGACATATTGGTTTAACGATATATTTTTTCGTTCAGCAGCAATGGTGGCGGCTCTATGCACTTCGGAAGAGACTCGCACATTAAACGACCCTTTAAACTCTTTTTCCGGCGCTTTTCCAACTTCGTCGCAAAACGCTAGGTAGTCGTCAATAGAATTATGAAACATAGTTTCCAATTCTGAGACCGAGTCAGCATCAAAATTAATAGAGTCGACAATGCCTATTACTTCCCCTACAAACGTGTGGTCCTCATTGCTATATTCAACTCGCGCGTGATACCCTTTATATTCCATTAAACTATTCATACTACAATTTACCTCTTGAAGTTTCTTCGCCTACATCGGCATGATCCTAAATTTCACCAATCTCTGTAAGAAAAGATATTATACGTTTAATGTAACATATCTTTATTTCATTTCCCGGATGCGGCTGATGTATACTATAAATATGTTTTGTTTGTGTATGTATGTATTCAATTGCAGATCCGCTCGTTTTCCCCCTGTTCCGCTTTTCACAGTTACAGAGGCTCATTAGTGTGTCCAATTCCTGTATAGAAAAGTCTCTCGGTCTTGATTTTAACCTTGATACTAAATTCTCTTTTCTACTCAAACTTTTCACCTCGGCGTGCAAATTGTACCATAGTTTATCCCGAGAATGCAACTAAAATTTAGTTGCATTTTTAGGAAGGATTAAACGTGATAAAATATTACCATTATTGCTTGCTTTAGTCAATCAAAATATGGACGATATGAAGCTATGTGGAAGCAACTTGTACAAGATTCAAGATTAGTGATGGTTTACAATAAGGTAATTTACCGCTGGTATACCGGCAAGCCAAAATGCTCCCGCAACATATGGTGCATTTGCAAATCCGCTGATGAATCATTGCGTTATAATCAAAAGGCCAGAGAGAAACGTTCTCCGGCCTTTTCGTGCTATTAGTTCTCAATGAGAAGGAATCCCATTTTACTGTATGTCCTCCTGCTCCGCCTGCATTTCCATGCCGGTGAGCCAACTGTCAATCTGTTCAAGCGCCATGGGGCAAGGGGCAACGGCACAGTTGTTCAAGTCTACCAGATAGTAGTCTCCTTGACGGCCTTTGGGAACCATCATACTGAACTTTTTTGCTCTTTTGCGGACAGTGTTTTCAGTCATAATACGTTCCTCCTGGATTTTGCTGTGTATTTTTAGAGCACACCTTTTTTGCCGCTTTCAGTGTTGCCTGTGGCACTAATTGAAACCCATTAGCGTTTCCAACGCACGGGTTCCCACACATAGGACTTGCCATACTTCTTCAAGTACCATTCTTCAAACTCCTTGCGGTGTTGCTCATCCTGGAAAAACTCGCGGACGGATTGAGCAAGCAGACTGGCAAATGCTTTTGCCTGACCTTTAACCTCTGGCGCAAAAGAATTCATCGTCCTGTCCTCACTTCCAATTTGCGATTGAGCATCTGCTTTTTCTCGCGCTCTGCTGCAATTACTTCTCGTGCAGTATCCGCGCCGTCGAGATGGACTTGAACTGCTCCGTCGTCTTCTCCCATCATGAGATTGTATTGAAGGATGGTATCAAACATCAGATTGCTGATAGTCCACAGGCGGTCACAAAGCAGCTCGGGGTCAATTTTACATTCGGTTGCTTCGCCACTCTTGAACTTAAAGCCATTTTCGACAATGTCTTGCAAAAGAGTCTGACAGGTATCAAATTGTATAATTAGACCTTCGACCTTACTACCAATAATGCCCCGTTCCTCGGCGGTGGTCTTTTCTACATACATGATCGTTCGTCCTTTCTAAAATCAGTTATTTGCGTCAAGCATTTTTGCGAGAGCGTCTTCCGCCATCTTGTGAAGCGAAAGTATATTGGGAACAAATTCGTCTACAATCTGTTTTGCAACAGCGGCGGTTTCGGGTTTGAGCTGCGGACTGCGGCATATCTCCTGAGCCACTACGAGTTTACCGGCAGCGGTGTAGAGTCGTATCAGCCAATCGGAAATCTCCGAATTGGTTTTGATGTTCTCGCTGTCATTCATGAGACTTTTCAGCTCATTGCCGAGGGCGGCAAACTCCTTTCCCAAATCGTAGGGAATAGGAGCTTTCTTTTTGGATTTCATTTCATTACCTCACCTCCGTTTCGTTTTTGCGCTTTGCCGGTTTTGCCGTAACGATAAAATTTGGGTACGGCGTGTTTCTAGAATATCGGTATAGTTTTGTAACGATACCAACTACGCGGATCCGCTGATATCCGCATTTGGGTCACAGTTTGGGTCAGCGCGATTTCGGTGAAAATGGACTGAACTTTTAAACCGCATAAGTGCAGAAAAAGTCCTGAAATCTTGCGATTTCAGGACTTTGGTGGTTGCGGAGACAGGATTTGAACCAACGACCTCCGGGTTATGAGCTGCGGTCGGTTATTAAATAGGCTGCTTTTGTGTCGGTTAACTGCTGTTTAGCGCTCTTTTGTTTCACCAAATTGCTGCTTTGTACTGCGCCGTACTGCCCGGTGATTTCCCCGTATGGGTCAGCGTTTGGGTCAAACCCGTTTTGGCGTTTATACTACCATGGTTTTCATAGCAGACTGAGAGGTCTGCTTTTTTCTGCCCAGGGTTCAAAATTTGCGCCGCTATATTCAAAGAATAAGACTATGCTCATTTAAGAGTGTGTCCTTCAGATGGCATAAACAATGTATCAAGGCTGCGTTTAGTCTCGCTGATAATATCAGACGTGCCCCATTGGAAACACCACTTGATATTGACACCGCGAACAATATCATAGCTTGTCCACAACAAATCTTCGGGCGATCCGGAATTGCGGATAATTTTTTCCTCCTGCGCACGCCTTATAAGCGCCGTCATCTGAAGCGCAAGCTTATCGTCAATGTAGCTGTAATAATCTGCCCGCCCCTTCATCGTTCGAGAAAAGCAGATGCGGTTCATAATATCCGCACCCATTTCTATCTCAGTAAGAATATAAGCGCGATAATATTCCCAGAACTGCTGATAGTACGAGTCGGGTTCATAGATCATCTGTATGCGCTCTTTTGATATTCTGCTCACCCAATCGCCTACAGAATTAAAAAGAAGATCCTTGCTTTCAAAATGATAATAAAACGCATTGCGTGTCACCGCGGCTCTATCACAGATGTCCTTTATAGAAACCGCTTCCGTCCCGCGCTCTTTGAAAAGCTCGATGGCCTTTTCGACCATAATATCCTTAGTGTTTGGTTTTGTATAAGATGTATACATTTCATACCTCAACTTTGTCAAAAATGCAGAAAGCAAAATATAATATTGACATATTTTCGACACGGATGTATAAATGTATTGTAAAGCAATACACGAGTACAATATAAACTATTTTTTAACTATCTGCGCTTGTGTCTTGTAAAAAGAATACCACATGAAGTCATGTGTGTCAAACATTTAGGAGGGAAAATGAAAGGTTTTGGAATTATCAAGCCCTTGGAACAAGTCGGCTGGATCGAGAAGGATGCTCCTGTAGCCGGGCCATATGAGGCTGTACTGGAGCCTGTTGCGCTTATCCCCTGTACCTCTGACGTCGACACCGCTGCTGAAAACCCAAATGCTCCCGTCGGAAGGATACTTGGGCATGAAGGTGTCGGCAGGATCGTTTCCGTAGGCAGCGAGGTAAAGGATTTTAAACCCGGCGATATCGTCGCCGTCCCAGCTGTCACGCCGATGTGGAGAAATCTTGACGTTCAGGACTGCAATCATCAGCATTCCGGAGGTTATCTCGGCGGACGTTACCTGTCATCCAAGTGGGATGGTATGTTTGCCGAGTATTTCAAGGTCCCCGATGTTGACCTTAATGTGGCAAAGATCCCAGACGGTGTTTCTCTTGAGGCCGCCGCTCTTGTCGGCGATATGGTAACCACAGGCTTTCACGGAGTCGAGCTTGCTGATGTGAAGTTCGGAGACCGTGTGTGCGTTATCGGTATCGGCCCTGTCGGCCTTATGAGCGTTGCCGGCTGCGTTCTGCGCGGCGCGGCGGAAATATATGCAGTCGGTCACCGTCCGGTCACCCGTGAGCTTGCAATGCAGTACGGTGCAACAGCAACTATTGATTACCAAGACGGCCCGATCGTCGAACAGGTCATGAAGCTTACCGGTGGGCAGCAAATAGAAAAGGTCATCATAGCCGGCGGTGAACCTACCGTCTTCAATGACGCTCTCGCCCTTGTGAAATATACCGGTACGGTTGCCAATCTTGCAGGGCACGGCAGAACAGAGCTTCTGCTCCCCATATACACCAATGAATCGGGCTTTGGATTCTGCGCACACAAAACCGTCACTGGTGGTCTCTGTCCCGGCGGAAGACGAAGAATAGAACGGCTGATGGGCATGGTGAAAACCGGTCGCTTCGAACCGGAAAAGCTCATTACTCATAGATTTTACGGACTTGACGGGATCGAGGAAGCCTTTGATCTCATGAAATCCAAAAATCCGGAAGTCATCAAGCCTATCATATATTTCGATAAATAAGGGAGTCAAAAATGAACTACGATTCACTGTTCACACCTTTCAGCATCGGTAAATGCGAAATCAAGAACCGTATCGTCATGTCCGCAATGGGCACGCTTATGTCCAACCGCGACGGTACTTTTTCCGAGGATGAGATAGCTTACTTCGAAGCGCGTGCAAAGGGCGGCACCGGCATGATAATCGTCGGTCAAGGCTATCTCACTGCTGACCTCGGTCAGGGCGTCCTTGGGCATTATTGGGATCATTATCATATCGTCCCTTCGGCCCGCGCGCTTACCAATCGCTGCAAAGCATATGGCTGCAAGGTCTTCACCCAATTGAGCTGCGGCACAGGGCGCAATGCAAATGAGATCCACGGCAAGCCTCCGTATTCGTCCTCTGAAAATACTTGGGTATGGGATCCAAAAGTAAAGTGTCATGCACTGACGCTCGAAGAGATTCGGGAGATCATGAAGCAGTGGGAGTACAGCGCCGGACTTGTACGTGACGCTGGGTTTGACGGCATTGAGGTCCATGCCCACATAGGCTATCTTATCGACCAGTTCCTATCGCCGATCTGGAACCACAGGACGGACGAATACGGCGGGTCTCCGGAGAAAAACGCACGGTTTGCGCTTGATATAGTCGACGCTATCCATCGCGGTGCAGGCAATGATTTCCCCGTTATTTTCCGTATGTCGCTCGATCACAGGATCCCCGGAGGACGTACTCTTGAAGACAGCCAAAAAATCTTGAAGGTACTAGAGGAGCATGGTGTGGATGCCTTTGATATAGATGCCGGATGCTACGAAACCATCAAATACGTCTATCCGCCTATGTATATGGGTGAGGCCTGCATGGAGTATATTTGCAAGTCCGCAAGGGAAGTTACCCAAAAGCCCTTACTCAATGCCGGTTCGCACACTCCGGAAAGCGCCGTGCATCTTATCGAGTCAGGCGACGCTGATTTCGTTATCTTTGGCCGACAGCTTATCGCCGACCCGGAGATCGGGAACAAGCTTCTTGATGCCAGACCCGAGGATGTGCGCCCCTGCATGCGCTGCAACGAAGAATGTATTGGACGTATTCTGCGCTACCGCTCAAAGCTCAGCTGTGCCGTCAACCCTGCAACAGGCGATGAAAACGCAATGAAGCTTACTAAAGTCGAGCAGCCTAAAAATGTCGTTGTTATTGGCGGCGGTCCCGGCGGAATGGAGGCAGCAAGAGCCTGCGCCATTCGTGGTCATAAAGTTAGGCTCTATGAAAAGAATGTTCTCGGCGGTACCTTGAATGCCCCTGCGACCGCAGAGTTCAAGATCCAGATCAGAAAGCTCATTGAATATTATAAAATTCAGCTCAACAAGCTCGGCGTTGAAATACACGAGTATACTGAGCTCAGCATAGATTCTCCAATACTCGCAGAATGCGACCGGATCGTGTGTGCAACCGGTTCGAAGCCGCTCAGCTTGCCGATTCCCGGCATTAACGGTTCAAATGTCCTCGGTGTTATCGACGCGCACCTTAAGCCTGAGCTCGTTACGGGCAGAAATCTTATCGTATGCGGCGGCGGCATGTCTGGCTGCGACTTTGCGCTTGAGGCAATGACCGCCCTTGGACGCAAAGCAACCGTCATTGAGATGAAGGATGATGTTGCAACTGACGTCATAATGATGAATCAGGTATCCCTTAAGGAAAGCATGGCCGAAGCTGGCGTAGCACTCAGATGCGGATGCCGCGTCAAGGAAATAACGGGTAATGGTGTTGTTGTCATAAACAAAGATGGCGGAGAAGAACTCATTGAAGGCGATCAAGTCATTTCGGCATTTGGTCAAACCCCCGATAAGGATATGGTAAACAAGCTCAGGGACAAATACTATAAAAAAACCATATTTATCGGGGACTGCGTTAAAGCAGCAAAGTCCGGCGATGCTATACGCGGCGGCTATTGTGCAGCGCTGAGCATTAACTGAAGCAAACACATTACAATGAAAATTCAAGGAGGCGAACCCATGTTCAATCTTTCAGGCAGAGTCGCCGTCGTAACTGGTGGATCATCTGGTCTTGGTGTTCAGTTTGCACATGCACTCGGTCGTCAGGGCGCTGACGTGGTGGTGATTGCAAGACGCGTTGAAATGCTCAAGGAAGTCGCAGCATCCATCACCGAAAAATACGGTGTCAGAACCGGTTACTATTATTGTGATGTCACGGACAGCCGTCAGGTCGCCGAGATTGCTGAAAAGATCGTAGCTGACTTTGGCAAAATAGACATTGCTGTCAACTGCGCAGGCGGCGGGAACTGCGGCAATACCGAAGACCTTCCCGACGAGAAATGGCACAAGACCATGGACGTCAACATCAACGGTGTGTTCTACTGCTGCCGTGAATTTGGCAAGGCCATGATCAAAAACGGCTATGGACGTATGATAAACATCTCATCAATGCTCGGCTCCGTTGGCATGGATTTTGACTTCGGCATGGGCATACCCGAGTACGCCGCTTCCAAGGGTGCTGTGTGCAATCTTACCCGTCAGCTGGGTGCCGAGTGGGCAAGGTACAACATAACGTGCAACGCAATTGCACCGGGATTCTTCGCATCCGAGGTATCTCCGGTAGGCAACGAGAAGTTTGACAACTTCCTTAAGAGCAAGTGTCCCATGAAGCGTCATGGGCATCCCGGTGAGCTTGACTCCGCCGTTGTATTTCTCGCAGCAGACGAAAGCAGCTATGTGACCGGTCAGATAATCGGCGTAGACGGCGGCTGGACCTGTATTTGATGCAAAGTTTAATATGGCTCCCGAATCTCCAGCGTTCGGGGGCCATATTACGAAGTAAAAAAGTTAATAAAACCACAAAGGAGAGAAGAAAATGGAAAACAAAAAAACTGGGTTTCACTATGCATGGATAGTGTTTGTGGCAACAGTCGTCATGAACTTCGTGTTTTCTATTGTGTACAGCACCTTCAGCCTATACGCTGGAAAGGTTCTTGAAGCGAACCCCGATATCACCCGCACCGCATATTCAGTAATACCTACCCTGCATTCCGTATTTGCAACCGTATTTCTGCTTACATACGGGAAGATCGTTCAGAAACTCGGCTTCCGCAAAATAATGCTCCTCGGCGGCATCGGTCTTGCAGTCGGATTTTTCATTTACTCGATTGCACAGAGCATCGGTGTCTTCTATATAGGCGCAGTTTTTGTTGCCATGCTTCCGGCATTCTGCTCATCCACTACTACCGGCGCGCTTATCAACCGCTGGTATGGTAAGCTCAACACCACTCTTCTCAGCATCTCCATGGCTATTGGCGGCTTCGGAGGCACCGTCGGCTCCAGCATCGTCGGCAACTGGCTCGGCACCATCGGCTATAAAGCAAGCTTCCGTAATATGGGTCTGCTGATGCTCGTGACAATGGTGATCGTGTTTCTCGTTGTCCGCAACAATCCTGCCGATAAAGGCACCGTAATGCTTTGGCCGTCCGAAACAGACATGAACGCGCATTCTCAGGATGAACGCGCCGGCTTCACTCTCAAGCAGGCGGTAAAGACCTACAACTTCTGGGCCATGGTCGGTTTCTTCGTCCTTTTCGCAGCAGGGTTTTACGCAGCTTATGCAAACGTTGCTCTCTATATGGCTGACCTCGGATGGGAGCCCGCCGTTTACGGCAAAATTTTCGGCGTCGTTGCTACTGCAAATGTCATCTCCATGGTCATTGGCGGTTATGTGACTGATAAGATCGGTCCCCGTCTCACCATTCTTATCCTGTGTGTTCTCTATGCCGTCATCTGCGCCGTGTTGGGCTTTACTACTCCCGACACCAAAATGATGTATATCGTCTGCGCGCTCATTGGCATCTGCTACCTTTTCTGCAAAGTCCTGCACACCCCGCTTGCTCTCTGCTTCGGAAGCCGCGACTCTGCTTCCATCATCTCCATACTGACCGCCGCCGTGACCGTTGGTGCAAGTGTCGGCATCCCCGCTGCAAATATCGTGTATGACGCCACCGGTTCCTATGCTGGTCTCTTCCGCGCACTCCTCATTGTCCTTGTTGTATGCCTGATCCTCGCTTTCACCGGCATCAAGAAAGTTCCCGGCTGGGACAAGGTAGGCGGCCCGGCAGCTATTGAAAAGAAATAAAATATAGATAATCCTCACCGCACAGCATCGGCTGTGTGGTGAGGAAGGAGATGTTATCATGGGTTATGTATCTATAATAGTAGGCTTTGCTATCCTTGTTGCTCTGTGCATGTTGAACGTAAATGTTATTCTGGCTTCTTTTGCCGCTGCATTTACTGTAACGATCATTGCCGGCCTTCCATTCACCGATACACTTGTAAATGTGTTCTTTACTCGTTTCGGCGCTATCACCGGAGCTCTCTTCCCGATGTTTCTCTTCGGCGCTGTCCTTGCCAAGCTCTACACCAACAGCGGTGCGGCCTCAGCCATAGCGGACAGTGTATGCAGTGCGCTGTTCAAAAGCGCAAAAAACGATAAGGCACGGTACACTCTCGGATTTCTCTCGGTTATAATCGCCTCCGCTATCCTTTGCTATGGCGGTATAAACGCCGCGGTTGCACTTATTGCTATTTATCCCATTGCGATTGGCATTTTCCAGCGCGCCGGTATTCCCAAACGGTTCATAATGGGAGCAATCTGCGGGGGAGCGTTCACATTCGCGCTCAGCGGCCCCGGCTCGCCGCAGCCGACCAACGTTGTGGCAATGGTAATAGGTACGAGCTCCTATTGCGGCCTTGTCGCAGGTATTGTCGGCGCTCTGGTCGAAATCGGAGTTATGCTGCTTGTCTTTACGAAAATGTGTGTAAAGGCCACCTCGAATGGTGAAACGTTCGTGGCAGGTCCAAAAGACGTTTTTGTTTCCGACGATCAGGCAAAGCCAAAATTTATTGTAGCGCTGCTGCCGATTGTCGTGCTTCTCGTCATTTTCAATATTCTGAAGGTCAACATTTCCCTCTCTATTCTGCTTACTGCAATCGTTTCTGCCGCGCTCTTTTTCCCGCAGCTCGGCGGAAAGAAAATAATGAGTTCCTTTAACGAGGGAGCGCAGTCATCGCTTATCCCGGTCGGAGCCATCGCTGGAGTAAATGGGTTCGCCGCCGTTATTCAGGCCGTTCCCGAATATCAGATGTTAATTGATTCTCTCCTCAACGCCACCGTTCCGCCGGTAATACTTCTTGCCGTCTGCATTGCTATTATTTGCATGATGACCGGCGGTTCCACTACCGGCACGCAGATTGCACTCCCGATCATTACGCCCGCTCTTACCAAACTCGGGCTTTCTCTGCCGTTCATTCACAGAGTAGGAACGTTCGCTGCCACCACACTTGACTCTCTTCCTAACAGCGGTGCCGTAATAATGGCTGTCGGGCTTGCCGACCTGAAAATGAAAGACGGTTACCCTCCTGTGTTTGTATCTACCGTTCTTGCGACAATGAGCGGCACCGCGGCAGTCGCCATCATAATGACGCTTTTCCCTATGCTGCCGTAACACACTGAAAATTGAAAGGAAATTGCTATGGAGTATATTAACATCAAAGGCCTTACCGAAAAGGTTTCAGATATAAGCTTCGGCACTGCGACCTCCACGCTCGAGGATGAGGCTAAGATCCACGAAATGCTTGATTACTATATCAGCGTCGGCGGAAATTACATAGACACTGCGAGGTTCTATGGCAGGGGGAGCGGCATACAGCACACCGAGGAGATCCTCGGCCGCTGGCTTGAGAAGAACGATAACCGCAGCAAGGTCATTATTGAATCTAAATGCTGCAACCCATATATGGACCGCAATCTTCATATGTTTGAGGAGATGCCGCGCGTGGGAAGAACCTTCATGTATGACGACATTCTCTTCAGCCGCGACCATCTCGGTGTCGATTGTATCGACATTTACCTCACCCACCGCGACAATCCCAAAGTTCCTGTTGAGGAGATAATGGACACCTTTGAGGACTTTCTCCGCCGCGGCTGGATAAAGGCATACGGCATGAGCAACTGGAGGCTGGATCGCTTTGTTGAGGCATATGAATACTGTGAGCGCATGGGTTATCAGGGGCCGAGTGTATACAGCCCGTTCTTCAGCCTTGTGAAGCTCGAAAAGCCTTGGTATTACCGTATTCCGGCTTTTAAAGAGGAGTGGCTCCCTTGGTTCGAGGAACATAAAGATGTCGTGATCGCGGCGTGGTCGTCTCAGGGCAGAGGATTTTTCGGCAGCTATCCGCAGTTTCAGCCGGAGAACGCCGATGCCGCAACACGTATGGCCGTCCTGACTCCCGAAAACTTTGCCCGGAAAGAGCGCGTTATTTCTCTGGCCGAGCAGAAGAACATCCGGCCTTCCCAGATTTCTCTTCTGTATGTTCTCAGTCAGAAAGCCGCCGTTGCTGCTATTATCGGTCCCAGATCCTGCAAAGATATAGACAATGTGCTTTCCGCATCCAAGACCCGCCTCACGCAGGAAGAAATAGAATACCTTACTCTTAAGAGAGACTCCTTATAAATTTCATCCAACACAAAATTTTGACATAGAAATGAGACTCAGAGTTCGTAGAAGTAATATAAGGACTAAACTAAAAGTTGTGGTAACCGGGGAAGCCCAGATACCACAACTTTTAGTTTAGAACCGTTTAAAACCTGTTCTCATAGCAGACTGATAGGTCTGCTTTTTACTCCCATAGGGTCAAAATTTGCGCCGCTATATTCAAAGAATAAGGCTATGCGTTGGCCTGCTGGAGATAGAACTCGCTTTCAGCCGCCATTGTCACGAAGCCATATTCGAGCCGGGTCGCCTTCGATGGATCAATGTTATACCTCTTAAAAACCGAGCGAAAGTACTTGATAAACTCCTTGTCCTCTGCTGACAAAGGAGACACCCAGCCCGTCGCAGCACCAAGGTTTTCAATTTTTCAAGCTCGGAAAAATTCATTTTCGACATTTAGATGTTCTCCTTTCTGTACTCATTCAAAATGGTTTCAGCGGCATCTTCCCATATGATCAATCTGAACGGATCATACGAGCCTGCATGGCACGCGCCAAACTCGCGGATATAATAATCTACCAGTTCTGTCGTTTTTGCCTTGAAAACCAACACGCCGTCGAAGCCTGCCTCTTTCGAGATAATGATAGCATATGCAAATAGAGCTTTAGCAATACCTACATACTTTTTCTGGCCGGCACTCGTGCGTAATAGGTTTGCTTGCTATGAGCCGCGCTTTCAATATAGATAATCTCAACTGCCAGCAAGTCACCATCAGCCTCGTACGACATCAGCCCAAGCAGTTCGCCATTGTCTCTCCTGCACAGAGCAACTTTGTTCGGCAAAGATTTTACATATTTGCTTGTCCAATTAGTCTGCCAACTTGATGTAGCTGTAAGATCTGGCTCAGATGCTTCTCGGACGAATACGGGTATCTTTGCCAAGCTCGCATCAAGCACATATAAATTGAGCATGTGCATCCACCTCACTTGTATAGTGTGGCATTTTTTGGCGTGTAATCAAGGTGGTCTATGAACAAACACACTGATCCTTCTCTCGGCGCTGCTACCGCTGAAGATATTGCCGAAAACATTCTTTATTTTGCGTCCGATTCTTCTAAAAACACTACGGGTCAAATTGTTGTTGAAGATTTCGGCTCTTTGCTGTAGTTGATATTGTCAGGCACCTGCTTGAGATATAGCAGGTGTCTGATTTTACACATACAGTTGGTCGTCGAGCAATTCTATCAGGAGCAGTTCAATGTTGCGGACATTGCACTAGAACAGCAACGCATTGAAAAACTCATGGTGCAGAGGAACGCTGTGTACTAACACACACGCAAGCCTCGCCTGTGTCCGCACGTGAGGCGCTGTGTGCGCTTTTACGGAGACGGGTGGAGCGTGGATGCCCCGGCAGGAAAACGCGCGGCGTCCGGGGGCGTTTTCGCGGCATTTTCGCCCGGACACAGCCGTTCGAAAATGGCACTATGATAAAGGGAGGTACACCTAAGGGCGCACATCCCTCCTACAAAGCTCCGCAACGCGGGGCTTTTCAAGGTTTTGAGACCGCAATCTAATGTGCACCTTGGAGGAGATTTTCGCAGTCAGGGGTGAACGTGAGGAACGACAAACGCCAGTGACAGCAGCCTCTTCAAGGTCGCCGCTCCGCAGGCGGTTAAATAATTCGTTGTTTTCAACCACTCAAGAAAGTACTTTCCAAGTAAGGGCGATTTTCAACGTAAAACGCACATATTCTACGCTGCTGTATCTAATGAAAAGTACTTCTCAACTGTTCCAAAATTGCGCCGCTGTAACCAAATAGAGCCTCCCCCCGGCGGTGCAAAAATTGCGGCGCAATAAACAAAGAAAAGGGCGGCGCGGCTTCAAACGCAAATGATAATTTTTTGATAACAGTTCGGTTTCATGGTAGCTTTTCCCTCTTGGCTACGGCATTGTTCATTGGCGAAAGGAGTTGATACCATGCCAAAACGACGAGCAAACGGGGAAGGGAACATCCGAAAACGAAAGGACGGTCGATGGGAGGGGCGGTACACAGTCGGTCACGATCCGGAATCCGGAAAAGCCATCATCAAAAATGTCCTTGGCAAGACGCAGACAGAAGTCAAGGAAAAGCTGAAGAAAGCCATCGAGGAAAACGTCGGCATCGACTACGGACGGGCCAAGACCTACACGGTGGGAACATGGCTGGAAGTGTGGATGGAGAACTACGCCAAGGTGAAATTGCGCCCGTCCACCTTCAAAACCTCACAAGGCTTTCTGAAAAACCACATCAAGCCGCAGATCGGCAGCATCCCGCTGGCAGACCTAACCTCTCTGGACTTGCAGCGGTTCTACAAGCACCTGCTGGACGGTGGCCGGGTAGACCGCGTCGAGGCCAAGAAAAAGCCGAAAGGTTTGGCACCGAAAACCGTGCGAAACATTCATCAGATGATCGGCTCGGCATACAATCTCGCCATCGAGCAGCACCTCGTCACGAAAAATCCCACACAGGGCTGCGCCCTGCCAAAGGTGGAGCACAAGGAGATGAAGACCCTGACCGCCGACCAACTCAGCGCCTTCTTCCGAGAAGCCAGGGACAGTGGTGTGTACGAACTCTACTACCTCGACCTCGCCACCGGACTTCGGCGGGGCGAACTGCTGGGACTAAAATGGACGGATGTAGACCTTGACCGTGGCGTACTGAAAATCCAACGGGCCATCTCGCGGCAGAACGGTAAGGCAGTGGAAGCTCCGCTGAAAACAAAAAATGCCTACCGCACACTGCCGTTGTCGGCAGACGCGATAGACATTCTAAAGGCACAGAAAAACAAGGTGGGAAGCAGCGAGTGGGTATTTCCATCGCCCACCGGAGGCCCCATGTCACCGGACAGCGTCCTGCATATGCTCCAGCGGGTGCTGAAACGGGCGGGACTGCCACGGATACGCTTTCATGACCTGCGCCACACCTTCGCAACGATGGCGCTGCAAAACGGCGTGGACGTGAAAACTGTCAGCAGTATGCTGGGGCACTACGATGCGGGGTTCACTCTCCGCACCTACACCCACGCCACCCGTCAAAAGCAGGACGAAGCCGCACAGACCATGGGCAGCTTCATGGCGCAGGTAAGGTAAAGGCATCTTTCAAAAAGAGCATCGGAAAGGAAGCAGCTTCCTCTCCGATGCTCTTTCACCCTTTCCGTGCATTTAACAGCCAATGTGGGTCACGGTGTGGGGCAGCCGTTTTTGCAAGTCCGCCGTGTAAAGACGCCCCCAAATACCATTTCATAAGAACGCATGGTACTTTCCCACGCCAAACTTCAGCTTATCGGGAAAATACCACACGCAAAAACTGCGCTGCTGTAAACAAAGATTAAGCCTTTTTATAAGCAGCCGTTACTCGACCCAGTTTTCAACTTCCAAATCAGGTACGCGCTCAAACTCGCGGACGTTGTTCGTCACAAGGGTCATGCCCTCCGATCTGGCGTGCGCGGCAATCAGCATATCCAACGGACCAATCGGTGTTCCGCCGCTCTGAAGATAGGCGTGGATCTCACCGTACTTAGAAGCCGCTGCCGCTCCAAAGGGAAGAATGCTCAAGGGAACCAGAAAGCGAAGCAACGCCTGCTCGTTCTTTATGGGATTGGAGCTGTGCTTCATTCCATACTCCAGTTCAGCCAATGTGATGGAGGAAATGCAGACGCCGCTGTTCAGTTCCTTTTTCAGTCGCTGCAATACCTGCTCCGGCTTGTTCTTCATCGCGTAGATGCAGATGTTGGTGTCCAGCATATACGTCACAGATGTTCACGCTCCTCTTGGACGCCCTGATCTCGACCATCCTCGAAAATATCGTCGGTGAAGCTGTTCAAACCGTCCATAAAAGTCTGCCACATGGATTCCTTCGGAACGAGGATCACAGCGTCACCAAGCTGCTGGACGATCACTTCGTCTGTGTTGAAACGAAACTTCTTCGGTAGGCGCACAGCCTGACTTCTGCCATTCTCAAAGATTTTCGCTGTTTCCATTGTGATCACCTCCCTAAATAATATATATTACAGTATATATTCTCTGTCAATAGGAGAATCTGATTCTCTCAACCGAAGTGTATTGACGCAGATTTCAGTTGTAGAGTATTGAACACGGACTTGGCAAGGCTGCTCGTTTTGAACAGGCAGAAGCACAGCAGCACCGTGTAGCCCATGCAAGTCCAGATGGCATAGATGATGTCATCCACAAGCGCGATGTTCTGCACCAGAACGGCGTAGATGGCAACGCAGACGATGATGAGAAATGCTTGGAAGCCCAGCGCCAGCAAGGAACGGATGTAGTTCTGTCCCATGCCGCCCCATTCCTTGCCCATCATGGTGGCCATGGGGATGGGCGCGATGCTGGTGACGAGGTATATCTCGATCATTCTGCCGTAGATAATGATAAAGATGCAGATGGTCAGCGCCCACATGGTGAAGCCCACCACGAAGGATTGCAGCCACAGCCCCAAGAGCGACCACACGTTCATCTCCAGCAGCCGCGCCTCAAGGTCCGCGATATGGTCGGCAAGGTTGATGGAGGTGTTGCCCACGATAAGGCCGGAGGCGCGGTTGACCACGCTCTGCGCCGCCTCGAATACGCCCATGACGATATTCCATGTGTTGGACACGATGAGCACGGCAGCCGCCGTCTTGAACACCCAGCGGAAGAATACCCATGTGTCGATGTCGTGGAGGTTATTTCGGTCTGCTATGAGCTGGATCAGCTCCAGCGTCATCACAAAGGCGAGGATCACGCCGGCGATGGGCAGTTGAC
>OQVP01000364.1_pt1 | contig 17442 bp, 19 predicted proteins | sample 1691541 | NCBI WGS metagenome assembly OQVP01 (sample SAMN03418258, study PRJEB22391) | human gut metagenome | biome: human-gut; feature: organic feature; material: feces | host: Homo sapiens | place: Tanzania | collected 2013-01 | reverse complement strand
AGAGCTCGCTTTCACTATGCTGAGTCACGACAAAAATAACCTATGGTGTAAATCTTAACGAAAATCTTTCTCCGCTTTCTCCGTGTGATCCGTGGATTTTTTGGGGGTAGCCTGAAGGCTAGAAATCTTTGGAGGAAATCTTTAATAAAATATGGCCTATGGCCAGAAATAATAATCTTTAACTACAATCTCTAACCTATAAACTATAACCTATAAACTTTAACCTATAACCTTTAACCTCTAAACTATAAACTATAAAACTAAACACTCCGTGTGCGCATAAAGAAAAATGGGTGTCCGACCAAGCGAACACCCATTTATCTCTAAAAACGATATAAAATCAACTGTTTATCGAACCACCTACAATGTCGAGCAACTCATTGGTAATGGCTTGCTGACGACCCTTGTTGTACTGCAGGTTCAACTGACGCAATAGCTCATCGGCATTGTCGGTCGCTGTCTGCATGGCTACCATGCGCGCTGCATGCTCTGAGGCAATGCTGTCGAGCAGGGCTGTGTAGAGCATCAGATGTGCGAGCTTGGGGATGAGCAACGTGAGAACGCTCTTCATGTCGGGCTCGACGATGAAGTTGTCGTTCAGAGGTACTGCTTTCTCCTCGCGCTTCTGCTCGTTGCGGGCGTTGCGCTTGAGATAGTCCTGTGCCTCACGCGTGACAACAGTAGTGGTGAGGTCGCGCTCATGGTCACGCTGGAGCTCGCTCTCCAAATCGATGGGGAGGAAGGTCTTGGTGGTGAGCACCTGCGATCCAGCACTCTTGAAGTGGTGGTAGATCAAATCGACCTTGTCTATCTCGCCGTGCATGAAACGGCCTCCGAGCTCGCGCGCCAATGCGATGCACTGGGCAACATCGGGATGTTCCACCATGTCGGCATAGTCGGTATGGACCTTACACCCCATCTTGGCGGCTGCATCAACCACTTTACGTCCGATGGGATAGATCTCAACCTGACCGGCGCCAAGTTGGGCAGAGAGGTCATCAACACGATGCTTGAGCAAACGGATGATATTGGCATTGAATCCGCCACAAAGCGATGAACTGCTGGAATAGACCACCAGTGCCACACGCTTCACGGGACGCTCTTCGTTGAACACAGTCTGTGCCTCGGCCTCTGCCGCAAGAAACGACTTTAGGATATGCTCCAGCAAGGTCTCGTAGGGCAGCATATTCTGGATGGCCACCTGGGCATGATGGAGCTTGGAAGAAGCTACCATCTTCATGGCACTCGTAATCTTACGGGTGCTCTGGACACTTGCTATACGTCCCTTGATTTCTTTCAGACTCGGCATAGGCTATCAGGCTTTATAGGTTCCGGCGATGTCTGCCATGACTTGTTCGATACGCTGTGTGGTGGCGTCGTCGATCTTGCCACTGCCCAAGGTCTCGATGACTTCGGGAGCGGAGGTGCGCAGTTTGTCGAGGAAGGCATCCTGACACTCGCGTACTTTCTCGATGGGTACCTCGCGCATCAGTCCGTGTACGCCACAATAGAGGATTGCCACCTGCTCGCCTACGGGCATGGGGCTGTATTGTGGCTGGATGAGCAACTGGTTGTTTTTACGACCACGGTCGAGGGTCATGGCGGTCACGGCATCCATATCGCTGGAGAACTTAGAGAAGGACTCCAGTTCACGATACTGTGCCTGGTCGATCTTCAATGTTCCTGCCACCTTCTTCATCGACTTGATCTGTGCCGAACCACCCACACGGGATACGGAGATACCTACGTTGATGGCTGGACGGAATCCTTGGTTGAAGAGGTCGCTCTCCAGGAAGATCTGTCCGTCGGTGATGGAGATGACGTTGGTAGGAATATACGCTGACACGTCGCCTGCCTGGGTCTCGATGATAGGAAGTGCGGTGAGCGAACCACCACCGCGTACATGACCCTTCATGCATGCAGGCAGGTCGTTCATCTGTTCTGCCACCTCCTGCTGTTCGTTCATCTTTGCTGCGCGCTCCAACAAACGAGAGTGGAGGTAGAACACGTCACCAGGATAGGCTTCACGTCCTGACGGGCGGCGAAGGATGAGGGATACCTCACGATAGGCAACAGCCTGCTTGGAGAGGTCGTCGTAAACCACAAGGGCGGCATAACCGCGGTCGCGGAAGTACTCACCGATGGCAGCTCCTGCAAACGGAGCGTAATACTGCATGGCAGCAGGATCAGCTGCTGTGGCGGCTACTACGATGGTATAGGGCATGGCGCCGTGCTCTTTGAGCGACTGTACCAGTGTGGCTACGGTAGAGGCTTTCTGTCCGATTGCCACGTAAATACAATAGACGGGTTTGCCTGCTTCATAGAAACTCTTCTGGTTGATAATGGTATCTACGGCAATGGCGGTCTTTCCTGTCTGGCGGTCGCCGATGATGAGCTCACGCTGTCCGCGACCGATAGGAATCATGGAATCGACAGCCTTCAATCCGGTCTGGAGCGGTTCCTTTACCGGCTGACGGTAAATCACACCAGGAGCCTTACGGTCGAGCGGCATCTCAAATGCTCCTGTCAGGTCGATGTCTCCCTTTCCATCCACAGCCTGTCCGAGGGGGTTGATGACGCGTCCCAACATATTGTCGTTGACGCGGATAGATGCGATGCGCTTGGTGCGCTTCACGACCTGTCCCTCTTTAATGCCTGCCGTTGGACCGAGAAGCACACAACCCACGTTGTCTTCCTCGAGGTTCATCACAATGGCCATAGTGCCATTCTCGAACTCGAGCAACTCGTTGGCTTCTGCATTGCGGAGTCCATAGATGCGTGCCACACCATCGCCGACGGTGAGGACGGTGCCCACTTCATCGAAACTGGCAGAGTCGTTGACGCCCTTGAGCTGTTCGAGCAGCACCTGCGAGACTTCGCTTGGTTTTATTTTGTCTGACATTTGTTTTTAATAATAATGCTTGATACAAGTGCCACGGGGGGACACTATTGCTTATTTACTTAACTGTGTGAGAATGGTGTTGAGCTTTGACTTCACGCTCGCATCCATGCGATAGGTGTCGTACTCAAGGATAAAGCCGCCGATGATATCGGGATTTACCTCTGTCTCAAACTCCACAGTGCCATTAGTCTTACTCTCTACCATCTGGCGCATCTTCTGCTCGGTCTGAGCGGACACACGCGCTGCGGTGGTGAGTTTTCCACGGATGATGTTCTTCTGCTTGCGGTAGAGCGTGATATATGAATTCGCAATGAACTGCATCACGTTCTCGCGGCCTTCTTTCAATACGAGATTGATGAAGTTTCGAGTGAGAACAGAAGGCTGCTCACCGGCGGCAACCGCCAGTATGCCCTCCTTCTTTTCTTTCGAAAGCATGGGATTTTCGACGGTCTGCCGCAGCTGATCTACCTCCAGGTAGCTCTTCGCCAAGGTCATCATGTCCTGATAGACCTTGTCTTCGAGACCTTCAGCGGTGGCTGCCTTCAACAGGGCCCGTGCATATCTGATCGATATTGCTCCAATATCCATACGCAATCATCAATTACTTATTGTCATTTAGCAGAAACTTCATCCAGCATACGGTCAATCAAATCCATCTGCGACTTGTCGTCTTTCAGATTCTCGCGAAGAACCTTTCCGGCAATATCGACACTCAAGGCTGCTACCTGACGACGAATGTCGGCGATTGCAGCATTCTTCTCCTGGGCAATGGCAGTCTTTGCCTCGTCCAACAAGCGTGAACCTTCCTGACGGGCTTTTTCCTGAGCCTGCTCCACGATGGCGTCGCGGGTCTGGGCTGCCTCACGGAGTATCTGTGTCTGCTTCTCGCGAGCCTCCTGCAAGATGGATTCTCCTTCTTTCTCGATGTTGGCAAGTCGCTCCTGTGCCTCATGGGCCTTGCGGAGACTCTCGTCGATGAAGTTCTTACGCTCCTCTACCGATTTGGTGATGACGGGGAAACCGAACTTAGCGAGCAGAAGGAAGACCACCAAAAACGCGACGAGCATCCAGAAGAAGAGTCCGAAGTCGGGCGTCAGTATTGATGGTAAATTCATATCCATTTGCTTTGAAGTTTTTTATGGATTACATGAACACGCAAAGTGCGCAAACTACAACGGCAAACAGGGCAACACCCTCTACGAAGGCTGCTGTCAGAATCATGTTTGTACGGATAGTACCTGCTGCTTCGGGCTGACGGGCAATAGCGTCCATAGCGCTTCCACCAATACGACCGATACCGAGACCGGCACCAATAGCTGCAATACCTGCGCCGAGACCGGCACCAAACTTAGCGAGACCAGCACCTGCGGCTGCCTGTAAAATCAATGATAACATAATCTTAAATTTTTTAAATGGGTTATACTTATTTTTTTATTGTTTACTTTTTTTCTTTAGAGAATGTGTTTATCCTTCATGGTGTTCGGGATGAGCCAGTCCGATAAATACTGCACTCAACATGGTGAACACGTATGCCTGGATGAATGCCACAAGAAACTCAAGGCAGTTCATGAAGAGCATCATGACGAAGCTCAGCACGGTAAGTCCACTTCCCAAAACAGCATTGAGTGACCATCCGATGAAGATGATGGCTGTGAAGGAGAGGATAATGGCATGGCCTGCCATCATGTTGGCAAACAAACGGATCATCAGCGCGAAGGGCTTGGTGAGAATGCCGAAGAGTTCGATGACTGGCATAATAGCCACGGGATAAGCCTTGAGGAATGCGGGCACGTCGGGCCAGAAGATTTCCTTCCAGTATTCCTTATTGCCAAACAGGTTGATTGCCAACATGGTGCACAGGGCAAGGAAGAAGGTGACGTTGATATTTCCCGTCACATTGGCGCCACCGGGGAATACCGGCAACAAGCCCAACAGGTTGGTGATCAGAATGAAGAAGAACGCTGTCAGCAGATAAGGGGCATAGGGACGATAGTGCTTCTCGCCGATGGAGTCCTTGATGAGGTCGTCATGGATGGTCATGACCAGCATTTCCATCATGCCGACAAAGCCTCTGGGGCTCTCACGCGTCACATCGTGCTTCTTGTACCAACGGGCGCAACTGAGGAAGATGGCAAGCATGACAAATACTACAATCCATATCTGAAGCACACTCTTGGTGATGCTCAAATCCCAAGGACGCACGCTGCTACCGTCGGAAAGCCGCTCATAAATCTTGCCGTTCTTCGCCTCGTTGAAATAGAAGCCTTGGTAATCGTGACCTTCTTCGGCAGCCTCTTCGATGCGAGAGGAACTGAAACAATGCCACGCTCCCGTTGCCTCACTTCTCACAATGACCGGCAGGGGAATGCTGACATGGGTCTTCCCCAATGTGGTGATGTGCCATTCGTAGGCGTCTGCCATGTGGCCCAACACAATTTCCTTCACGTCAACGCTGTTAGACGCTGTCGCATTGACCGGGGACGAAAGTCCAAGTAACAGTAGAAGACTTACGAGTAAATATTTCATTTTCTTTATTTTATGCATTTCGATGAATCTTTTTCTCCACCCTCACAAAGTAAAGGGTATCGTAAATGAGCAGCACAAGGTAATAGACAAGGAAGAGGAAGACGAAGAAGCGAATCTGCATCTCGTCGTCGGCAAGAAACAGATAGATCAGCACGGTGGCAATGCCTGCTATCATACGCAAGCCCGATGCTGCAAGATAGAACGTCGGCAGACTGGCTGATGAACTGGATGCCACCGCACGCCAAGCCAAACCGTAGGTCAGGCAGGCGAACACTTGGAAACCTGCAGCAACGGCAAGGGGCACACCTATCATCGAAAGGCTTCCCCATACACCGGCACTCAACAGAGCCAGAACAGTCATCACTGCGATGATTGTTAGGCTCTGAATGATATAGGTGACTGCAGCTTTACGCATCATGTTATTTTCCTGTACTTCCGTCATTGGTCTGTTTCCCTTATGCATTGAGTTCTACACAAAGTGCCACCTCATTCTTCTGCACTTCAACAAAACCGCCGGCAACAGCCAGTTGGCTTTTCACACCGTCTGACTTCGCATAGACTACGGTTCCTTCTGTCAGCGCAGAGATAATCGGGGCGTGGTTGGTCAGTATTTCAAACTGGCCCAAGACACCAGGAACGAGAACGCTCTGAACATCGCCCTCAAACTCGATTTTCTGGGGAGAAACTATTTTCAACTTCAACATACGAATTATCCTTTAGCAGCTTCCAACAGTTTTTTGGCCTTTGCCTTCGCATCTTCAATAGTTCCTACATTGAGGAAGGCCTGCTCTGGAAGATCGTCAACCTCACCGTCAAGAATGGCATTGAAGCCCTTGATGGTCTCTTCGATGGGCACCATCACACCTGGCAGACCAGTAAACTGCTCGGCTACTGAGAATGGCTGAGAGAGGAAACGCTGCACGCGACGTGCGCGGTTTACAGTCTGCTTATCCTCGTCGGAGAGTTCGTCCATACCAAGGATGGCGATGATGTCTTGCAATTCTTTATAGCGCTGCAGGATCTCCTTCACGCGCTGGGCACACTCATAATGCTCTTTGCCCACAACGAGTGGGTCGAGGATTCGTGAGGTACTTCCCAGAGGATCTACGGCAGGATAGATACCAAGTTCGGCAATCTTACGGTCAAGCACGGTTGTGGCGTCAAGGTGGGTAAACGTAGTTGCTGGAGCAGGGTCGGTCAAGTCGTCGGCAGGCACGTAAACAGCCTGTACGGAAGTGATAGAACCTTTCTTGGTAGAGGTGATGCGCTCCTGCATGGCTCCCATTTCAGAGGCAAGCGTAGGCTGATAACCTACGGCTGAAGGCATACGGCCCAACAGGGCAGACACCTCGGAACCAGCCTGAGTGAAACGGAAGATATTGTCGATAAAGAACAAAATATCGCTTGCACCGCCATCCTTACTGCCGCCATCACGGAAGCCTTCTGCAACGGTCAGACCAGAAAGGGCTACGGATGCACGGGCACCCGGCGGTTCGTTCATCTGACCATACACAAGGGTGGCCTGACTCTTTTTCAGTTCTTCAGGGTCAACCAGCGAGAGATCCCATTTGCCTTCGTCCATGGCCTTGCGGAACTTGTCGCCGTAACGGATAACGCCAGACTCAATCATCTCGCGGATCAGGTCGTTACCCTCACGGGTACGCTCTCCTACTCCGGCGAATACAGAGAATCCGTTGTGCCCCTTGGCGATATTGTTGATGAGCTCCATGATCAGCACGGTCTTACCTACACCAGCACCACCGAAAAGTCCAATCTTACCACCTTTAAGGTAGGGTTCCAACAGGTCGATGACCTTGATACCCGTGGCAAGTATCTCCTTGGTGGTAGAAAGTTCTTCAAACTTAGGAGCCTCACGGTGAATGGGGTAAGCACCCTCCATCGCGAGCTGTTTCATACCATCAATCGGCTGGCCGATAACATTGAGCATACGGCCTTTGATCTGTTCGCCCGAAGGCATCAAAATAGGAGAACCCATCGGTACGGCTTCCAGTCCACGCTGTAAACCGTCGGTATTGTCCATGGCAACACAGCGCACGGTATCCTCACCGATGTGCTGCTGTACCTCAACCACAAGTTGCGTACCATCCTGACGCTTAATGGTCAGCGCTTCATGAATACGGGGAAGCACTTTCTCTGCGTCTTGGCCTTCGGTATTGAAATAGACGTCAATTACCGGGCCGATGATCTGCGAAATGTGTCCATTAATCTGTGACATAAGCAGTATTTTTATATTTTAGTTAACTTTATTTGCTTAGATAATTTGAACGCAAAATTACTAAGTTTTTTAATAAAAAAGAAAAAATTCACAAACTTTAATGCAACTATTTGTTTATTGTAACACCTTTGCAGCAACATTGAACAATCACCACCCGTCACAGACGACAAAAGTACACATAAAATAGTCCTTAAAATAGCCCTTGGAAAACTAAAACACATCATTCGGTTTACTTTTTACCTTATATTTAATAAGGTATGGTATAAGGGAATAGACATATTACAAAATTATTGCACATATTTTTTGTGAATGTGCAAAAAAAGCATTACCTTTGCACAAAATTTCGTTATTTGTGCAATGGACAACATACCAAGCTTCAACTCTTACATCGAAAAAACCATCAAAGACAACTGGTTGCTCGATGCACTGACTGATTACAAAGGAGCCACACTACAATATCACGATGTGGCACGCAAAATAGAAAAGCTCCACATTCTCATGGAAGCAGCAGGAGTAGAGAAAGGTGACCGCATCGCTGTGTGCGGACGCAACTCAGCCCACTGGGCTGTGGCTTACCTTGCTACATTCGCCTACGGAGCTGTCATCGTTCCTATTCTCCATGAATTCAATGGCGAACAGATTCACAACATCGTTAACCACTCGGAATCAAAACTGCTTTTCGTAGGCGACTACATCGTCAAGACCATTGACGAAAAGGAAATGCCAAACCTAAGCGGTATCCTGAATCTGCCGGATTTCTCACTCCACACATGCAGAAATGAGAAACTGGCCTACGCCCGCGAACACCTTAATGAACTCTTCGGAAAGAAATATCCGATGGCATTTCGCAAGGAGGATATTCATTGGCACGTGGATTCACCCGAAGAACTCTGCATGCTCAACTACACCAGTGGTACTACCGGGTTCTCAAAAGGCGTGATGCTGCCCTACCGCGCAGTGTGGGGCAATGTGAGCTTCTGCATGAATGCATTGGCACCAAGACTGCCTAAGTTCAGCAAGATTCTCTCTATCCTCCCCATGGCACACATGTATGGACAAGCCATCGAGTTCTTGTTTTCATTCTGTTCGGGCTACCATCTCTTCTTCCTCACCCGACTGCCATCACCTGCCATTATTGCAGAGGCTTTTAAGGAAGTAAGACCACACCTGGTAGTGGCGGTGCCACTCATCATCGAGAAAATCATACGCAAGAGAGTATTCCCCAAAATACAGAACAACGCCATCAAACTGCTTTGGCAGATGCCCGTGGTTTCGAAGAAAGTCAAAGAGCATATCTGTAAAGAGGTATGTGAGGCTTTTGGAGGCAGAGCCTATGAAGTCATTGTAGGAGGTGCTCCACTTAACAAGGAAATAGAGAAATTCCTCGTTGACATCGACTTCCCTATCACCGTAGGCTATGGTGCTACTGAATGTGCGCCACTTATTACCTACAGCGATTTCCACGACTTTGAAAAAGGATCATGCGGTACGCCCGTTGACTACATGGAAGTGAAGATTGACTCACCTGATCCACGGAATACGGCAGGCGAAATTCTGGCACGAGGCACCAATGTCATGTTGGGCTACTACAAAAACCAAGAGGCAACAGATGCCGCACTCGACAAGGAGGGATGGTATCATACCGGAGACCTTGCAACCATGTCGGAAGACGGACATGTGTTTATCAAAGGACGCTCAAAAAACATCCTCATCGGAGCCAGCGGACAAAACGTATATCCAGAGGAAATAGAAGACAAACTCGCATCAATGGCAGTTGTCAGCGAATGTATTATCGTACAGCGCAACCAACACCTTGTGGCACTCGTACATCCTGACATGGACGAGGTCAAAGAGATGGGATTCACCGAGACGGATCTGCAAAACATCATGGAGCAAAACCGTCAGCAACTCAACGATATGATGCCTGCATACAGCCGCATACAGAGTATCGAAATCCGATATGAGGAATTTGCCAAAACTCCAAAGAAAAGTATCAAGCGCTACTTGTATAAATAAGAATCATACTAAACTAAACAATCGTAGAAGATGGAAAACGTACCAAGTTTCATACAACTCATCGAGCAAAGCATCAAGACCAATTGGGATCTTGATGCCTTGACCGATTACAAGGGAGCCACGCTACAATATCATGATGTGGCACGTAAGATAGAGAAACTGCATATTCTCTTTGAAAACTGTGGTGTACAGAAAGGCGATAAAGTCGCACTCTGCGGAAGAAACTCAAACCAATGGGCAGTGGCTTTTCTTGCCACACTGACCTACGGAGCTATTGCCGTGCCTATCCTGCACGAATTCATGCCGGAACAAATCCACAACATTGTCAACCACTCTGATGCAAAACTGCTTTTCGTGGGCGACCATGTGGCTACACAGATTGACCCTGTGCAAATGCCACATCTTGAGGGTATTGTCAACAACCCCGACTACTCTCTCATGCTTTCAAGAACAGACAAACTGACATACGCACGCGAACATCTTAACGAACTTTACGGTAAGAAATTTCCAAAATATTTCCGCAAAGAACACGTACACTACGAATATGAAGACAACGGAGAACAACTGGCGCTGATCAACTATACCAGTGGTACTACGGGATTCTCTAAAGGTGTGATGATTCCCTACCGCGCCCTGTGGTCGAACTTCGACTTTGCCGTGAACGTACTGGGCAACACCATCAAAACGGGCGACCGCATCATCTCCATTCTCCCCATGGCACACATGTATGGAATGGCTTTCGAATTTCTATTTGAATTCCTCTACGGATGCCACGTCTATTATCTTAACCGCATACCATCGCCTGCCATCATTGCACAAGCATTTGCCGACATCAAACCAAGAATCATCATCGCTGTTCCGCTGATCATCGAAAAGATTATCAGAAAGAAGGTATTCCCCAAAATACAAAACAACCGCATGCGTCTCCTCATGGCAATGCCTGTCATCTCCAAAAAGGTGAAACAGATGATCTGTCAGGAAGTGGTGAAGGCTTTCGGAGGTGAACTCTATGAAGTAATCATCGGAGGTGCTGCGTTTAACCGCGAAATCGAAACGTTCCTCCGCAAAATAGAATTCCCATACACCGTAGGATACGGAGCCACAGAATGTGCACCTATCATCTGCTACCGCGACTGGCAAACCTTCAGACTGGGTTCTTGCGGACAACCTGTGGTTCACATGGAGGTGAAAATTGACTCGGACAGTCCCAGTACAAAACCTGGTGAAATCTTGGCTCGCGGACTCAATGTCATGTTGGGCTACTACAAGAACGACGAAGCCACCAAAGAAACTATTGATAAAGACGGATGGTATCATACGGGAGACCTTGGTACCATGGACGACGACAAAAACGTGTTTATCAACGGAAGATCGAAAAACATGCTTCTGGGACCCAGCGGACAGAACATCTACCCCGAAGAGATAGAAGATAAGTTCAACTCTATGGCTATGGTGGTGGAAACTGTGGTTGTTCAGCGCAACAACAAGCTCGTCGGTCTGGTTTATCCTGATTACGATGAAGCGAAGAATATGAACTTCAACGAGGAGGACATCTACAATGTCATGGAGCAGAACCGTCAGCAACTCAACGAACTACTCCCCGCTTACGAGAAAATCACCGAAATAGAAATACAGAAGGAAGAATTTGAGAAAACTCCTAAAAAGAGCATCAAACGATACCTCTACAAATAAGACGATGAAAGAGTTTACGCACAAGTCTGCGTGTGTAAAGCGGATTTGAAAGCTAATCGGTAGATAAAAAAACTTTGCGCTCCCGTGTTTTGGAAACGCAAAGTTTTTTTTACGCCAACAGGTCAGCATGTATGCCTGTCTGCATTTTTATGTCACCACGCTCATTGTTTCACCGAACGCTCCAACAGCGAGAAAAACAACTGTTGCAATTGGTTTCCGATGATATGTGGAGAATAACTTTCGGAAATGGCAGAAGAAATGTGTTCGGATGAAAAATGTTCACTGATTAAGCGAACCATTGCATGGCTCAACGAAACTGCATCTTCGGTAGGCACGGTCACACAACCATCATGCTGACGGACGCTCTGCGGAACAACATCGGTGGTAATGACGGGAATACCCGTACTCATAGCCTCCAACAAAACCAAGCCCTGTGATTCGCTACGAGTGGGAAGCACTAAAGCATCAGCCGAGTAAAGGATGTCGCGGACACCAACCTTATCTGTGGTTCCCACAAAACGCACATCTGGAATATTCGCATAAAGGCGGCGGCAAGAGGCAGAATCGGTATCAGGACCAACCAACGTCAGACTGGTATTCCCCCCTTGACTCTTCAATCTCCGAAATGCTCCTGCTAAAATATCGTAACCCTTACGCGGAATGAAATTGCCTATGGCACAAAAACGAAACGTATCAGAAGGTTGACGTTTGGCATAATGAAAGAAGCGAGTGTCTATCATATTAGAAATGACCTGATGGGAGTAACGCTTACCAAAATACGGTGCGAGATCATCCACTAACTCCTCGGAAACGACCACTACCCTATCCGCCTTTTCCAACGCTTCACGCAACAGGGGGATTTCCCATTGTCCCAGAGACGCTCTACGGAACTCTTCTTCATAAATCATGGAAGGAAGATGTTCGGTAATCACATAAGGGATGCGGTGGTGCTGCGCTATCAACATGGCGGCACGACCTGCCCATTTCACACAATGGGCATGGATGACGTCGGGACAACCATATTGACGGAAATACTCTTCTGACAATTTCAACACTCCTTTCAGCCATCTATCAACATTGGGACGCACCACCTTGGGGATTCCACGTTGGAAATCACGCCACACCTCTACCCCATCCATGGTTTCTACACCCAGAGTATATGGGAGAAAGAGATAGTCTTTCCAACCTTTAGTAATACCAAGTTGAACGCGACTCAATATCCGAACTTCATGGCCGAGCTGCTGTAAAGCCTTGGACTGCTCAAGACAGAACTCGCCCCCATAAGGAGGGAAGAATGATGGAATTTCAAGAATGTGCATAAAAAAGGAAGATCGTAAGTTTGTTGGTAGTAATATAATAAGGAGAAAACCGCGTTGGGAATATATAAAACAAAAAAGAGAACGGAATATTGCCATCCGTCCTCTCCTTTGTTTCGTTGTGTGAAGGGAAAATTAAGCTTCAGCAGGAGCCTCAGCAGGAGCTTCTGTCTCTGCTTCAGCAGCAGCCTTTGCGGCCTCTTCCTCTGCCTTTGCAGCCTCAGCAGCAGCCTTTTTCTCAGCTACCTTCTTGACCATTTCCTCATTCAGTTTCTTTTCCTGAGCGAGCTCCTGAGCAGCAGCCTCTTTCTTGGCTTTGACCTCGTCTTCACGAACCTTGTCGAGACCCTTCTGCTTGTCAGCCTTCCATGCGTCGAACTTCTTCTGAGCAGCAGCCTCGTCGAAAGCGCCCTTCTTAACACCACCACGGAGGTGCTTCATCAGGTAAACGCCCTCACCGCTAAGGATGTTGCGAACGGTATCGGTGGGCTGTGCGCCTGCCTCTACCCAATAAAGTGCGCGTTCGAAATTCAAATCTACTGTGGCAGGATTGGTGTTAGGGTTGAAAGTTCCAATCTTCTCAGTAAATTTACCATCACGTGGTGCTCTTGCGTCTGCGATTACGATGCTATAGAAAGCATAGCTCTTACGACCGCGACGTTGCAATCTGATTTTTGTTGCCATTGTTTTAAATAACTTTTAATGTTTAATAATTGAATTTCGTGCTACTATCTCGTAATAGCGGATGCAAAGGTACTGCTATTTTTCGGAATATCAGCGTTTTTTGAAAAGTTTTATCCTTTTGTTTTCGTTTTTTTAACCAATTACGGGTATTACGCCGCATTTTACTTCTTTTTCATCGTCACACCGACTTCCATTCCATTCACATTTTTCATCAATTTGGAAACGGTCTGGAGGTTTGCGTTACCCGACTTGGAACCAAATGCCTTGAAGAGATTGAGCAACTTGGTTGAGTTTGCAACAAACATGAGTTTCTTGCCTTCCAACTGAGTGGTGATGCTGACTGACTTAACACCCAACGTGGTAAGCTGCAACTTGGAGTCCTTGACACTCCATTTTCCTTTGGTGGTCTTTCCCTTTAATGTTGAAATGAAAGTACCATTTTGTTTGAAAGTCATCGTCATTGCACCTGGTTTAATGCCTACGGTTGTCAGTTTGGCCTGAAGAATACTTTCCATCTTGTTGGCCGCAATCTTGGCCGCAGCATTCGTCAATACATTGTCTGATTTAAGAACGATGGCTGGTTCTTCATAAACCCATGTTCCGACAATATTTGCTGCGCTGGCCTGTTTCTTACCTGAGAAGATAGCAGTAAGATTAGAAATAAGATTCGACCCTCCGCTACTGGTGGTATTATTGCCAAGTACACCACTGATTGACTGTGCATTTGCGGTTGCACACATCATGAGCATGAAGCCCATAATAACTGATTTCAAAGATAACTTTTTCATTGTTCTTATGCCTATATTATCAAAATGTCGCGCAAAAGTACTATAATTCAAGAAAAATGCAAAATAATATCGACAAAATTTCACCATACAAACATTTTTTACTACTTTTGCAATCATGTACAAGCAAGGATTATCCATACTTATACCTGTATTCAACAGAAACTGCTGTGCGTTGGTCCAAGAACTACACGCTCAAGCTGTCAATTGTGGCATCGACTTCGAAATTATCGTTGTCGAAGATGGTTCTACCAATCCCAAATACGTTGATCAGAACAGACCGGTGGCAGCAATCGACCATGTGCGTTATATCATCCATGAAGAAAACATGGGGCGCGCAATCATCCGCAACTGGTTGGCAGACAAGGCAGAATATGACACGTTGCTATTTCTTGACTGCGATGTGGACATCCTTGACCCAGACTATCTGAAACGCTATCTTGACAACAAGGCTTCGGTGGTTTGTGGGGGCTTATGCATTGGTGGAGATGCAAATAAACTGCGTCACAGTTTGCGCTACCATTACGAGAAAACGCATGAGAAAGAATATACTGCAAAACAACGGAAACGCAACCCATACAAGAATTTCAGAACCACCAATTTTCTCATCGAACACAAAGTAATGGAAGGTTGCCGTTTTGACGAACGCTTTCGCCAATACGGCTACGAGGATGTGATTTTCGGAAAGACATTGAAACAAAATGGAATCATCATCTCACACATTGAGAATCCTGTATATCTCACCCGTTTTGAATCAAACACTTATTTCATGATCAAAACGGAAGAAGCGTTGCATACTTTGTATAAATTCCGTAAAGACATTGCCCCCTACTCTCGGTTACTCCAGCATGTGGAAGTTCTTAAGAAGATTGGACTCTTGCCCGTTTTACGCTTAATATACAGAAGTTCCATCGGCTATTATCTCATGCGCAACCTAAATGGCGAGAGACCTGTCTCACAACTGTACAATCTATACAAACTCATGTTCTTCGCATCATTGAAACCATAATATCGAAGGGGGAATTTCATTCTTCGTTTGCTATTCTTTCTACTCAAAAGAACGGAAGAATGGACGCAATGTAAATTGAACAACAATATTTTTGGGATTAGTTATGCCCTTTGTTGTTTTATTGCCTATTTAGAATTATGCCGAGCATACCTATAAAAATCCGCAACACCTAAATTAGGCATTGCGGATTAGTATTTATATCGTTGGGATCTTCGTTAATAATTTCAGGAGACATTGATATTGGTGAGTTTTCACTCAGCTTTCTTGTCTGGAAGAATCAAATTCAACACTACACCAACAACGGCAGAAAGACCAATGCCTGAAATGGCAAATGAACCTGACGAGAGCACTGCCCCACCCAATCCCATGGTCAACATGACAGACATGATGATGACATTGCGCGTTTTGTTTAAATCAACCTTATTATGCATCAGATTCTGAACACCAACACTTGCAATCGTTCCAAACAGAAGAAGCATGATGCCGCCCAAAACGGCCTGAGGAATACTCTGAAGCAATGCACTAAGTTTGCCTACAATAGAAAAGCAGATGGCTGTGGCTGCTGCAATCCGGATAACAACCGGACTGGTGACTTTTGTGATAGACATTGCACCTGTCACTTCAGAATAGGTTGTTTCGGGAGGGCCACCAAGTACGGCAGATGCCAAACAGGCAACTCCGTCTCCCAGCATTGTCCGATGAAGTCCTGGCTCCTTGACAAAATCCTTGTCAGCAACCGCACTTACAACGTAAACATCTCCAATGTGCTCAAGAACCGGAGCTATTGCCACTGGCAACATATAGATGAAAGGTCCCCAAGAGAAATGACTCAACGTGTCAAACGACACAGGGCAGGATATCCAAGGCGCAGCGATTACTCCAGAGAAATCGACCTCACCCATTGCAATGGCCAACACATAACCAACTACCACACCTGTTATGATAGGAACAAGTTTCATAAGTCCACGGCAAAAGGTCAAAACGAGAATAGCTGTGATAAGCGCAGCAAAAGCCAAGACCCAATTGGTCTTTGCCATATTCACAGCACTTCCTGATAACGACAGACCTATCAGAATAATAGCAGGCCCAATGACAATAGGAGGAAAGATACGGTCAAGAAGACGTTTTCCTTGCCACTTGACAAGAGCACTCATCACAAAATAGACTAATGACACACTGGTTAGTCCTGCTATTGTCCCAGGAAGCCCCCACTGTTTGGAAGCAGCGATAATTGGGGCAATAAAAGCAAATGAACTTCCCAGAAAAATCGGGACTTTCCCTTTGGTAAGAAAATGAAAGAGAAATGTTCCCAGACCTGCGGTAAATAAAGCCGTTGCAGGATCAATGCCAATCAGTAGTGGCACAAGAACAGTTGCACCGAAAGCCACAAAGAGAAATTGTACGCCTACGATGGTTTTCTTAACTGTCGATAGTTGTTCTGTTTCCATAATAGTTATTATTAGTATTGAATGATTTAATCAAGATTGTAGTAATTGGTTTTAAGGTATAATACATTTCAAAAAAAATTGCTTGTCTCACGACAAGCAATTTTCAATTAACCTTAATAATCTAATACCATGAAAAACACGTTGCAAATATAGACGTTTTTTTTTATACCCGCAAGAGTTTTCGTATATTTCTTCAAATATTTAACTTTTATTAAACTTTTTACCATTCCACTTCAACATCACAGCTATTTCTTTTTCATTTTTTTGTCCTTCCATAGCAACAGGATTAAGAGCCTGAGAATATATTATCTGCAAATCGGAATTATCTGGAGAAACAAATGAGGCCACATACATCTGTTGAGGAAGAGTGATCAACTGGTTGGATGGAATCGGTTCCCAACTGGCCTTATAAAATGTTACATTACTTTCTGGAGCATCTTTTCCATAAGTAGCTACCAAACAGATGATACTGTCTCCATCTGCCAACAGCAAGCGGACATCATACCGCAAGGTTTCACTTATTTGCAAAGAGAACGCTTTGTCGTTAAGCATCAGCAATTCGCTATGTCCATCCAACAGATTATCTACACGAGCTTTCATTTTCGATTCTATGAAATCCACCATGTCAAGTCTGTTGTTTTCTGTCAATTCAGGTGTTAACGATTTCGGCATGCTGAGAAATACATCTTTCATCGTATTTTGTGCCTCAGCTGCGAAAGTCGTCAACATCAATATTCCAAGAATTATTATCTTTCTCATGTTCGGTTCATTTTTATCCCTGTCTTATCCACGTCCGGGACGAAGATCTTTTACACGCACCGCCTTACC